>OGUD01000553.1_pt1 | contig 30571 bp, 25 predicted proteins | sample 1573671 | NCBI WGS metagenome assembly OGUD01 (sample SAMEA2582065, study PRJEB24529) | metagenome | biome: Human gut stool | place: China | collected 2011 | reverse complement strand
TGCCTTTTTATAGGCGTTGTAAGCTTTTTTTCTCTATTCAACTGTCAAACTCCCGAGAAAAGCAGAATATCATAGAGACCATTCGAAGTGAGAATATATAGATGGACTAAATTTTTAAGTGAGTAAGGCAAGAAAATAGCATCCTTTTTGGGGAGCTATTCTTGCCTTGCAAATATTTAAAAGATATGATATTTTTTAGATATACATTATCAAGAGGAAATGAGTTAAAATACTTGAGGGAGGAAGATTGAAAATGAAAAAAACAGACAGTATAAAAGTAAGAGTGGGTATCTTAGTCATAGGTGTATTTTTGGCAATTGTGTTGCTTGCAGTTTGTATTATTGGTGGACTTGGGAAAATTAGAAACAGTAACAAAAAGATAAGCAATGCAATTGTACTTCACACTACAGCATTAGAGAGTGAGAAAGGTCACTATGCGTGGGTAGAAAATCTTGGATCGGCATTGAGTTTTGGAACAGAGTTTACAGGAAGCAAAGATGATACAAGTTGTGTACTCGGAAAATGGTTGTATTCAGAGAAGAATTCAGGAAGTGAAGAAGTGGAAAAGATGAAAGAAGAAATAAAGCGTCTTCATAAAGAAATTCATGAATCGGCTGATGAGGCATTGCTGCTGAATGAAACAGATAAAAAGGCAGCAGAAGATATGTATGTGAATACAATCAAATCGAATATTACACAACTAGTAAACAAACTAGACAACATCATAACAATTGGTCAGGAAATGACTGATTCAGCAGAAAAAGAGTTGGCAAGTGCAATAAGGACTACGTTTATTGTGGTGAGCGTTGCCTTTCTATTGATTGTAGCCTTTTGCTTATTGTTGATTATTTATGTAACAAAAGGTGTCATTAATCCATTGATACTGATTACAGAAAACAGTAAAAAACTAGCTGAGGGAAATCTGAATTTTCAGATTGATATTCAAAGTAATAATGAAGTAGGAGAATTAGCACAGTCTTTGAACACTTCTGTTTCGGAGCTTGCATCCTATGTCAGAACAATTCAACAATCTATGGAAAAATTGGCACAGGGAGATCTCTGTGTGGAGTGTACAGATCAATTTAAAGGTGAATTTTCTTTGATACAACAGTCAGTCTGTTCGCTTACGAATTCGTTAAAGAAAGCGTTTCTAAAAATTCAGAATACGTCGCATGCTGTAAAAAATGCTTCAGAGCAGTTATCGAATAATACACAGATGTTTGCTCAAGGGTCTACAGAACAGGCGAGTACGTCAGAGGAGTTATCAGAGAAGCTTTCCCAAATTTCACATCAGGTAAAGGAAAGTGCCTCTGTAGCAGAAAATGCTAAGGTTCAGGCGAATGTAGTGAGAGAAGAGATGTCAGACAGCAGCGAAAAAATGGAAGAACTTGTAGATGCGATGGAAGAGATGAATCGGCATTCGAAAGAAATTGAAAAAATTATACATACGATTGAAGATATAGCTTTCCAGACGAATATCCTTGCATTAAATGCAGCAGTGGAAGCGGCTCGTGCCGGGGAGGCAGGAAAAGGATTTGCGGTTGTCGCAGACGAGGTGAGAAGTCTTGCGTCGAGAAGTGCACAGGCATCAAAAGATACGGCAGTGCTGATAACAAGTTCCATTGGTGCAATTGAGAATGGAGTGCGTATTGCCAATGATACAGCGGGAATATTGGAAAACACTGTGAAAAATACAAATGAAGTGACGAAGATCATCAGCGATATTTCGGATATTGCAGCAGAAGAGGCTGTCTCGATTGAGTCAGTGAGTGAAGGTATTGCACAAATCGCGTCAGTAATCAATTCTAATTCAGCGACGGTAGAGGAGAGTGCCGCCTCTACACAGGAGATGTCAACGATGGCAAGCGAACTGAACGATCTGGTTGGAGAGTTTAAATTGCAATAGCGATAAATTCATGGTCAATTTGGAGGTGCTTCATGTCTATAAGAAAAGAGGAAGCAAAAGATTATGAAATTATATATTCAGTAATAAAGAAAGCATTTGACAGTACCAAGCACGCAGATGGAAATGAGCGAGATTTGGTCAATGCGTTGAGAAATGGTGATGCGTATATTCCTGAGTTATCATTGGTTGCAGAAGTTGATGGCGTCATTGTGGGACATATCATGTTTACAAAAGCGAAAGTTGAGGACACAGTAGTGTTAGCATTGGCTCCGTTATCAGTCTTACCAGAATATCAAAGACAAGGAGTAGGCACTGCTTTAATAAAAGAGGGACATAGAATTGCAAGAGAACTAAACTATGGATATTCGATCGTATTAGGGAGTGAAAAATATTATCCGAGAGTGGGATATGTACCAGCAGATTTATTTGGAATCAAAGCACCGTTTGATGTGCCGAGAGAAAATTTTATGGCGTATAAATTAAAGGATGATGCAGGAAAGGTTTGTGGTGTTCTTAAGTACGCAAAAGAGTTTGGAATTCTTACAGTAACTTGCCAAAAGAGTGGAAAAAAGATGAAATCGGCTTTTGCAAGGCTTACTATGACCACATTGTGCCAGATACACCATTTAAGCCAGATGCTGCCTGGGGAGTGAAAAGACTGCGAGAGTTAGGACATCGTATTGTGATTATTACAGCAAGGACAGATGCACTTTACACAGATCCCTACCAAACGACAGAGCAGGAACTTGCCAATGGCGGCATCTGTTATGATAAACTGATCTGTACGTTTGATAAGGCGAAAGCGTGTGTAGAAGAAGGAATCTCCATTTTGATTGATGATTCTCTAGCTCACTGTGATGCTGCTTCCGAAAAAGGAATTTCTACGTTTTTGTTCTCCAGCAAGGCAAATCAATACGAGGAGACGGAGCATATCCGTGTCTCGAATTGGGAAGAAGTAATTGAGAAAATTATGAGTGGGAAGATTAAATAATTTTTTCAATGGATAACAAAGCCGTTTTTTTGTCCAATCCACCTGCGTAGCCGGTAAGCGTTCCATTTTTGCCGATTACGCGATGACAAGGAATGATAATGGAAATTTTATTACGCCCAACGGCTTGCCCGACAGCTTGTGCTGACATATGTGCAATACCTTTTTGGTTGGCGATTTGAGCTGCGATGTCTCCGTAAGTCGTTGTCTGACCATAGGGAATCTGTTCTAAAATATTCCATACGGCAGTTTGAAAAGGGGTGCCTGTCATATGAATAGGCGGAGTAAAATCAGGTTTTTGTCCAGAAAAATAAAGGTCAAGCCATTGCTTCGTCTGTTTAAAGACAGGCAGCTCTTTTTCTTGATGCTCCGGATCAAGATTGTAGGCGTAGTGCAGCTGATTTTCAAACCAAAGACCAGTCAGTCCGATGTCATCAGCAGCCATCAAAAGCTTTCCAAGTGGTGAGGAATAATAGTTAATATATTTCATAAGAACCTCCTTAAAAATTTATAGTAGGTATTATAGCATTTTTAAGAAATACTTTGAAATGCTTTTTTGAAACGAGAAAGAATACGAACCTGTTAGATAAAATGGATATATTGTGGATGCTTAATTGACAAAATGGAAAATAAACGGTAAAATATAGGAAAGAGGTGATAGTATGACGATTGAAGAGATGAAAAAAAGAAAGAGAGAATTTGGTTATACATATGAACAGATTTCGAAGTTGTCGAATGTTCCGCTCGGAACGGTACAAAAGATTTTTGCGGGTGTGACGGAGTCTCCGAGATATGATACGATCGCAGCACTGTCACAGATTTTTGAGAATGATACTGCTTCATGTGTTCAGGAAGCTCGGAGTATTTATAACGTGAAGAGGCAGGGAGAGTATACATTGGAAGATTATTATGCTTTGCCGGAGGAACAGAGGGTGGAGCTGATCGATGGTGTGATTTACGATATGTCCGCGCCGACATCGGTACATCAACTTTTGGGGACGGAGATATTGCTTGTATTAAAAGACTATATCAGAAAGGAACATAGCTTATGTGTTCCTGTTGCCTCTCCGATTGATGTACAGCTTGACTGTGATGATAAGACGATGGTACAGCCGGATGTCATTGTGGTTTGTGATCGGGAAAAGATTCAGAATCGTTGTATTTATGGTGCGCCGGATTTTGTCGTAGAAGTATTGTCAAAGTCGACTAGAAAGAAGGATTTGGTACTTAAGCTGAACAAGTATATGACCGCAGGAGTGCGAGAGTATTGGCTGGTAGATCCTGATAGAAAAAAAGTGATTGTGTACGATTTTGTGAAAGAGGAGTATCCGGTGATGTATGGATTCGAGGCAAGAATACCAGTAGGTATTTTTGATGGAGACTGTGAGGTGAATTTCCAGGAAATCTACGGATATGTAAAAGATATTGTCGGTGATTGGAATTGAAAAAGAATCCTGCATCTACACGGAGATGCGGGATTCTTTTTCTTCGAATAATGTGCGAACTTTTGTGATGGCACTGTCGAATGCAAGTGCGTACAAAGAGCCGAAGGCATTGTTGAAGATACGCAAAAAGATTGCCATCGGAAGTCCGAAGATTGGAGTGGCAATTGCCAATGCACCGAAAGAGTTAAACACTGTCTGCCATCCATAGGTTGCCGAAAGACCAACTCCGATACCACCGATCATTCCAATATAACCGTAGCAGCTTTCCGGAAGCACAGTATAGAGTACGAGAAAGCAAATGGCTCCGAGAATATTGCCGGGTGCACGGAATTTGACGCGAGATTCCATATCTTTTCGGAATGGAAGGAGAACGGACATCGCCGCAATACCAATCCACATCACACGTGGAATTCCGAGAAGTGAAGCAATTAGCATCGCACTGGAGACACCGAGTGTCAGACGAATCTGCCATCTTGTGCGAGCAGAAGATAAATCGAATTCCTGAAACAGATGCCGAAAACTTCGTTTATAAGACATTTTTTTGTGGTTCCGGTATAAAATCAAGGCAGTAGCTGCTGCACCGACTAAAAGTCCGATCAGTCGGAGAGTATAATCATATCCGCTGACATCGTATCCCTGCAATAACAGATAAGCTAACACGAATGTGGAGTGATTGGACATAATGACATTGTGGCAGCCGAGCAGCATCAGAGCAAAGATACAGATTATGTTCACAAAGAATGCGATACCCAGAGAGACCATATTGGTCAATCTTGGACCAACTGCGAGAATACAGAAGATGATCAGAATACTAAATGCGCCATGCGGATTGTGAATACCCATATCGGCATAACGAAATACCATGACGGATAATAATACAACGACGCCGACGATGCTATTGTTTGCTCCGAAAAGTTTTGTGTAAATAGTAACAAAAGCAACGCAAAACGAAACGGTTAATAAAATTTTAAATAAGTAGATTGCGATGTGCTTTCGCTTTTCTTTAGGGTCAGTTATGCTTGCAATATAGGATTTTGAGCCGACCTGATCCAATTGTAATTCTTGATAAAAAGTCATATGACTACCTCCCTGTTTTTTCATCTTGCAGCAATTCATTTGCTGCCTGAATCTGTGTGGTTAGTGATTCGAAAGACTCTGCGCCGAGCACTTCTTTCAGTTTGTAGATTGGCTCCAGATAATAACGATAGGTGCAATCCAGTTCCATATTTCCTGTCTCTGTAATCAAGAGCACATAACTGCGCTTGTCTGTCTCGCAATAGTGCTTTTTAAGAAATCCTTTCTTTTCCAGATGGTCGATCAGACGGCTGACTGCGGATTTGCAAAGTCCCATCTGGACAGTCAAATCCTGTGGAGTCAAGGCGTGATCCGACAGTACGATTCTGGAAAGCAGATCCATTTCCTGAGCAGATGTGATTCCTTCTTTTTTGGCACGTCTTACGTGAAGTGTAGAAAAAAGTCGAATTTCCTGCATGATTTTCATCATATCTATCCATGTGTAATCTCGCATAGACTAGCCTCCCTTTTATATAGTTAACAAAGTGAACTACATAGTATGATATGTGAAAAAAAGAGGGATGTCAATTACTTTTAAAAAAATCTAGTTTTGATTATAATGAATTCGTTTTACCTGTATCTTTCGGAAAATCTATCTTGAAAATATATTTATCTCCTCGAATGATAGATTTTGTATATTCTATGATACAGTCATCTTCATAGCTATAACGTTCAAGCAACATACAAGGACTGTTAGAAGGAAGCTGCAATAGTTCTTTTTCATGCTGCAAAGGCATAATTGGACGAAAGGTTTCTGTCGCATGATTAGCATGGAAAGCATAGCGTTCCGACAGATAAGAGTACAGTGATCCATGTCCGTTTAAGTATTCGACATTTAGTGAATGAATACGTGATTTCGGTAAATATGTAGTCTCGATCATTAGAGGATATTCTTTCTCTGAACGCAGACGTATGAGCTTATGGAATAGGGAGCCGGTCGGATGATTCAATTTTTGGGCAAGATGTGGCTCTAATGAAATCATCGAGTATTCAATAATTGTATTTTCAATCAAACGATTCATGGATTTTAACTCATCTGTAAAAGAGTAAAACCGATTTAAAGGCTGTTCGATTACCTGTGGTTTTACAAAGGAACCATTTCCGTGGACCGTATAGATAAAACCGTCACTTTTTAACTTATTAAGTGCCTGTCTTATAGTAGAACGACTTACATGATAACGTTCTGAAAGATAGCGTTCAGATGGAAGTGGGGTGTTTTCTATATATTCTAAAGAATGGATGGATTCTAATATTTTTTGATAGACTTCAAGATATAATGCGTTTGTTGTCATTTTAATTGCCTCCAAAAGAAATATACTTATACATTAATGTACGATTAAGAAATAATATAATAATATTTTACTATAAATAGTAAAAAATAACAATTAATTTTGTTCAGAATAGGAGGTAGTATTTTTTGTTCGGTATGAAATATTCAAAAAATGTAAAAAAAGACCACATGGACTAGTGGTATTATGAGATAGATGTACCAACTGCCCTTGTGGGCTAAAACGACTATAAAGTATTGTAAAATAATAAAAAATATGTAAAGATTGTACAAAAGATGTTTCGTATTCTGAACGGAAATAGAAAGGAGATTAAAACATGGCAGAACCAAACATTTTATTAACTAGAATTGATAATCGTCTTATTCATGGTCAGGTAGGAGTTACATGGACAATGACATTGGGTGCGAATCTTATTCTGGTAGCGGATGATGAAGTTGCAGAAAATGAATTGATGCAGCAGCTTATGATGGTTACAGCCGAATCATCAGGAGCAGGTGTTCGATTCTTTTCTGTACAAAAAACAATTGATGTGATACATAAAGCGGCAGCACGTCAAAAGATTTTTATTGTATGCAAGACACCGGAAGTTGTTCGCAAGCTTATCGAGGGAAATGTGCCGATTAAAGAAGTCAATGTGGGAAACATGCATTTTGATCAGGGCAAGAGACAGATAAGCAAGAAAGTTTATGTGGACGACAAAGACATTGAGGATTTGCGAATGATTAAAAACTCAGGTGCAGAAGTTTATATTCAGGACGTACCGGGTGATTTGAAAGAACAGATTAAAGAACTTTAAGAGAGTGAATCAGGAGGAGAGAAAGTATGGAAATTTCATTAATGCAAGGGATATTACTTGCTGTTATGGCCATAGTCGTTGGTGTGGACTTTTGGCTTGAGGGACTCTTTATTTTTAGACCAATTATCGTTAGCACCTTAACAGGTCTGATTTTAGGAGATGTGCAATTGGGTCTGGTTACAGGTGGTATTACAGAATTAGCTTTTGCAGGATTGACACCAGCAGGAGGAACACAACCGCCAAACCCTGTATTAGCAGGTGTTATGACAACCGTAATCGCATATACAACAGGAACGAGCGCGAGCGGTTCTATGGCGTTGGCGTTACCATTCAGCTTTTTGATGCAATATGTAATTCTATTCTGCTACTCAAGTTTCTCATTCTTTATGAAAGGTGCTGACGAGGCGGCAGAAAGAGGAGATATCAAAAAAATCATTAAAATCAATATTACATGTACTGCAATTGTGGCATTGCTGTATGGATTGATTGTATTCTTATGTTCTTATGCAGCACAAGATGCAATGAAAACGTTTGTCGAAGTCTTACCTTCATGGTTAACACATGGATTTGAAGTGGCAGGCGGAATGCTTCCTGCCGTAGGTTTTGCGATGTTGTTGAAGGTAATGTTGAAAATTGATTTTTTGCCATTCTTACTCATTGGATTTGTAATTTCTTGTTTCTTGAATTATTCAAATTTACTGCCAGTCGCAGTAGTAGGTGCTGCGTTAGCATTATTTGTTTATAACATGGACAAGAACAAAGCAAAAGAAGTAGTAAAGGTTGCGAATACGGCAGCAGAGGAGGAAGAAGATGGAATCTAACAGCAAAAAAATATTGGAGAAAAAAGATATAACAAAACTTGCATTTAGAACCTTATTTTTACAGGCAAGTTTTAATTACGAACGTATGCAGGCAGGTGGTTTCCTGGTATCTCAATTACCGACATTAAAGAAAATCTACAAAAATGATAAAGCGAAACTTTCTGCTGCCATGAAGGATAATTTGGAATTTATTAATACACATCCAAATTTAGTCGGATTTTTAATGGGGTTATTGATCTCTATGGAGGAAGCGGGAGAAGACCGAAAAACGATTAAAGGCTTAAAAGTTGCGTTGTTCGCACCATTAGCCGGTATCGGAGATGCGATTTTCTGGTTTACGATTTTACCGATCGTTGCAGGTATCTGTGCATCTATGGCAACAGAAGGAAGTGTGCTGGGTCCGATTATTTTCTTCGTAGTTTATGCGAGTATTTTTGCAATGCGTATCTTCTGGACGCACTTAGGGTATAACTTGGGAACAAAAGCGGTCAGCACCATAAAAGATACCTCAGCTATTATTGGAAAAGCAGCGACAATACTTGGATGTACGGTGATTGGTGGTTTGATTGGAGCTTACGTAAAAATCAGCGTATTGACAGAAATTGTTGTCAATGAAGCAAAAACAGTCAATATTCAAGCGGACTTTTTTGATAAAATCTTCCCAAATATTTTATCAATTGGATATGTATTTTTAATGTATTATTTCTTGAAGAAGAAAAAAGTTAGCCCAGTAGTATTGATTATAGTAACTTTTGTATTAGCAATTGTATTGTCTTTCTTTGGAATTTTATAAGTATGAGAGAGGCGGAGATAAAATTATTTGCCAGTGACATGGATGGTACACTGTTACAAAAGGATTTTACGATAAGTGAAGAGAATGTAAATGCTATTAAGGATTTGCAAAAGCGGGGAATCTATTTTGTAGTGGCAACTGGGCGAATCTATTACGATGCCAAAATGATATGTAAACAGCACGGACTTTCGCCTTACATTATTTCTAATAATGGCACTTGTCTTTATTCAACAAGCGGAGAATTATTATATTCCAGACCCATCCAAAGGGATATGTTAGAAAGACTGACACAGTACTTAGATCAGAGTGGAATCTGTTATGGGATAGGAACAAGTAGACATTATATCACAAGTACACAATGGGAAAATGTGTTGGATGAAGAGATTGAACACTTAAGAAAAAAAGGAATTGAGATTCCCTTGCAAAAGGTAAAATTTGCAAAAGAAGAACTTGCGCTACAAAACGGCATTATGCTTGTAAACAATATGAGTGAGTTTATAAGTATAGAAGAAATGGCTTATAGTATTTCAATTGTGACCTTCGATCAAGATAAGATTGAAAGGTTAAAAAAGAAAATGGAAGAGTATGAAACACTCATGCATGTGACTTCTGGATCTCATAATGTAGAAGTGACAGAGAAAAGGGGGAACAAGGGGATTGCATTGGGACACTTGTGCAGTCTCCTTCATTTAGACTTTGAACAAGTTGCAGCAATCGGTGATAGCCTGAATGATCTTTACATGATTGAAAAAGCAGGAATGAAAATAGCAGTAGAAAATGCTATGGAAGAAATAAAGGAAGTGTGTGACTTTGTTACGAAGTCGCATACTTGTAATGGTGTAGCGTATGCAATCAATAACATAATAAACTAAAAAATTGCGAAAGTAGTATCGTCTTTGAAAAAGGAGAGGGAAAAAGAAATGAAGAAAACGAAAAAACAAGTTGTTTCGTTACTTTTGTCACTTGGCATGATTGTGGAGGCTGTGCAGCCAATGGCAGTGTCAGCCGCTGATAAGCAGGCGGCGCTTAAGAATGCAGCGGTGTATCAGGAATTTCCAACACACTATCAGGACAAAGACAGTAATAAAAATGCAGATGGAACATTAAAACATATCAAAGGGCAGGTGACCCATCCGGATGTTGTGAAACTAGATAAGCAGTGGAATGGATATGAGTATTGGGTAGTATATACACCGAATGTTTCGGTGACTTCGCAATATGAGAATCCGTACATTGCGGCTTCTCATGATGGTAAAAATTGGGTAGAACCAACCGGTATTCAAAATCCGATTGAGCCGGAACCTGTCTCTACACGTTATCATAACTGTGATGCCGATATGGTTTATAACAAAGAGATGGATGCCATGATGGCATATTGGAATTGGGCAGATGATCAACAAGGTGGAGTTGGAGCGGAAGTACGGCTTCGTATCTCTTATGATGGCATCCATTGGGGAGTTCCAAGCACTTACAACGAAGAGACAGGTGTATGGACGAAACCGAAGGATAATTCCGAGAGAACCTTGAAACCAACAACGACAGATAAAGATGGATTAGATAATTCGTTTATCACAGCAATCGCTTCCAAAGATCGCTATGATATGTTGTCTCCGACATTTACATACGATGAGAACCGCGATATTTTTGTAATGTGGGCGAACAACACAAAAGATGTTGGCTACAACAACGGACAGAGAAATTATGTGGAGACGAGATGGTCAGAGGATGGAATTAATTGGTCAGAGCCGAAGAAAGTAAATAATTTTCTTGGAAAGACGAGTGAAGGGAAACAGCTTGCACCGTGGCATCAGGATATCAACTATATTCCGGAATTGAAAGAATATTGGGGATTGTCGCAGTGCTTTGACGGACCTAACCCGGATGGTTCTATGTTGTACCTTACGACATCAAAGGATGGAATCAACTGGAATCAGGTTGGAACAGAGCCGGTTCTGAATCCGGGAGAATCGGGGAAATGGGATAGCTTCCAGATTTACCGCTCTTCTTTTGTCTTTGAAAATGATAAGCTTAGCGTTTGGTACAGTGCACTTCAAGATAAGACTGCAAACCAAAAAGTCATTGATTCGGATGGAAAATTGACTTTGACAGCCGGACCGGATGATCAAAGGATGTGGCGTATCGGTTATACAGAGGGTGACTATATTGCCATTATGAAGACACTCACTGGAAATGGTAATTTTACAAAACCAGGGCTGGTAAAGGGAACAAAACTTGACCTCACGACCGATAAGACAGAAGTAGTGCAAGGAAAAGAGGCACAATTGACAGTCGGATTTACACCGAAAGAGACATCAGATCAGCTTGTGACATATGAATCTTCGGATGAAAGTGTGCTGACAGTATCCCCATTTGGAGTTGTTGAGACAAAGAAAGCCGGAAAAGCAACAGTGAAAGCTTCTACAAAAGATGGAATCAGTGATACAGTGGAGATCACGGTTACAGAAAAACAGGTGGCAGGAGCAGATACCTACCTGTCAGAGCTTGAATGGAAAGATGAGTCATGTGGAGCGGAAAGTGATTACCCAAATGGAACAGCAAAAGATACAAATATTGATGGCAGTGATATTGTCCTAAAAGTAGGACAGACAGAAAAGACATTTAAGAAGGGGCTTGGTGTTCATGCACCTTCTTCTGTGACATATGACATTGCAGGAAAGGGATACACACGCTTTGAAGCATATGCTGGTGTGGATAATAGCGCATTAGATGATTATCAGAATAATAATGAGGAAGGCGTTATCGACAATTTCGTTGTTGAGATTGATGGAGAGAAGGTTGAAGAGAGTGGTCAGATGAATCCGACAATGGATGCGCATCGTTTTGTAGTGAACATTCCAGAAGGAGCGCAAGTGCTTACCCTTAGAACAGAGTCGGGAACACAAACTTGGTCTGATTGGGGAAATTGGGCAGATGCAAAATTCGTTGCAGAGCTTGGAGAGCCTGAGAATCTTTCTTTAAATAAAGAGCCGACTGTGAAAAAGAAAGCGGATAATAGCAATGCGAATGTTAATGCACAGAGACCAGCTGCTATGGCAACGGACGGTAACAAGGGGCAAGATAATTATTGTGATTTTGGTACAGATGGTCAGAAAGAATCTTTGTATATGCAAGTAGATTTAGAGGAGTCAGCACTGATTTCACAGATCAATCTTTGGAGATACTGGCAAGATGGTAGAACATATGATGCAACAGTGATTGCGGTTTCTGAGACAGAAGATTTCAAAAATCCAACAATCGTGTACAATTCAGACAAAAATAATGTACATGGATTTGGCAATGGTGAAGAAGAACTGTATGCAGAAAGTGAAAATGGAAAAACATTTGAGCTCAACAAGCCGACGAGAGGACGTTATGTGCGTGTATACATGTATGGTGTTCACAATGGAGGAACAACAAACCACATCGTAGAATTGGAAGTGATGGGACATCAGGTACAAACACCTGAACCAGAGCCGGAAGGACCTACATTAGATCCTGTAGATGGAAAGAATATCCGACTGCATGTGGAAAATGGACAAATCAAACTCTATAGAGGTGATGTGCTTGTTGCAAAGTCCTCTTCTCTTGGAAAAGTAGTTGCAGATGGAAAGACATATTCTGATTTCGTTATCTCAGAGGAAAAGAGTAAGATTGAAAATTCAGTGAAGACAGATCGTGGTGAGGCGACAAGACTGACACTTGTACTTACAAGTGAAAAAGGAAAGATTGAAAAGACAGTTACGTATGATTTATTAAAAGAGATTGATGGCGCAATCTTTACAACAACTTCATTAAAAGCAGAAGCAGCTATGAATGTAACAGAGGTTGTAGAGAATGAATTTACACTTGTAGAGCCGGATAAAGATCGCATTTGGAGCTACAATGGAGGCGGTGAAGGACAGCAAAGCTGGTATGATACGTTGCAGAAAGTAACGAATGGTTTTTCACGTGAAAATAAACAGGATGAGACATCAGCAGCGATTCCGGTTGCGGATATTTATTCTACAAAAGGCGGAGTAACCGTGGGAGATGCGGCATTGTACCGTAGATTCCTTACAACTCCGGTCAAAGGAGCAAAGAATACAGCAACGGTTTCGATTAATTGGAAGAATCACAGTTTGAAAGCCGGTGAGAGTACAGAAGTAGGTACAAGTATTGTCGGTGTACATGCCGGTGACTATTATAACGGTCTTCGCACATTTGCCGATGTGATGAAAGTACAAGGATTTGAGACACCAGAATATATCCCACAGACAAGCTACGATCTTCGTTGGGAAAGCTGGGGATGGGAAGGAGCTTGGACAATCGATAAAATTTTAGGAAAATTGGATGATTTGTATGCACAGGGAATCCGTCAGATTACATTAGACGACTGCTGGTACACTTCAGCAGGTGACTGGGAATTGAATTCGGAGAAATTCCCAAAAGGAGTGGAGGATATGAAGCGTCTGACAGATGCTGTCCATGATAAGGGGATGACCATTGTGCTTTGGTGGAGGCCGATGGATGGAGGTCGTGATAAAGCGTTCTCTGTACTGCAAGGGTTTACACAACAGCCGAGTAAGCTTTTGGAAGAGCATCCAGAGTATTTTGTGAAGAACGAAGACGGTTCATTTGCAAAACTAGCAGGACCGGGACAGAGCGGACATTTTAACGGCTCTACAGGTTATGCGCTTTGTCCATACTCAGAGGGTGCAGTGAAGAGTCAAGTAGACTTTGTGAAACGTGCAATGACAGAGTGGGGCATCGATGGTTTCAAGAGTGATTATGTATGGGGCGTTCCAAAATGTTACGATAAAGAACATAATCATAAAACACCGGAAGAATCTACACAGTATGCTGCAAACATTTTCTATAAAGCGATTTATGATGAGATGATGAAGCATAATAAAGATGCATTCCATTTATTATGTAACTGTGGAACACCGCAGGATTATTATTCATTCCCATATGTGACACAGATTCCGACAGCAGACCCTACAAGCGTAGACCAGACAAGACGTCGTGTGAAAGCATATAAGGCGTTGGCGGGAGATGATTTCCCGATTACGACAGACCACAATGAGATCTGGTATCCTTCAGCCGTTGGAACAGGCGCAGTATTGATTGAGAAGAGAGATTTCCAAAAAGGATCTGCTGAAGAGAAAGAATACTATAAATGGCTGAAGATTGCGGACACTCACAAGCTTCAGGAGGGAACACATATTGGTGATTTATATGCATATGGAATTGATCCGTATGAGACATATGTAATTGAAAAAGATAACATGATGTATTATAGCTTCTATTGTGATGGGAAGAGATATCAACCGGTTGGACATCCAGATGTGACACTAAAAGGGCTTGACCCGAACAAAATTTATCGAATTGAAGATTACGTAAATGGCAAAGTGATTGCGGAGAAGGTAGTTGGAACAGAAGCAACATTCCAAGTACCATTTGATCAATATTTACTTGTTCGCGCCGTTCCGGTAGGAGAAGTTCCAAAGGACAAGGTAAAAGTCACATTCCTAGATGGTGAAAAGGAGATTGCGACAAAGGATGTGGTCAAAGGAGAAGCGATTGGAGAACTTCCAGAAGCACCGAAAAAAGAAGGCTATGCATTTAAAGGCTGGAATACAAAAGTGGATGGAACTGGAGATGTAGTATCCGCGGAGACAAAAGCAGATACAGATATGACAGTTTATGCTATTTTTGAGAAAGACAGTACAGAACCACCTGTGGAAAAGAAAGTGACTGTGACATTTAAAGATGGTGAAAAAGTGCTTGCAACAAAAGAAGTTGTGAAGGGAGAAAAGCTTGGGGAACTTCCGAAAGCACCGGAAAAAGAAAGATATACATTCAAAGGCTGGAATACAAAGTCCGATGGAAAAGGAACAGAGATTACAAAGGATACCGTCGCAGAAGAAAATGTAACAGTCTATGCAGTATTTGTTAAGAAATCTTCAGAGGTTCCGACAACGCCGGGTGGGAATGACTCTGGTAATTCGGGGCATACGAACGATAAAAACAAATCTGACAGCGTGCAGTCTGGTGACAGCGTTTCAGCAGTTGCCACAGCGACCGTATTATTGGCAGCAATTGCGGTTATTGCAGCAGTGCTATTGGATAAGAAAAGAAAATATAACTAGTTTGAGGAGGATTTTACAGTGATACAAATAATTGTAACGGGGCATGGCAATTTTGCTAGCGGTATGCTCTCAGCATTAAAGTTAATAGCTGGAGAGCAGGAGCACATACATGGATTAGACTTTGTAGAATCTTTGAGTACGGCGGAACTAAAAGAAAAATTACAGAAAATGATTGAATCAGCAGGCAATGAGGTGCTCATTGCCACTGATTTAGCCGGTGGCTCCCCGTACAATGTTGCGGTAACCTTAATGTCAGAATTGACAGACAGAAAGATAAAGGTAGTTGCGGGTGTGAATTTTCCGATGATATTATCCACTGCTTTTGCAGAGCGAGATGTTGATTTGGATGAGTTTTTAAAAATAACAATGGATGAGGGACGAAGAGCATTTTCTGAATTTAAACTTGTAAGTATGCAAAAATGTCAAGATGAGGAAGACGGAATATAGGAGGACAGATCGATGTATTTAACAGAAAAGGAAATTATGAGCCAGCATGAGGCTCTCTTACAAACAGTAGCTTATGTAACTGGAAAAGCAGAGGAAACAAAAACGTTTTTTAAGAAGAATACGAGTAGAAAATTTGTATTATTAGGATGTGGATCCAGTTATATGCTGGCAAAGTCTGGAGAGAGATTCTTATCAGCGTGTGAAAATACAAGTGCGGTTGCAATTGCTGGCGGTGACTATTTGATCCATGAAGAGTATTACAAGGAAACGATAAAAGACAGTATTATTATTTTGTTGTCAAGATCAGGGCAGACTTCAGAAATTGTACGTTCAGTAAAAAATATTAAAGAAAAATATGGTAATCCGGTGATCTCGCTTTCTATGAAAGACGATAACGATGTAATGCCGTATAGTGATTTAGATTATACGATGGATTGGTGCTATGACAAAAGTGTTTGTCAGACGCGTACCGTTACAAATTTATATACAGCGCTGTTAATGTTAACAGGTATTTATAGTGAGGACAACAGTTTATTAGAAGAAATCAGTAACGCTGTAAATAAAAACGAAGAATATAAAGAGACTTATCGTCCGATATTAAAAGAAATTGCCAAAAAAGACTGGGACAATGCTATTATTTTAGCAGACGGACCGGTAACTGGAATTGGGGAAGAGGGCGCACTTGCTTATACAGAAATTTCAATGCTTTCTGGAAAATGCTTTAATATGTTAGATTATCGTCACGGACCAATGGTATTAAATAACGAAAAGACATTGACTGTTGTACTTTTAAGTGATGTAGAAGATAAGCTGCAAGGTGACATGGTAGCCGATTTAAAAACACATGGTGGAGTGATTGTGACAGTGTCTACGGGCAAAGAAAATAAATACGACGTGGATGCACATATTTGTATTGGAGATATTAAGGATTTTAGAGTATATGGAATTCCGTTTATATATGTAATGCAAATGTCTGCTTATGAAAAGGCAATTTTGTTAGATCGAAACCCAGATGCACCAACAGGATTGGATGCCTTTATTACTTTACAATAGCAGTCAATAAGAGGTGATTAAATGATTACAACAGTTACACTAAACGCTTCCATAGATAAAGCATATTATCTTGCAAATGATATGAAAAATGGCGAGGTGATGCGTGTCGCAAAATGCAGAAATACAGCAGGTGGCAAAGGCATTAATGTTGCCAAAATTATACATTTGTGTAAAGAAGAGGTACTTGCGACAGGATTTGTTGGAGGGTTTAATGGACGCTATCTGGAATATTTATTAGAGAAAGAACAGATACCGTATCAGTTCGTACAGGTAGAAGGTGAGACAAGAAGCTGCATTAACATATTAGATAAAAAATATGGCTCTACAGAATTTTTAGAACCAGGTTTTACAGTGACAAAAGAAAATGAAACTGAATTTCTAACTGAGTTTGGGAATATTGTTAAAAAAAGTGCGATGATAACCATATCAGGCAGTGCTCCGGGAGGAATGTCAGCAACCATTTATCAAAATATGATACAGATGGCAAAAGAACAAGGTAGGAAAGTAATACTTGATACCAGTGGCGAGTTGTTAAAAAATGCATTGTCAGCAAGACCTACAATGGTAAAGCCAAACAAAGATGAACTGGAAATGTTGTTTCAGATAAAACTTACAACAAACGAACAGATTATTGAGTGTGCCAGAAAAATCTATGATATGGGGATACCGTATGTTGTAGTTTCACTTGGTGGAGAAGGAGCAGTCCTAATCTGTGAGGAAGGCGTTTTCAGAGGAACACCACCTAAAATCACTGCGGTCAATACTGTAGGCTGTGGAGATTCGATGGTTGGAGCCTTTGCAGTTGCCATGATAAGAGAGTATTCACCGGAAAAAGCATTAGCATATGCGATGGCGGTTGCAACTGCCAATGCACTTTCGGAGAACACAGGAGATTTTGAGTATAGCAAATTTGAGATGATAGAGAAACAAGTTCAAGTAGAACAACTTGAGAAAAGAGGAGAATTATGCCATTAGTGACAACAAAACAGATGCTCTTAGATGCACAAAAACGTGAGTATGCAGTACCGGCATTTAATGTAGAAAATATGGAGATGGTGCAGGCTGTGGTTGCAGCAGCACAAGAATTGCAATCCCCTGTAATTTTGCAAACAACACCGTCTACCGTAAAATATGCTGATTTAAAGTATTTTTATAATAATGCAATGGCTGCCGCGCAAGAAGTGACAGTACCAGTAGTGATGCACTTAGACCACGGAAATAGTTTCTCATTAGCGATGAGAGCCCTGCGAGTAGGATATACATCTATTATGATAGATGGCTCTCATGGAAGCTTTGAGGAAAATATTGCTGTTTCAAAAGCGGTTGTAGATGCCTGCCATCCGAGTGGTATTCCCGTAGAAGCGGAACTTGGAAAAGTTGGCGGGAAAGAAGATGATCTGGATGGCGGCGATGGCGGTTATACAGATGCAAAAGAAGCTGCGCAGTTCGTAAAAAAAACAGGAATTGATTCTTTAGCTGTTGCAATCGGAACGGCACACGGAGTTTACAAAGGGATTCCGAAAGTAGATGTGCAGCGCCTGAGTGAAATCAGGGAAATGGTCTCTATTCCATTAGTCTTGCATGGAACATCAGGTGTGCCGGATGATACGGTAAAGGAATGTATCAAAAGAGGAATTTGTAAGGTAAATTACGCTACAGATCTTCGTATTGCATTCACAAAAGGAGTGACTGAAGTCTTACAGACAAATCCAGAGACGATTGATCCTAAAAAATACAACGCATGTGGCAGAGAGAATGTCAAACAATATGCAATGCAAAAGATGGAGATTTGTGGAAGTAAAGGTAAGGCAGTCTAAGAGTAGCCTGAGAAAAATCCCAGATTTATAAAAGAAACGAAAAAGTGGGAGGGATATCAACATCAGTGTGGGACATGGTGCGAAAGATCGTACAGAAAAACATAAAAGACGAATAAGAAATGAAAGGCAGATGTAGAAATTGTATCTGTCTTTTGTTATAATTATCGATATAAGATGTCACAAAATAGATATGGATGTGTTTTATTGGCAGAAAGAGATGGAAAGGGGCAAAACAAAAATTAATAGAACGATTGGAGGGAGAATCATGAAAGAATGGAATGAAAATAAATTAGATCAGGAACTGGAAGCGATGCTAGAAGATATGCCGCAGCAGGAAGAACTGGAGAAGAAAATCGAACAGAGAATGAAGAAAAAGATTCAGAAGATTGTATGCCGTACGTTGATCGGAATTGTTGGAGCGATTCTTGTGCTGCTGCTCATTATTAATCCATTTTTGAATGCAATTTTTATCAACCCGGCAAAGCTCAATGAGGGAGAGCACAGTCAGATGCAGACAACTCTGAAAAATTATTGGGAAACGACACAGCCGTATGTGGAACTCGTTACACTAAAAGTAAAGAAAAAGGGATTTGCAAGATATGAGTTGGCTATGCAGATTACAGACCGGAGAAGTCCGGTGATTTATGGTGTGCCAAATGTGTGGGTTGATATGAAGTTTGGAAAATATGTGAACTGGAGAGACAGTGGACTCGTAACCTCATTTTGGGCAAATCGATTTGAGAATCCATATGAAGAAAAAGAAGAATATCTTGAAAAAATCAAAGAACTTCCGGAGTCTTCGATTCTATATCTTTCTATTGGCACAGAAAGTCCAAAAGTGGTGGAAGAACTTCGGAAAGAATCTGTGGATGTGCAATGGGTGGAAGTCTATCAGCCAAATTCAGCGTTTCAAGGAGGGCTTGCGTTACGGGATTCTTTGATTGGTGGAGACGATATAGTGCGGACAGACATGACAGAGGCGCAGCTGAAAGAGACGTATCTTTCCCACTTAAAAGATTTGCTGGATCATATGGATATATGGAACTCTTTAGATTTGCAAAGTAGTAAATATGTATTTTCAGGTCAAGGGAAAGAGAGTGCACTGAGAGAATGTTATGAAGATGCGAAACAATTAGATGTGTTGAAAGCAAAGAATTATTGTATTTCAGGAAAACGAGATGAAATTGTAGAGTATTTAGAGAAGACGGATATTAGCTCGATTCTAGTAGACGAAGTCAAATTAAGTGAACTGAGCAATTAAATACTGTTACTGTTTCTAGAAAAGATGCAAAAAGCCCATAAAACATATTGACAAGGTAGGAATTAAGGGGTAATATCTAAGAAATAAAAAAGCATTGGAGATGGGGTATATGAAAATAGTGTTTTTCATGTTGAGACATAATTTCAGAAATGGGCGAATGTGCTGTTATTGTTAAGAAAATCGAGAACCAGACAATTTGATAAAAAGAGAGGTAGAAAATATGGGATATAGATTTGAAACATTGCAGTTACATGTAGGACAGGAACAGGCAGACATTGCAACAGATGCGAGAGCAGTGCCGATTTATCAGACGACATCATATGTATTTCACGATTCTGCACATGCGGCAGCCAGATTCGGACTTAGCGATGCGGGAAACATTTATGGAAGATTGACGAACTCTACACAAGATGTGTTGGAAAAAAGAATAGCTGCATTAGAAGGTGGTGCGGCGGCATTGGCAGTTGCATCCGGAGCGGCAGCGATTGCGTATACGATTGAGGCACTCGCACAGGCAGGTGACCATATTGTAGCGCAGAAGACGATATACGGAGGCACCTATAATTTGTTGGAGAACACTCTTCCGAGACAGGGAATACAGACGACATTTGTCAATGTACACGACATTCAGGAAGTAGAAGATGCGGTACAGGGACAGACGAAAGCAATTTATCTTGAGACATTAGGTAACCCAAACAGCGATATCCCGGACATAGAAGCGATTGCCGAGATTGCACATAGACATAATATTCCGCTTGTGCTTGACAACACATTTGGAACCCCATATCTTATTCAACCAATTCAATATGGAGCAGATATCGTTGTACATTCTGCCACAAAGTTCATTGGCGGTCATGGGACATCTCTCGGAGGTATTATTGTAGATTCCGGAAAGTTTGATTGGAAGAAATCCGGAAAATATCCGAACATTGCAGAGGCAAATCCGAGCTACCACGGTATTTCCTTTGTGGATGCAGCTGGGGAGGCGGCTTTTGTGACTTATATCAGAGCAATTTTGCTGAGAGACAAAGGAGCATGCATTTCTCCATTTAATGCATTCCTTTTATTGCAAGGTGTGGAGACTTTGTCACTGAGATTGGAAAGACATATAGAGAACACAAAAAAAGTTGTAGCATTTTTGGAAAATCACCCGAAAGTAAAGCGTGTAAATCACCCATCTTTACCAGAACATCCGGATCACGCATTATATCAAAAATATTTTCCGAATGGTGCAGGATCGATATTTACATTTGATATTGTTGGCGGTGAAAAGGAAGCACACAAATTTATTGACAGTCTACAGATTTTTTCGCTGCTTGCGAATGTGGCGGATGTAAAGAGCCTCGTCATTCATCCGGCGACAACAACACATTCGCAACTGTCAAAAGAAGAGTTGGAAGAGCAGCAGATTTATAATAGTACAGTCAGACTGTCCATTGGAACAGAACATATTGAAGATATCTTAGAAGATATTGGGCAGGCTTTAGAACAAATTTAAGAACAGACAGATAACGGGCACATGATGTAGAATCATGTGTCTTTTTAGCGTATAGGAATTTCGCAAAGCAGAATACATTCTTATGGTTGAAAATGACTATATATTGTGGTATTCTGTTTTGGAAAACACTATAAATAGTAATGAGGTAAAAATATGGGAAATAGACAAAAGATGATAGAGACATTTCAAGATTTTACAGAGATTGCCTCTTGTATGGAGGCGATTCAGAATGATTTCCCGGAAGAGATATATTATCTGGGGATATTGGAAGATAAATTTCTGGCATTTCAGAAACCGGAACTCTCAATAGAAGAAAATCTGCAACTTTTGGTCAAGGCGGCTATGGAGTTGACTACACAGGAAGCTCCAAAATGGGAGATGATTGCGGCAAGGTTGTTGATGTTTGCTTTTGAAAGAGAACTGAGGGAAGCAGAGGAATCATGTGGGATTACAACACTGTATGAAAAAATTGTATATCTGACAGGGCGGGGGCTATATGGACAGTATATTTTGGAGAATTATACGAAAGAGGAAATCGATGAATTTGAGACATTTTTAGCTCCTGAAAGAAATGATTTATTTACTTATTCGGGATTGGAATTGCTGCTCAATCGTTATGTGATCCACACTGGAAAAGGTGTGGCACTGGAAAGTCCGCAGGAGATGTTTCTTGGAATTGCCATGCATCTGGCGATGAAAGAGCAGAAAGACAGGACGCTTTGGGTAAAACGCTTTTACGATATGCTCAGTAAACTTCAAGTGACGATGGCGACACCGACGTTATCGAATGCAAGAAAACCATATCACCAACTTTCTTCCTGCTTCATAGATACTGTTCCGGATAGTTTAAATGGAATTTACCGAAGTATCGATAATTTTGCCAAAGTAAGTAAATTTGGCGGAGGAATGGGAATGTATTTTGGAAAAGTGCGGGCAAGCGGAAGCGCTATCCGAGGATTTGAGGGGGCAGCAGGAGGTGTGATCCGTTGGATTCGTCTTGCAAACGACACGGCGGTCGCAGTTGATCAGCTTGGTGTGCGTCAAGGGGCAGTTGCAGTTTATCTTGATGTGTGGCACAGAGATCTGCCGGAGTTTTTGAATTTGCGAACAAATAACGGGGATGATCGTATGAAAGCGCACGATGTGTTCCCGGCAGTCTGCTACCCGGATTATTTTTGGGAGCAGGCAAGAGACAATATCGAGGGAGACTGGTATCTCATGTGTCCTCACGAGATTCTGACGGTGAAGGGCTATGCGTTGGAAGACTGTTATGGAGAAGCGTGGAAAGAGAAATATTTGGACTGTGTACAGGATGATCGGATTAAAAAGAGAGTCGTTCCGATTAAAGACATTATCCGGCTGATTATCAAAAGCGCAGTGGAGACCGGAACGCCGTTTACATTTAATAGGGATCATGTCAACCGCATGAATCCAAATGGACATAAAGGTATGATTTATTGCAGTAATCTTTGTACGGAGATTGCGCAGAATATGAGCGGAATCGAGGAAGTGGAAGAGCGAGTAGAAACGGTGAATGGAGAAACAGTGGTTGTCACGGTCACAAAACCGGGCGAGTTTGTTGTATGTAATCTGGCGAGCCTGTCACTGGGATATCTGAACGTGGAAGATGAGGAAGAGATTGCGGATATTACAAAATGTGCGGTGCGGGCACTTGACAATGTCATTGATCTGAATTTCTTTCCTGTTCCGTATGCGAAAATCAATAATGAGAAATATCGCCCGATCGGACTGGGTGTGAGTGGATATCATCATATGCTTGCAAAACAGAGAATTTCATGGGAGAGCGAGCAGCATTTACAATTTGCCGAGGACATCTTTTCAAAGATTCATTATGCGGCAATTGAGGCAAGCAGCGAGATTGCGAAAGAAAAGGGAAGTTACACATATTTTGAGGGAAGCGATTGGCAGACAGGCACATATTTTGATAAACGAGATTTGAATACAGAAAAATGGAATCAGCTTCGGGAAAAAGTCAAACAGCAGGGACTCCGAAATGCTTACCTTCTAGCGATAGCGCCGACGAGCAGTACAAGCATTATCGCTGGAACGACTGCAGGACTTGACCCGATCATGAATCGGTATTTCCTCGAAGAAAAGAAAAATGGATTGATGCCGCGTGTTGCGCCGGAGCTTTCTATGGAGACATTCTGGTACTACAAAAATGCACACTACATCGAGCAGAAGTGGTCCGTGCGCGCATGTGGAGTGCGCCAGCGTCATATCGATCAGGCACAGAGCATGAATCTTTATATTACGAACGAGTATACGTTCCGAAAAGTGTTGGATCTTTATATTCTTGCGTGGGAAGAAGGCGTGAAAACGATTTATTATATACGTTCAAAAAGTTTGGAAGTGGATGAATGTGAAGTCTGCTCTTCTTAGTAAATGGCAACAGAAAGGGATGGAATAATGGAACAATTAAAGAAAAGACCGCTTTTTAATCCGAACGGAGATATACAGGTGCGGAAGCGGAAAATGATTGGTGGAAACACAACAAATCTCAATGATTTTAACAATATGAAATACACATGGGTGAGCGGCTGGTATCGCCAGGCGATGAATAATTTCTGGATTCCGGAGGAAATTAATCTGGGAGTGGATATTAAAGATTACCGAAATCTTCCGAAAGCAGAAAAGCGGGCATACGATAAAATTCTGTCATTTCTCATTTTTCTTGATAGTATCCAGACGGCAAATCTTCCGGGTATCAGCGAGTATATCACGGCAAATGAGGTCAATCTATGTCTGTCTATTCAGGCGTTTCAGGAGGCGGTGCACAGCCAGAGTTACAGCTACATGCTGGATACCATCTGCGAGCCGCAGGAGCGAAACGGGGTTTTGTATCAGTGGAAGGAAGATGAACATTTGCTTGCGAGAAATGAATTTATCGGAAATCTTTATAATGCATTTCAGACAGAAAAGAGCATGGAAATGCTGGTGAAGACGATTGTGGCAAACTATATTTTAGAAGGAATCTATTTTTACAGCGGATTTATGTTCTTCTATAATCTTGGGAGAAACCAGCTTATGCCGGGTTCGGTACAGGAGATTCGCTATATCAATCGGGATGAAAACACTCATTTGTGGTTGTTTCGCAATATTTTAATTGAACTGAAGAAAGAACAACCGGATCTATTTACCGAGCAATATATAAACGAATACCGCAGTATGATCAAAGAGGGCTGCGAGCAGGAAATCAAGTGGGGACATTACGTAATCGGAGATGATGTGCAAGGACTGAATCAGGAAATGATCACGGATTACGTGCAGTATCTTGGAAATTTGCGATGCACAAACCTCGGGTTTGCACCAATTTATGAAGGGCATGAGACAGAGCCGGAGAGTATGCGTTGGGTGAGCCAGTATTCCAATGCAAATGCAATTAAGACAGATTTCTTTGAGGCGAGAAGTACCGCGTATGCAAAAAGCAGTGCATTGGTGGATGATTTATAGTAAGTTTTCAGAAAAACAAGTTTTCAGAAAAACATGGTTCAATTCTTGACAAAATATTTTAGTATGGTACAATACAAGAGATTAAATTCAATCAATTAAATAATATCAAAAAACATAGATGAGGAGTATTAAGAGCCTATCGTTTTCAGAGAGCTGTCGGATGGTGCAAGACAGCAGCGTAATCTCCCAACTCGCCTCGGAGTTCTTTTGCTGAAATGACTGATGAAGAAAAATTTCGTCAAGTAACAGGAATAGAAACAACTACATCGCTAGGTTCGAAAGAACCTCACCAAGCCGATGAGTTGTACCTTGTTACTAGACTCGAAAAGACCTCGTCAAGTAACATAGGCAGAAGCGGGACTTCCCGTTACAGAAGCAATGAGTGCATTTCGCAGGATGCGGAATGAATGAGAGTGGTACCACGGAAATTTAAGCCTTTTCGTCTCTTTTGAGATGAGAAGGCTTTTTTGGTTCGAAAGAACCTCACCAAGAATTATAAGCAGAAAGGGGAAAAATAATGGCAACACCTTATAACCACAAAGCCATTGAGAAAAAATGGCGTGAGAACTGGGAAAAGAACCCGGTAAATGTTAAATCAGATGAAAATGGGAAAAGAGAGAAGTATTACTGTCTGGATATGTTTCCATATCCGTCAGGAAATGGTCTTCACGTAGGACACTGGAGAGGTTATGTAATCTCTGATGTGTGGAGTCGTTACAAATTATTGCAGAAATACTATATCGTACATCCGATGGGATGGGATGCATTCGGACTTCCGGCAGAGAATTACGCAATTAAGATGGGTGTTCACCCAGCAGTTTCCACAGCGGAAAATGTAAAGAACATCAAACGCCAGATCAACGAAATTGCAGCACTTTATGATTGGGATATGGAAGTAAATACAACAGATCCTGAGTTCTACAAATGGACACAGTGGATTTTTGTAAAAATGTTCAAAGAAGGATTAGCTTACGAAAAAGAGTTCCCGATTAATTGGTGTCCTTCATGTAAGACAGGACTTGCAAATGAAGAGGTAGTGAACGGAAAATGTGAGCGCTGCGGAACAGAAGTGACAAAGAAAAACTTACGTCAGTGGATGCTCCGTATCACAAAATATGCGGAACGTCTTTTAGCGGACCTTGATAAATTAGACTGGCCAGAAAAAGTTAAGAAAATGCAGGCAGAATGGATTGGAAAATCATTCGGTGCAGAAGTTGATTTTCAGGTAGAAGGAAAAGACGAAAAAATTACAGTTTACACAACAAGACCGGATACACTGCACGGAGCAACATTTATGGTACTTGCACCGGAGCATGCTTTGGCAGCAAGCCTTGCAACAGATGAGACAAGAGAAGCCGTAGAAAAATATATTTACGAAGCTTCTATGAAATCAAATGTAGACCGTCTTCAGGATAAAGAAAAAACAGGTGTATTCACAGGTTCTTATGCAATCAACCCAATTAATGGAGCAAAGACACCAATTTGGTTATCCGATTATGTATTGGCTGACTACGGTACAGGCGCTATTATGTGTGTACCGGCTCACGATGATCGTGATTTCGAATTTGCAACAAAATTCAATATTCCAATTATTCAGGTAATTGCAAAAGACGGAAAAGAAATCGAAAATATGACAGAACCTTACACAGAGGCTTCCGGGACAATAATCAATTCCGGAGAATGGAACGGAATGGAATCTGCGGTTCTGAAAAAAGAAGCACCACATATCATTGAGGAACGTGGAATCGGTAAAGCAACAGTGAATTACAAATTACGTGACTGGGTATTCTCACGCCAGCGTTACTGGGGAGAACCAATCCCGATTGTACACTGTCCGGATTGTGGAGCGGTTCCGGTACCGGAAGATCAGCTTCCATTGACATTACCGGAAGTAGATTCTTACGAACCGACAGGAACAGGCGAATCTCCACTTGCAGGAATCGAAAGCTGGGTAAATACAACTTGTCCGGTTTGTGGAAAACCGGCAAAACGTGAGACGAACACAATGCCTCAGTGGGCAGGATCTTCATGGTATTTCTTGCGCTATGTAGATAACCATAACTCAGAAGCATTGGTTTCCAAAGAAAAAGCAGACGAGATGCTTCCGGTTGATATGTATATCGGTGGTGTAGAACATGCGGTTCTTCACTTATTATACTCACGTTTCTATACAAAATTCTTATATGACATCGGAGCAGTTGACTTTGACGAGCCATTTAAGAAATTATTTAACCAAGGTATGATCACTGGTAAAAATGGTATCAAGATGAGTAAATCAAAAGGAAACGTAGTATCGCCGGATGATCTTGTAAGAGATTACGGATGCGATTCACTTAGAATGTACGAATTATTTGTAGGTCCACCGGAATTAGATGCAGAATGGGATGACCGCGGAATCGACGGTGTATACCGTTTCTTGAACCGTGTATGGAACCTTGTTATGGACAGCAAAGATGCAGACGTAAAAGCGACAAAAGAGATGATCAAGATTCGTAACAAAATGGTATACGATATCACAACACGTCTCGAAAGCTTCAGCTTAAATACGGTTATTTCCGGTTTCATGGAATACAACAATAAATTAATCGATATCGCGAAAAAAGAAGGCGGAATCGATAAAGAAACATTGAGCACATTTGCTGTATTGTTGGCGCCATTTGCACCACATATGGCAGAAGAATTATGGCAGCAGTTAGGTCACGAAGGAACTGTATTCAATGCAGGATGGCCGACATACGATGAAGATGCAATGAAAGATGATGAAATCGAAGTTGCTGTTCAGATTAATGGAAAAACAAGAGCAGTTGTGACAGTTCCGGCAGACGTATCAAAAGAAGATGCGATTAAAGCTGGTAAAGATGCAGTTGCAGATAAACTGACAGGAACAATCGTAAAAGAAATTTACGTGCCAGGAAGAATCATAAATATTGTGCAGAAATAATTGAGAAGAAATTCTCACAACAGAATAAAGTGCTTGGAAATATTGAAAAGTTCGCTTAAAACCAAGGTTTACAGACATTTTTCTTCAAAGAAAAGGTATCATAGAATACCGCAAAATATCATAACAGATTTTAAAAATGGAGTAAGGATTGAAAGAAAATGGAGTAAATATTTCAAAATAATATTACAAAATAGCGTAGACAGTGTTAACACTGCTTACGCTGTTTTTATAAACTTATAGAATGATATACAGTCATATGATATAATTTAAAGTATAGAAAAAATAGTATGAAATGAGGATAGATACGGAATGCCAAAAGGAATTTCAAAAGAATTTCAAAATATTATAAAAAGAACAGCACCGAATCCTTTTTATACAGAAGAAAAGGGTTGTTTATTTTTAGGAGATAGTATAGAAGTTTTAAAAAGAATTAAGGATTCATCGGTAGATTTGATTTTTGCAGACCCACCATATTCGATAAAAAAAGCGGATTGGGATACGTTTGAAAACCAAGAAGAATATATTAAATTTTCAAATAAATGGATTAAAGAAGCAAGCAGAATTTTAAAAGATACGGGGACATTATATGTATGTGGATTTTCTGAAATATTAGCAGATATTCACCATCCAGCAATGAAATACTTTTATAATTGTAGATGGCTAATTTGGTATTATAAGAATAAGGCAAATTTAGGGAATGATTGGGGACGAAGTCACGAAAGTATTTTGTGTTTAAGAAAGTCTAAAAATCATATAATGAATGTTGATTCTGTAAGAATTCCATATAATGCTCATACATTGAAATATCCAGCACGTACGCAAGCGAAAACTAGCCAGTATGGAAATGGAAAAGAAAGAGGGGCGTGGACACCAAATCCATTAGGAGCAAAACCTAAAGATGTGATAGAAATTCCTACGACATGTAATGGAATGGGCGAAAAAACCCCACACCCAACACAAAAGCCAGAAGAATTGTTGCGTAAAATTATTTTAGCTTCGTCTAACAAGGGAGATGTTATATTAGATCCATTTGTTGGAAGCGGAACAACTGCTGTATGTGCCAAACAATTAGAAAGGCAATGGATAGGTATAGATAAAAGTGAAGAATACTTAAATTGGGCTGTTGAAAGATTAGAAAAAATTCAAAGAAAAACAATAGAGGAATGGATACAATATGATAAATCTATTGTATCAAGAAGGGAGACAATACGATGAAAACTTTATGGGAACTAATGTCATGGGTTTCAGAAAAGAAAAGATTTGAAACGATTGGAGATTATGTAGAATTTGCAAAATATTACTTAGAATTTATTGAAACAGAATTGCAGGCAGAATTGGTAGCTAAAAATGAAAATAATTATCGCTTTTTTCAGTATAGACGAGACGGAGAGTATAACATAACTCGCCCTGTTAATTCAGAATTATTTTTTAAACTTGCAGAATATGAAAGCATAGCACCGGATTTTGAGAAAATTCTTACAAATATAAGAGATATAAAAGATGATGAAGAAGCAAGAGGAAAAATCAATAATTTTATTTACACTACGCAACAGACAATAGGTTGTGCTTTAGATGCCCTTCCATCTTCTAAAACTAATACATCAAGAAAAGTGAACGGTGATTTGTTTGAACGTTTAATGCAGATGATTATAAGACAGTTGGGATTTACGATAGATTCAGAAACTTTGAGTGTTCCTGTACCAAAATCGGTGGAAAAAATGAATTATCAGAATGACATAGAAATAAAAGTAGAAGGGGAAATTGTTGCGATAGGCTCGGTTAAAACATCAAGTAAAGATAGAATTGATAAGATTTTTTTGGATAAACTGATGTATAATCATTTAACTAACACAGATACACCTCATTTTGCAATCTTTTTACATGATGTACAACGAGCTGGAAAAGAACCAAATTATAAAACAGGTCAAACATTTTTGACAGGGCATTTTAAGGCATATACTATTGGTTTGAATCCTTTAGATGGTGTGTATTATTGTGATTTGCGTCCAATTATGAAAACTGATGATTTGTTAAAAGAACATATAAAATCGTTAGATTATTTATTATGTGAAGATGTTTGGAAATTTGTATAAAGGTAATAGAAATGAAAATTTATAAGAATTCAATTTATATAACAGGGTTATTAACAATAATAACTTTTGCAGGAAGTTTAATTTTACACTATATTATTTCTTCAAAAGAAGCTGAGTTTTGGTGTAATATTCTTCTTGGTATATTTGGTGGCGCAGTATTAACCTTAATATCTTCGATAATTGGGTATAAAGTAGAGCGTAAAAGGATTCTTGAAAAATTTTATTATTATACAAACAAAATTTTGAAACAAATAAATCAATATCAATTTAATATGACATTAGAAGAAAAAATAGATTTTTTATTAGAGTATGTCGATAGTGATAAAATCGAATGGGATTCATGTCTTGGAGATATAGATTTTTTGTTTGATTTTGGGAAAAAGAATTTTAAGTATATTTTCCATTCTATATATGAACCACTATTGGAATTGCAGAATGCTGTGCAAAAACATTATTGGTATTTTAAGTGGTATAAAGATGGAACAGGAAAAAATGATAGAGTTATGGAACACTTTTTGGAAGAAATTGAACCTTTGATACTTGACAGAAAGAAAGAGAGTGTTCCCGGAGAATTTGAAGAAAGTGATACTACTACAGAAAGAATAGTTATAACTTCTGTATCGAATAGAATTGTAGAAAAAATCAATAAAGAATTGAGTGGAAAATATTATAAACTTATGTATAAATAGAAATGTAGTGAGGTCAAGGAACAAGGCGTAGCCGATACGCCGTAGGGCAGTCCTT
>OGUD01000548.1_pt1 | contig 30865 bp, 31 predicted proteins | sample 1573671 | NCBI WGS metagenome assembly OGUD01 (sample SAMEA2582065, study PRJEB24529) | metagenome | biome: Human gut stool | place: China | collected 2011 | reverse complement strand
AAACATTACAGAGAATAATTCCTAAACAAAAAGCGTTAGTCTTTGTAGAGTTTGAGTAAGGTAAAAACAGCGGGAAGCCAGTATTTATGCGGCTTCCCGTTTTTTGTGCTTGCAAAATGCTTGCAGTTTTTTGAAAATTAGATTTTTTTATAAAGCTTTTCAAAATATTGTTTGAATCGTTGTTCTTTTACATTGTGAGTGTAGAAGGGCAATCCTTTTACAGAATAATTATCATAATCTGGATAAGCTATACATTTTGAGCCTTTTTCTAATTGTAGAAGGAAATGTTCTTTCCAGATATCGTTGTCTACTAAGTGTTGACCTTTTGGTTCAATCAAAATTTGCTGTTGTTCAATTATGGTTGATTTGTTACCGAGTATTAAAATATAATCAGGTTCAAATCTTTTTCCATCATCAAAAGAATGTAAATGATATTTCCTTTCATTTCTTATCAAGTAAACAGTCTCATATACTTTCTTTAATTCTTCTACTTGTGTTGCAAAATATCTTACAAAACGTTTTTCTTCTGTCGTTCCATAATTATCGGTATATACAAACCAATCTTTATCCGATAAATCATAACGATAAGCTGCATTAACATTAGGAGAATTTTGAGAAATTCCTTCTCCCTCTTTTTGTTCAATTTCGTCCTTATCATATTTTTTCTCTCTTGGAGAGTCGATAATATAATCAGATAATTGCACTTCTTTAAACACATGAGTACCTTGCAATGGTTTTCTTATGGAAAGAATTTTATTTGATAATATTTCAAATAACCTTAGAGCACCTTGATAAATATCTTCGTTTGTCGGCTCACCAGAAGTGATTGTTACAAACTCATACCTACCGGCGTAATCTTTGGATAATAAAAATTCGCTTAGCGACTTTAATAAAGGAAAATATGATTTCAACCTAGCAAAATCATAAACAGGAAATTGTCTTAATGCTTTCAAAAGTATTCTTTTATCGACATTTATTACCTTATGAGTTTTTTCAACAATGTTTTCATCACTGGAATTATCTTCTTCAATTTTTTCGTATAATTTTGAAATGGAAGATTTTTTGACAAGATTTGTACTTGTCATAATTGTAAATGTATCAGGGATTTTTGAAATTTCTTCTAAAGGTTTCTCTTCATAAGAATTTACAAATAGTTTTCCATTCTTGTAAAAAGTACTCTCAACAAAATCTTTTTTCAATTTATATTCAAACTTTAAACCCTCTGAAACTTCTTTAAATCCTGTTTCTTCCAAAGCTCTTTGTAAATCATAAATGTATTTTGAATTATCTATACAATGATAATATAATGTTTCACACACTTTTAAGGGGTTATCTGGTATTGCGTCGAATTTTCTTTTATATAGCTCGTTTTCAGCACCTATAATGTCATCATTTAATTTAAAAGGATAATATCTTGCTCCTCTACCAATTAATTGTGCTTCTTGGGTTGTAACAGGAGAAACACTTGTACCATCCTTTCGTTCATCATATAATCGTACAATATCAAATAAATTTAGTACATCCCAACCTTCATGCAACATATCAACAGTAAATACCATTCTATATGGAATTCTAGGATTTTCCAAATCATTTAATTCTATTTGTAAATCATTTATATTTTTAACTTTACTATGGACTTTTATCAAATGATCTTCTGAAAATTCTTGTTTTAATTCATCAACTAATAATCTATTAGTTAAACCATGAGAATCAAAATAATCAAACATTTCCTTAATGATGTCTTTCGCTTGATTTCTAATAATAGCAATCACATTTTCATCAAGTTCATTTTTCATATATTCTTTGAAGTTCTCAAAGAAAGCATCACAATTATCTGTTGTTCCATCTGTTTTAAGAAGAATAACAGGCTTCATATCATGGATATGATTATCTTGAAAAAGTTTCAATCTATATTGACTAAGAAGCATTGCTTGAATAGTTCTTGTTATTGGGTCTAAAGTAGTTCTCAAATTAAATAAATCTTTTGTATATCCACTAGCCCTAAATTCCAACAATGTATAATTAAAAATGATTTCCGCAGGATTTCCACAGTATTTCTCTAAAACGTTAGGATTTTTCAAATCACAAGTAGCAGTAAATTCTAATAAAACATTATCTCGATTGGCTCTAAAAATATTATTGATCGTATCTTCCCAATGTCTATCCTCTTCTTTTTCAGCAGCAGATAATTTTTTCTTGGTCGCAGCATTAATGTGATGAGCTTCATCTGCAATCAATACTATTTTCTTATCATCAAAATCTTCATATGAAACAGAATACTCTGTTATATTATTGAGCTTACCATGTAAATCTTGAATAGTTGTAAAAAGGATATTAATATCATCACTTGTATCATCAATATTTTGGAATGATTTTACTTCATTGATTTCAACAGTCCTTCTATCGATTACAATTTTTCTTTCAAACAAAAATTTACTTGAATATTCATTTTTAAAATTTTCTTTTGTCTTTGCGACAATATTACTTTGATTTACAAAAAAGATAAAATTTCTATACCCTTTTTTATAAAGATACAAAATTAAACCAGCCATAATTAAGGTTTTTCCACTACCTGTTGCACTATGAAATAAAGTCCAAATTTGCTTATTATGGTTAAACCTATCATCTTCAAAATATGTAATGAAATTTTGAAAAGCCTCTTTTTGATATTCTCTTAATTCAAATTTATGGTTCAAATTATTAACAATATATTCTGGTATTTCCGGTATTTCAACAAAACCTTCTTTAAATTGCTTTTCTATTTGATAATATTTGAACTTACTCTTATCAATATCAGGCATAACTATACCCCCTCGTAAAAGTCCTTTGTAAATGCTTTATCATTATCATCGATAACATAATCTTCATTGTCTATATCCGAATAATTAATATATAAAGTATTTTTATCAATAATACTTATAAGCACTTTTTTAGCATCATCAATTGACAATTGAATAAAGTCATCATCTTTCATCTTGTTAATATCTACTCTATAAGAAATAAATTCTGATTTCTTCAAGAAATTGAATATATCAACCAATTCCTCAATGGTATTTGTTTTATAAATTTTATCTATATAAGTTTGACTATTCTCTGCAAGTTCACAATAAATATATGAACCACCACCATTCCAATTTTCATCAGAAGAAATTCCTGATTTATCACCATTGATAACATTAGATAATCTTGTTTTTGCTAATTCAATATGCTTGTCTAATTGCTCCAATCCAATATAGGTGAGTCCTTTTTTATGAGCAACGGCTGCAGTTGTTCCAGAACCTAAATAAGCATCTAAAACAATATCTCCGGGTTTCATACAACAATCAAGAATTTTTCCAATCAATTTTTCTGGTTTCTTTCCATTTGCAAGTTGTACCTGTCCTTCTTTTGTGAGATTTTTTGTTTCACCAACAAAATCCCATAAAGTACCTTGAATAACTTTTTTGAAGACCATTCCATTTACTTCATCGCTACTATCTTTTAACCATACAAAAAGATTGCAAGCATCATCCTTATAAAATTGCTCATATAAAGTACCTTTATTTTTTCCTGTTTTTGGAATATATTCAATAGAAAGTAATTCATCACTAATATTGTTTTCAGTCCTATAATCCAATATTCTTGTTCTGATGGAAGTTTGTGCATTTGTTGTTCTAAATACTTTTGTTCCATATTTTCTATAAAAAGTTCTTTCGTCTATATTTTCTTCTGTCATTACTTGTTTGATAGATTTATAAATTGGATTGTTTCTTCTATATACTTTTATTTCATCCCCACTTCCATCAACAGTTGAACCAATGTATTCTTTTTCCCCTGGATTAATTAAAACAGATGTATATTTCCAACTTTTCTTTTCTTGTTTATACATCTCAATAATTTCAGGCATTTCGATATAATCACAAACCTCTGAAAATTGTTTTAAACCATTATAATCTTTTGCATAAACCAATATATATTCTATATTTTTTTTGAATCTTTTGTCTTCCCCACCACCAGAAGCTCCAGCAACATTTTTCATTGTTACTGATATTGTATTTACATAATTGTCTCTTTCAAAAATCTCATCTAATAAAACCTTTAGATAATGCATTTCATTATCATCGCATTGAATCCATATAGAACCATCAGAGCTTAATAATTTATGAGCAACTTCTAATCTATTTTTCATCATTGTAAGCCAAGAAGTATGTTTAAAGCTATCATTGTATGGAACGTAATCTTTTTCTTTGTTGTAAAGTACATCCCAATACATACATTTTATTTTTCCCTTGTATCTTGGGACTAAACTATACATTGATAGAAGATTATTACCTTTGATAATTAAATTGTCACTATGAATATCAATGGCAGTTTCTTCACCATTCTTGCTTATTCTTTTGGCATTAGCAAAAACTTTAGGAGACAATAATGTATCTATTTCTTTCTTCATTAAAGTTTCATTGAAAAACACTTCCTTGCGTTTTTCGGTTTCCTCTGTTGAGTCCATCTCCAATATACAATCTTTGTAAGGAAAGGAAAGAACAACGTTATCCCTTTTGGAAATAGAGTTATTATTATCATCCACAAGCATAATATCTTTTTTGTATTCAGAATAAGAATCTGGTAAAAATTCTTTACTATCAATTATCCAATTGAATTTTTGTGAATTAAAAACAAAGATACCATTTATATTCTTAAAAAATATATTTTTAGTAACTTCATTATCTAAAAGTAGCTGTAAAAATGTTTCATCTAATTTTGATGATAATTCGTATATCCTATTTTTCATTAATGTTCCATCAGATGCAACTAATCTATCATCTTTTTTCAAAACATCATACACATTTTTAAATTCTCCAAACATTGAAAATCCTCCATAGCATTTTTTGATTTTTTATTAGTACTATAATTAAATATAGTCACAGATAGGAACATTAAATATCCGCAGCGTATCCTCAATTTCAGCCTCATACATATCTTTGTCATACATAGGTGATTTCTTTTCTTCTAAGTGGCGTATATGTGCATGGAACAGTGTTATAAGCTGAATGTTATCAGAATATAGTAGTATATTCATATTGCCATTAACAGGAATTGGCGATTCGTGTATTTCAATTCCTATCTCTTTCATGTCATACCAGCATTGTCTAAATTCCATATATAGTTTCTTGATTTCATCTGAACTGTTCATAATGTAATCTAATTCAATATAAAAAGTAGCACTTCGTTTGCCCATAATTTCATCAACAGATATAGTGAATCTGACTCCGGCATCTTCCAATGCAAGCAAGCTGTGATAGAATTCTGAGAATCGAGTAATTGGTTGTCTGTCAGAAGGCAGCAGGGAAGGTGCATCTTCATTAAATTTTTGAACCAATGCAAAATTGTTGGTAATCTCTTCGGCAAAATTATATGGATACCTTGCCTTCCAACGGATATAATCGTTTTTCTTATCTGTAATGGTACTATTTGAGTCATTGATATCCGGTTGTAATTCGTCTCTTTTTTTAACCCATGCTGCTAGTCCCTCAATAATCCAGTTAGCACTCGAATATTCTCCATTTGAAAAGGCTAATTGATAATTATCACCGACTTTTTCAAAATGTAATCCATAGATATCCTCTAATTCAAAAAGTACATGCATTACACTTATAGGATCATCAAAATTCGGCTCAGCGAGTGTTGAAGGATTTATGTCTAGAGCGTCTGCGATTTCAAACAATTTCCCGTCCTTTGGTTTTCTTACATTATTTTCATACTGACGTATACGGTCTCCGGTCAGTTTGACCATGGAGCCAAGTTGTGCCTGTGTCAGACCTTTTAGTGTTCGATATTTTCTTATTTTATCTCCAAGAGTCATATAAAAATCTCCTTTACGATAAGTAATTTATTGTTTAATAGCATTATTGTACCATAAACAAACAAAAAAGTGAACAGAAAAGTTAATATCAAATATAATAAAAGTACAAAAAAGTACTTGACGAAACAAAAAAGATATTATACTATAATTTTATAAGTACAAAAATGTACGTATTAAATAATCGCAAATGTTTTCAAAAGACATTGAAATGACGGAAAGGAGGAATCAGCCTATGAATAAAAAGATGTATGTAGATGTTACAGAAGTCTGTGAGGATTGGGGTGTTAGCCGAGCACAAGGTTATAAGATTATTAAGCAGCTCAATGATCGCATGCTTGCCATTAATCCGAATCTTATTGTTTTGTCCGGTAAGGCAAATCGAAAGTTTTATGAGGAGAACTGTTATGGCATGGCAAAAGAAGCATAAAAAAGACCTTTCTCCGGCAAGAGAAAGGTCAATAACACATCAGAAGCTGTGATGTATTGCTCACACATTTACTATAGTACAGCTTCCTGACTCACACAATAAAAGAGAGGAGGCGATTGATTATGCCAGTATTTAAGAACAAGACGCAGGGACAGTATGTGAATATTTACAAGGATATCTTGAAAAATCATTCATTGAGCCTGCGTGACAGGGGAATGGTTGTTACACTGCTTTCCCTGCCGGATAATTGGGAATTTACCATATCGGGATTGAGTAAGATTATTCCTGATGGAAAAAGTTCAATACGAGCCAGTCTGACACACTTAGAGGAGCTTGGATATATTTCAAGAACGCAGAAGAGAGCCGAGAGTGGCAAATTTGGAAAGATAGCGATAGAGATTCACGAAACGCCAATTGCGCTGTTGTCTGATTTCCGGAAAACGGAGAAATCGACAGCTGATAATCCGTCAACGGGAAAACCGCTATCCGAAAAGCGCACACAATATATTAATAATCAATTAAATAATAACCAAGTGAATAATCATCCATCTATCAATCATTCAGATAAGAGCGAAGAAGAGAACGACACAGAACAACTTAAGAAGCTTATAGCAGAGAATATTAAGCTGGAGCAGTTTTATGAGTTGGCAGAAGAAAATAGCAGTGAACAGGAAATGATTCGGGAGATATACGAAACCATCTGCGATGTGGTGTGTTTTCCAAGAGAACAGATAACAATTAAGGGGACAAGTTATTCCTGGCAGGTGGTAAAGAGCCAGTTCCTGAAACTGAAACCGGTTCATATTGCAAATTTGTTGGAACGATTGGTGGATAACAGCTTGGAAATCAGAAATATGGAATCTTACTTGATATCAACGCTATATTCAGAAAGTCTATCAGGCACATTAAAGAAGCAGGCGGATTTGCATGATGATTATTTGCGATATCTGCGTGGAAATCCATATCAGAATATACCATGAAGGAGGTGCTGTTTATGTCAGCAAGTAAAGATACGAAAAGAGGTACTTGGAAAGTTTATATCAGATATAAAGACTGGCAGGGAGTTGGTCAGGTTCATACGAAGCGTGGCTTTGCCACTAAGAGAGAGGCACTTGAGTATGAACGTGAATTCCTACTAAAGAAATCAAAAGATGTCAATATGGGATTTCCACAGTTTGTGGAGGTCTATATGGAGGATATGAAGCCGGGGCTGAAATTGAACACATTTATAACCAAGAAGCACATTATGGAAACGAAGATTATTCCCTATTTTGAGAAGAAAAGCCTTGCGGAGATTACGGCAACGGATGTTATTCAGTGGCAGAATCAGTTGCTTAGCATGAGAGATGAAAATGGAATGCCATATGCACAGACTTATCTTCGCACCATTCAGAACCAGCTTAGTGCGATTTTCAACCACGCTTGCCGTTTTTATGGATTGACCGCTAATCCATCGAAGCAGGCGGGAAAGATGGGAAAGGCAAAAGGAAAGGAAATGCTTTTCTGGACGAAAGAGGAATATTTGCAATTTTCAGAGGTGATGAAAGATAAGCCAGTTTCCTATTATGCGTTTGAAGTTCTTTACTGGACAGGAATTCGTGAAGGTGAACTTCTTGCTTTGGAAAGAGGCGATTTCAACATCCCGGACAGGAAATTGACCATTAATAAATCTTACCAGCATTTGCAGGGTGAGGATTATATTACCAGTCCCAAAACGGAAAAGAGCAATCGTGTAATCGAGTTGCCGGAGTTTCTCTGCCGGGAGATGGAAGATTATTTCGGAATGCTCTATAAATGTGATGAGCATACAAGGTTATTTACATTTTCCAAAAGCTATCTGCACCACGAGATGGACAGAGGAGCAAAGGTGGCAGGGGTGAAAAGAATTAGAATTCATGATCTAAGACATTCGCATGTAGCACATTGCATTGAGCTTGGGTTTTCTCCGGTAGCGATTGCGGAGCGTATGGGACATGAAGGAATCAATATCACATTTAATTATGCTCATCTTTATCCGTCTAAACAGAAAGTACTTGCAGACAAGCTAAATGAGGACAGAAGCGATGTAGATGCAACGGAGAAAAAGGAGGTGTAGTAAATATTATGGCGAAGATATACAGACGGGATAACCTTGTATCGGGTGTTACACCAAAGAAAAAGAATGAAAAGAACCGGAAACGAAGTGTAATTGTGAACTTCAGGGTGACACCGGAGGAAAAGCGACTTATTGATGAGAGGATTGCCTTATCGGGACTTCCAAGGGCAGAGTTTTTCATTCAGAGTTGTATGCACCAGAAAGTAATCACATTTGGAAATGTGAAAACCTTTGATGAGATAAAAAAGAAACTGGTAGTGATTGATGAACATTTGCAGGCAGTAGAAAAATCGGAGGAGCTGGATTTGGAAATATTAGAATCCCTTCGGATGATATTGGAAATGTTTGCAGGATTAGAAAGAGAGGATGAAGTGAATGAGTAAATCAACAAAAAGTTATGAAGAGCGTTTGCTTGAAATGGAAAGACGAGAGCAGGAAAGTCTTGAAAAAGCAAAGAAATATGCAGCACAGAAAAAAGAATTGCAGAAGCGACAAAAAGCCGAAGAGAGTAAAAAACGTACTCACAGACTTTGTGTGATTGGCGGGGCTGTGGAATCTGTGCTGGGATGTCCGATTGAGGAAGAAGATATTCCGAAGCTGATAGGTTTTTTAAAACGACAGGAAGCAAATGGAAGATATTTTTCTAAGGCAATGCAGAAGGAGCAGATACCGGAAACGGAGGAAGTGTAATGGCAGAGGGGTTAGATTTTCTAATCCCTTCATTGCTCTTTATGAAGGACGCACTTATAGACAACCAGAGGTCGTCTAATAAGTTTGCCGCAAGCGGCAACCGGTCTGCACTTCGTTTGCCGGGCTCGTTCCGTCGGCGGGGCTTTCAGCCGGACCATTTCATGGAGACCAGCCTGTGCGGCTGGACGCACTCTCCGAGGGGCACTTCGTGCAGACCTGCTCATGCCGCAGGAGGCACTCTTACGCAGAGGGCGTTCCTACAAATACTGTATTAGCACATCAATCGCAGCTTCGTGTGTTTATTGCATTATAGTGGTTCATGAAAGCGATCGCTGCAATGAATGTTTTATCATATTGAAATTTGTATTTGCAGGAAATTAATGCCGGATACGGCAGAAAGGGGGAAGATGATTTGGCGATATTTCATTTTACAGTAAAGATTGTCGGACGCAGCAAAGGAAAATCTATCATAGCTGCATCTGCATATTTGAATGGTGATGTGATGAAGAATGAGGAAACTGGAAAGGTAAGTTATTACACTTCAAAAAAGGAAGTTGTATATACCTCACTTATGATGTGTGAAAATGCATCACCGGAATGGATGAATGTGCCAGATGAAAATATCAAGAGATTTCAAAAATCTATTCGTTATCAAAGAGCTGAGAATAAGAAAACAGCTTTGGACAAGTTCAAAATTATGTTTCGGAAACAGCGTTTATGGAATGAGGTCTTGAAAGTGGAGAAAGGTGCAAATGCTCAACTTGGCAGGTCATTTGAATTTTCACTTCCGAAGGAGTGGAGCAGGACGGAACAGATTGAATATACAACAGATTTTATACAGAGAAACTTTGTAGCAAAAGGAATGTGTGCTGACTGGAGCATTCACGATAAAGGGGATGGTAATCCTCATGTTCATTTATTGGTTACCATGCGTCCGTTTAAGAAAAATCATACTTGGGGAAATAAAGAAATCAAAGATTGGGCATTTGTTAGGGATGAGGCTGGAAACATTGTAATTGATGAAACGCATCCGGATTGGTGGCAGGATAAAAAGGATCCTGAGAGATATGGTATCCGCATTCCGGTAATGGATGCAGATGGAAAGCAGAAATTAGATTCTCGTAACCGTAAACAATGGAAACGTGAGGTTGCTGATGCAACAGGTTGGAATAATCCGAAAAACTGCGAGTTGTGGCGAAGTGAGTGGGCGAAAGAATGTAATTTGCATTTGAAACAGGAACAGCAGATTGATCATCGTTCTTATGAAAGGCAGGGAAAGATCGTAATACCTACCATTCATGAGGGAGCAGATGCAAGAAAGATTGAAGAAAAGTATCAGTCGGGACAGTTTGCATCCGCTTCTTGGAAGGTAGAGGAAAACCGAATTATAAAGAAGCAGAATGCAATATTGAAAAAGTTGCAGGAAGTGTTTGGGCAGGTTGGAGTTTTATTAAAGCAATGGAAGGAGCGATTGAATGACATTAGAAGAAAGCAGAGAAGTTATTCCTCTGATGGAGAATATGATAAATCAGATAGAGGAGCAACAGGAACTTATGGCAGAGATGTATCGAGAGATGGAGCAGAGAGACGAACAACTCATTTTGTTTCAGGATCAGAATCAAAGATTGCAGGAATTAAACAACGAGTTGCAAAAGCAGTTTCAAATCTTGCCAAGTATAGAGGAAATGTTGGAACTGTTAGAGCAGAAGGATGGAGAAATTCAGACATTGAAAGAGGAAAATCGGATGCTGAAAGCCGAAGATTATCAATGGAAAGAATTAGCGGAGAAGTTGAACGACGAGAACCGGTTATTGCAGAAACAGAACGAGAAATTACTGAACTGCAGAACCGATTAGAGAAAGCGAGGGATGTGGATGAACGATTTAAGAAGCTCAAAGCAAGACGAACGAGTGGAGGAAATGCTGGAAGTGTTGGAGAGCATGGAGCAGGAACTGGCACAGAAAGATACAATTCTCCAGAAGAAGGACAACGAGATACAAATACTACAGGGGCAACTGAACGAATCGCTGAACTTATGCGAGAAGCTGAACAGCGAGAACAAAACCGAGAACGTACAAGCCTTAAAGAACGAATTGAAGCAAACAAGAGAATTGTTGCAGAGCGAGAAAGAGAAAAAGAAAAGAGCCGACAGCACAATAGAGGAATATCAAGATAAACTGCATCAGGCGGAGCAGGAAAAGGAATATGTACTCACGTATCAGAAGAAAGTGGAGATACCGGTTGAAAAGCCGGTACTCTACGAAAGGTGTCGGAACTGCGACCGCAAGGCATATCAGCAGGCGAAAGAGAGGTATGAACATCAAAGAAATGGACTGGAAAAAAAGTATAAGGCAAGGACTGCTGGATTTGATGCAATGCTTATAGTTTTATGGTGGTATGCAATTGTTACGACAATATTCGCGGCAATACGGTCGGAAACATTTTTAGGTGATTTTACTGCATTTGTTGATACAGTATGGAATGGTATTTGCCAGTCTGGTAAATGGATTGTCGATGTAGGAAATGAGTTGGCACAGGTGGGAGATAGGATATCGAATGAGACTGTGGCGATTGTAGCACATTGGCTACTGTTTATTATTGTAATTGTTGGAGCGGCAGTTGCTGTAGGTGTGCTAATAGTGATTGCAGAAAAGAAAGTTGCGAAGGTATATCGAGAGAATTGCTGGGATGTGATTAGCGTTGGAGTGGGGGTAACAAGTGTAGCTTTGGTTGTGTATTTTGGGGATTGGATAAAGGGTTTTGTAAAATTGAATCTTGTTGTTTTATTGTTATTAGTTCAGGCGGTATATGTCGGAATCAGAGCGTATGTGAAAGGTTGTAAAAGAGCCAGAGGCTATTATTGATGTTGAGGTGCAGGAAATACCGCAGAAAGGTGGATGAAAGTTATGGAAAAATTGGAGAAAGTTATTGTAGAAAACAGAATTACTTATGTGCTGGGCGAGGATGATATTTATTATCCGGATTTACAGTTGCCAGAGGGAACAAATTATAATATCGGAAAGTTTGGACATATGAGATGTGAGTATCTGAAGGAGTTCAGACATGGATATTATATGGAGCTGTTGCTTGAAGGAAAGTTGAATGAATATCTGCATGATATTGATGAGGAATGCCATGAGATGCTGGATAGGATTGTGGAAAAGATGAAGGAGAAACAAGGCGTGACAGAGCAGTTAAAAGCTGAGAATCAGATGCTGTGGGTAGGGAAGATGAATAATATTATTGCTTGTGCGGAGGCGGTTGTGGTGAGAGAGGTGGTGTATATGTGATGAAGAGGGCGGCTGTAAGGCTACTCTTTTTGGACGGTATAATTATAGAAAGAATATTCATATTATGATAGAATAGGAGAAAAGACTTAAGGAGTTGTCACGATGATAAAAAAGATAAATTTCAAAAAAAATTATTGTATATTTGCAATTTCATTTGTATATTTCTTTTTAGAAATTACTTTGTTTCGGATTGTTAAGCCTATAGGTTTACAACAATATTGGGTAATTATTCCAACATTGATTTATATTGTTTCAAAATTGTATAAAAAGTTTGAAGACAAAGTCGTAATTTATGATTTGTCAATTGAGATATCAAATATATTGGCACTTCTGATGCTGTACATTTCTATTAGAAATAAAAATATAAATGACCTGATTTGGAACAAGTATAGTTTTTTATCTTTTCTTACATGTATACTCCTTTTATCTGCTTTGATAATAAAGCAAGATATTTTAAAAAAGACAAATGAGGAGAAAAAGCGGGGAAATAATTATTTATTCAATTTGTTTTATCTAAATACATCCAAAACACATGAGATAGCGATGTTGATTGATAATAAGATTATGAAGACGATAGAAAAGGAGCAAACTTCAGAAGAATTGTTGAAACGTAGTATTTCTGGATTTTATGGTAAAAAAGATGTTTTTGCAAATGAAATGGGATATTCCAATGAAGAAAGTTCTAAAAAGAGAGTATATGAGAATTTTGATGTCAAAACAACAAAATCTATTATGTTACGGAAAATATATGAGACTGCTTTGGAAAATTCAAATAAAAAACTTCAAGAAGGGGATTTGGTACTTTTTGAAAATATTGAATTACAACAACGTAATATTGATGATACGATAATGATTTTGAATGTTTTGCAAGATAGTAAATTTAAAAATCAAGGTAATGAAGATTTGGAAATCAACTTAAATAAGATGATGGAAAAGATGCTAGATGATTTTACTATAGACTATACATTTAAGTATAAATGGAAAAATGAAAATGATGAACAATACATTATTCAATTGCCGTATAAGTCGTCAGATAATTTCGAAAATGGATATCAACATAACGATTTGCAATTGGGAAAACTGAGCCTTATTGGTATATACCGCGGCAAAGTGAATTTCTCAGAAAGGGATAGCATATCATCAAAATTTTTGGATCTGATGAAAGTCTCTTTTGTTGATGAGAATTCTACAGACAGTAAAAATGATATAATGAAGCTAAGTCATAACGAAAAAGAATCGAATACTTTTCCATTTGAATTTAAACATAATAAATTGAGGGATACAATTTCGTTGATTGATGTTATAGCAATTATTCAAGAGATTAATATTGGTAGAAAAACGGAGAATGAGTAATTATGTTATTTGTTTATGAAGATACAGAAAAGAGAAGAAAATTTAAGGATAAATATTACAACTATAAATTTGTAGGTCCCTCTTTTTTTATTCGTGATAGCGACAATCTGAATGATATTTTGTATTTAGTAGAAGATGAACACTATGATCATCTTATAGTGGACATATCGAATTGGATAAAAGATGGAAATTTTTATAAGGTTTATTTTGAAAGATTTCTTATGATACTTCTAGATAATGTTGATGATATACATTTTTGTATCAAAGAAAGTTTATTGGATGAGTTTCTTCAATGGTTTCCGGATTTTTTTGAAGAAAAAGATATTGATAAGACCTATGCTAAAAATGAGGATGTTGAAGAAAATACAGATAAAGAAATAGATATTTTGAATTATATAATTCCAGACAAAGTGTATGTATATGATAGAATTCAATCATTAGAAAAATTTGATAAAAAAAAGATAATGTCAATTAGTGAACTCATTGATAAACATGAAGGAATATTTCTTCGATATGACATAAAGAAAATAGATGAAAAACTTGCAGAAGGAAACATTGAATTTATTGACATAACATCCCTTGTACAAATTATTCAATTGCGAAGTGATATACTTTTACAGGCTGAACTTCTTTTTTTACAGATTACTTCTGCATATTGCAACAAATTCTGCATAAAAAGAGACTATGTGCGTACCTTGGAAGAAAAATTTCCGTATATGTTTACGGAACATGAACAATTAGTAAAAGAACTAGAGAAAGGGGAAACAGAAGTAGATGCTTGCAAAAAAGATTTAGATGTAAATGAGATAGGAAGAATAGCTGATGAAATAAATTATGCTTTGAAGGGGCATGATGATTTTAAAACAGACTTTAAAAGAAATTTGTTAAAATATTCATTTTTAAACAATATGGGTGATAGGAAAATCTTTTCAATAATTATTTGTGGAGAATCAGGAATTGGAAAAACTGAGTTTGCAAAAATTGTTTCTGAAAAAATGTTTCCACAAGAAGAATTGATAAAAATAAATTTTGGAAATTATTCGACAGAGGGAGTCCTTAATAGTCTTATTGGTTCTCCATTGGGATATGTCGGTAGTGAAGAAGGAGGGGAACTGATTAATAAAATAAAAAAATCTAAATCAAAAGTTATTCTGATTGATGAGTTTGAAAAAGCAACATCTAGTGTATATAACTTTTTTTATGAATTATTGGAGGATGGAATATTTACCGATCGGCATGGCGAAAAGCATGATTTAAATGGATATATAATTGTTTTTACATCTAATATGTCTCAGAAAATGTATCAAAGTCATATACCAGATTCTTTAAAGTCTAGATTTGATATGGTGTATTATTTTGTTGATGTCCCTAAAAAGGAAAAACAAGCATTTATATATGATAGTGCTATGAAATTGATTGAAAAATTGGAACTTTATTTTGGGAAAAAGATAAATTATGATTATATAAAAGATGAGTTAGAGAAACTTGTAGCTTATAATAATTTACGAGATATAAAGAGAAAAGTAGAGGATATCGTGTTTATTGAGTTTTTTCGAGAGGATAGTTAAACGTATTAGTAATACTTGAATGTCTATATAGAAAGAAGGTGTTTTAAAATAAAACAGAAATGTAAAGAGTGGTTAGGAAGTGCAGCAGGTCGAATTTCTTTATTGTTATTTATTATTAGTCTTCTTATGTTAATTATTGCATGTTCTTCGTGGGATGCTACAAGTGAAAGAGCAGCGAGTAATATCAATAATATTTTGTTTGGTATATCAACTAATTTATTGGGAATTATTGTAACGGTTTCGTTTGTTCAATATTTTATTGATAAGCAAAACGAAAAGCAAGCACAGCAAGAAGAGGCAACTTTAATAAAACGATACGACAGATTTATGGAAGTACTTATAAAAAGGTATTTAATGTACTTTCATTGTGTAACTACACCAATGGATAAGAGACAAAATGAGAATCCGCTAGAATTAAAAAATGATTTTAATTTTGAGGATATGTGTGATTTATATGAACAATCTCTCTACACTTGTGAAGGAATATTTGAACCTTCAATAGTTCTTTTTTATAAAGCTGAAGAAATGCTGCGTAACTATATTATTGATATGGTGGAAAAAATTGATTTTAAATACAATGAGGAACTTTTGCAAATTCTTATGTGCTTTGTAGAATCGTCAATTGAACATGATATGAGGGGAGCTATATTAGGAAATATTAATACACAGTCAGGTGGTGAAAAATTAACAAAAACAATAAGTAAATACATAAAGGATTCATCGCACCAATGGGTTGAGAAAGGTAAACGAGGAGAGTTAAGTGCCAATTTAATGTTACCGTACGTTCAACTGTATCAAGTGTTAAAAATAGAAATAGATTTGTTGATTCAATATAATCAATATTTAAGAGAGTTGAAATAACAGATACTTTTGCGTTGTTTCGTCACTACATATCAGTAACGTTCTTTCTTTTAGCTCTTGTGTTTTTGAAAAATTATATTGATTTTTTTATCAGAACTGCATATAATATAAGTGAGCAAAGGAATTTGCTCGATTTGAGTGCGTTGCTACTTTGAGTGCAAACCTTTAATTTAAGTGCTTCACTACTTTGAATGTGAACCTTTAATTTAAGTGCTTCGCAGCTTAAAATGCGAATCGTTAATTTCAGGGAGATAAGCATCTTATCTCCCTATTTTGTTACACTATGGAGGATAAAATGGATTTTTATCGCATAAATGAGGAGTATAATAGATTTCTCCAACGATACGAAAAAGAAAAAAGAGGCGTTACGAAAGTACCTAATATTCGTTACACAGACCGTAATAAGTTTGCATTTGGTGCAGTTATGCAGGTAAATGGGATGAATTATTATGTGTCGGTATCCTCTTTTGATAAGAAGCAGGAGGCAAACATTTTGATTCGTGTTTCAGGAGATGAAAAAGAAGTGAAAGGCTCCTTAAGATTTAATTATATGGTTCCAGTTCCAGATGAATGCATTGAAAAACTAGTAATCAAAGATGTTGAGGATGAGAAATACAGGCTATTGTTAAATAAAGAATATCAGTTTTGCATGAACAATGCAGAAAGAATTCAGAAGAAGGCTAATAAAATATATGAGATGATTACAACAAAACGAAAGCAGATTTTAACCGACAATAGCTGTGCGTTCCATATTTTAGAGGATGGGTATCGGGAGTACATAGAGAAATATCTAAAGAGTGATTCGAATTGATTGCGGTTGCAAAATGCTTGCAAAAAGTCATAAAACGATGAAGAATACATAGAATATCAAGAATAATTATACAGAATATAGTAATATAAAACTCGGCTAGACACAATATATAGTTGCCGAAATCGAGTTTGAATAGTTACTACATCTCTGGAAAGCCTTGATTTATAAGGCTTTCCAGAGATTTTTCTTTTTATTGGCTACAAATTGGCTACATCTGTCAGTTGGCTACTATCTGGGACTGTTGTTCCGTTGATAAGATTTTCAAGTTGTTGTGCGACTTCGGCTTGTTTGTTTGGATACAGATGACTATAAGTATTTAAGGTTGTCTGTATTTTTTCATGCCCTAAACGGTCAGCAATCAGAAGTGGTTGGCATCCCATTTCAATCAAAAGGCTGGCATGGGAGTGACGGAGATCATGCACACGAATCTTCTTCACACCGGATTTTTTACATCCTCTGAGCATTTCATGATTCAGAAAACTTTTGGTGTAAGGAAACAGTCTGTCATTTGGCTGAATCTCATAACATTTATTCATATAATTTTTTAAACAGTCAGCAAGTGTTTGAGGTATTGTGATAACCCGGTTACTTTTTGGCGTTTTAGGAGGCCAGACAACATCCCTGCCATTGATTCTTTGGAAGGTTTTGTTGATGGTGATGGTATTATTTTCTAAGTTCACATCTTCCGGCGTTAAAGCACACAGTTCGCCTACTCGCATGCCAGTATAGTACATGGTCATGAAGGCTGTATAAGAAGCTGGCTTATCCTGTACAGCTGTAATAAACTGTTCAAATTCTGCCTTTGTCCAGAACTGCATTTCTTCCGCATTGCTTTTTCCCATGCTTCCAGCTTTTGTGCATGGATTTTCCCGTAAATCATAATATTTCACTGCATAGTTGAACATAGCAGTAAGCTGATTATTGATCGCTCTAAGGTAGGTCTGTGCATAAGGCTTCCCGTTCTTATCACGATATGCAGTTAATCCGTTCTGCCATTTACGGATATCCTTTGGTGTAATCTCATTGATCGGGATTTTTCCGAATACTGGCAGGATCTTTTTATCTACCATATACCGTTTGCTGATAATGGTGGATTCTTTCAGACGGTGTCCCATATCCTCAAAATATAGATCTACAAAATCCTGAAACATCATACCCATATCTGCATTAGCTTTGTTGAGAAAGTCTCTTTCCCATTCCAGAGCTTCTTTTTTTGTGGTAAAACCACGTTTTTTCTTGTGGATAGTCTTTCCTGTGTAGTCTTTGACACGCACCTGTGACATCCATTTTCCTGTTGTATCTTTTGTTACTGACAATTACATCATTCCTTTCATAAGAGCTTTTTGCTCGTTTAATTCAGGATTTATTTGCCAGAAAAAAGAGCATTCTTTCTTTTTAATCGTTCCTCAGTATCGAGATTTTCCGGTTCTTCTATCTCTACACCCTGTGAAGCATAGTAGGCAAGAGTTTTGTCTTTCCAATCTTCATAGGAAGCTTGATCCATGCAATACTGTTGGAAAGATTCCCTGTTATTTTCCCATTCCTCAAGGAACAGGCACATATCTGCATTCTGATCAGCGGATTTGTCTTTTCCGTCAAAAGTTATGGAGCATTGCCAGCCATCATAATGTGGCGGTCTTTTTGTTTCTATGGAAAAGTGCAGCCCGCTTATTTTTTCCAATTGGAACAGGCATTCCATAACGTCAGAGAGAGAGTCAAATTTGAAATCTCCTGTCTGATGTCCGAGAAGATAGGTAGAAGTCGTATCAAGCACCTTCGCCAATTCATTGACCATTGCAATTGATACTTCAATTTCCCCGCTTTCATATTTTTGAATAGTACGGAGAGATTTTCCAAGAAGGTTTGCTAAATCTTTCTGGTTATATCCTCTTTTTTTTCGGAGTGTTTTAATTCGTTCTCCTATTGTTGAAACTTCCGTTTTATTCATGTTTTATTCACCTCATGGATAATATAACACGAAATAAAACGAATTGCAAGTGCGTATTATTTAAAATAATTGTTGACAAATACGAAAAAGGAACGTATGATATAAATACGAATTAAAAGTGCATATTAAAAACGTGTTAAATAATAAATGTGAAATAAAGGCGTACTATAATAGCGCTTTGGATAGATAGAAAGCAGAAAAAGGAGGAGATTGTATGCAGATTAATGTATCTTATATTACCGCAAATGACATTATGAAGATTCTCGGGGTGGGAAGAAGTAAAGCCTATGAGATCGTGCGGGTAATGAATGAGGAACTGGAAAATGCCGGATATAACATCATCAAGGGGAAAGTTCCGGTCAGGTATTTTCAGAAAAAATATTATGGCTGTGAGATGAACATAGAATGAATATCTTTCAGACAGTAAAAGAAAACGTAACTGCAAGGCAGGCTGCCGAACAGTACGGATTGAAAGTAAGTAGAAATGGGATGGTCTGTTGCCCCTTTTATGATGACAGGCATCCCAGTATGAAAGTAGACAAAGGCTTTTGCTGTTTTGCCTGTGGTGCGAAAGGGGATGTGATCACGTTTGTGGCAGATTTCTTTCATCTTGCACCATTGGAAGCGGCAAAGAAACTGGCAGAAGATTTTCAGATACCTGTTTTTACAGATAACGCAAAGAAAAGGAATGCCAGTAAGAAAAAAGAAAAACCGAAAAGAACATTGTACCAGACCGAAAAGAAATTTGAAGAATGGGAACGGGAAAGTATCCGCATTTTATCAGATTATCTTCATCTACTGGAAGAATGGAAAATAAGATATGCACCAAAAACACCAGAGGAAGAATGGAAAGCTGAATTTATAGAAGCCTGTCAGCAGACAGAAAAGATAAATTACTATCTGGATTTACTGGTGTTTGGAGAGTTACAGGACAGAATTGAATTTTTACTAGATAGTGGGAAGGATGTGAAAAGAATTGAAGAACGAATGGAAGAATATAGACGAAACAACAAGGAACAGACTGGAAGAAGCATTGGATCAGAGGGAAATGAACTTTAAAGGGTACTCACAGGAATGGTTTGAGGATGGGCAGATTGATGAGGTGGCATTTTGTGAAAATTTCCTACAAAGAATGCCTTTGAAATGTATCAACGGTATCTTTTTCAGTTACGATGGAATGCTGCCGGACAGCGAAGTAGAAAAAGAAATTTACAGAATGGTAAAACCGGTTCTTACGAAAGGAATTTCTAAGAAAGTAAAACAGCTTTTGGATGTTCTAAAACTGGAAGCCTATTCAGAGGAACTTCCGGTGCAAATGGATCGCATTCATGTGAAGAATGGAACTTACTTTTTGAGTGGCAATTTTACAGAGATGAAGGAATTTTGTCTGAACCGCTTGCCTGTAAATTATGAAATGAAAGAAGCAAAGCCGGAAAGGTGGCTGAAATTTCTTTCAGAACTGTTGGAGGAAGATGATATTCCTACCTTGCAGGAATATATGGGATATTGCTTAATCCCATCCAATAAGGCACAGAAGTTATTGATTATCTTAGGAAAAGGCGGGGAGGGAAAATCCCGTATTGGTCTGGTCATGAGAAAAATTCTCGGAACGAATATGAATGTAAGCAATATTCAAAAGGTAGAGCACAACCGTTTTGCAAGGGCAGATTTGGAATACCGACTTTTGATGGTGGATGATGATATGAAACTGGAAGCTTTGAAAGACACCAACTACATTAAAACCATAGTTACTCTTGAGGACAAGATGGATTTGGAACGGAAGTCAAAGCAGAGCGTACAGGGGAATTTATATGTCAGGTTCCTCTGCTTTGGAAACGGAAGTCTGAGTGCCTTGCATGACCGTTCCTATGGATTTTACCGCAGACAGATGATACTGACAGTCAAAGATGTGCCGCCAGACAGAGTTGATGATCCTTATTTGATTGAGAAACTGCAAAGAGAAACGGATGATATTTTTCTCTGGTGTCTAGAGGGATTGAAACGATTATTGAAAAATAATTACCGATTTACCATCAGCGAACGTGCAAAGAAAAACCTACACGAAGCTATGGAATCCGGAAATAATATTATCGCTTTTATGCAGTCATCTGGGTATATCCGTTTAGAAGAAAATACAACAGCAACTTCTAAAAATTTATATCAGGCATACTGCCGCTGGTGTGAAGACAATACAGAAAAACCTATGAGTGCAAAAAGTTTTTCTGGGTACTTAAAAGAAAATGAAAAGAAATATCACATTCATTATTCAACGAATATTCCCTCAGACAATGGGAAAAATGCCAGAGGATTTCAGGGAATCCATACGCAGATACGCATAGACAACTATCGTTGATGCAGATGAGATACAGATAAAAAAGAATTTTCCAAAGAAGCGTATATGCGTATATCTTTAGGAAAATCAAGGGATTACGGGTTTCTGAAAAGTGTGGAAAATACGTTTATACGCTTATACGTGTAATTTTAGAATTTATTTTATTTTTTAGCAGAAGGGAGTGTTGCAGAAGTTAAAGCAGCCCAGATATGGGCAAATCAAAAGGGCGGATACGCCCATAAATGAAATCGTAAGTCTGAGTAATAATCAGATTATGTAATACAAAAACAGCCCTCGGCGATTGAGAGCGAAATACACCCATTGCACAAACCTACGGTTTATACTCTGTGTATTTCGCTCTGCGAGGCTTATGCCGGATACGGCAATCAGTTCGTAAACAGGTGCCTATGCACCTACTCACAATAAAGTCGGCGAGAGCTAAGGAAGGAGGATGCTTATAGGCAGACATTCATTTATCAGACAAAGCAAGCTGTCCGATGTGGCAGGAAGGATTGATTATATCTCCAATCCGAAACGACAGGAATATCTCTATGCGACTTACCAGACAGAAGGAGCAACACCAGATTTTTGGAAAAATCTTGCAAGAGAAAATCAGTTGGATTTTAAGGCGAGTGGATCGGCAGGGAAATGTATTGAAGGGCGTGAGTTTATCATTGCACTTCCTGAAAGTTTTGTTCAGTACAGGGCAGATGATGTGTTAAGACTTTTTACAGAAACTTTTCATAAAAGATATGATGTGGAGTGTACCGCTGCTCTTCACCATAACAAGACAAAGACGAATTATCATATCCATCTGGTATTCAGCGAACGTAAAATATTGGAACAGCCCGAAGCAAAGATTGCTACCCGAAATATGTTTTATGATGAACAAGGGAAGCATAGACGCACAAAGAAAGAGATTTTAGACGAGCAGGGAAATATCCGAGCCGGGTGTAGCATTATCCCTAAAGGCGAAATTTATGAAAGCCATATCTTCACGAAAAAGGATGAATGGTTTAAGAACAAAGTATTTACTAAGGAAGTCAAGGAACTGTTTACCGATACAATCAACCGATATGTAAAAGAGGAATCAGAAAAATTATCCGTATTCCAACAGGGCAGCGTATATCTGGCAACGAAGAAAATCGGAAAGAACAATCCGAAAGCAGAGGAGATAAAGGCGGATAATGCGGCAAGGCAGGAATGGAATCGGACAGTTGATGTGGCATTAGTTGAGGGCGTTCCTGAAGAAGATATTTTGAAGATCAAGCAGGAAAAAATCACAGACAAAACGCTGCAATCTATCAGGGCACACGGTTGGCTGCCGGATATGTTTCGTCAGATTATCCGAGGTGCGAAAGACTTTTTGCAGGAAGTAATTTTCAAATTTAAACTACCGCCTAAACCTGTACCAAAGATTGACTTGCAGGAGTGGAAAGATATGCAGAAAGTCATGGAAAAACTTCAGAAGCAGTCACAAGAGATAAAACGCATACAACAGGAGATTCATTCCCTGAAAAAACAGTTTTCTGAAACGAGAGGATTTTTCAAAGGGAAAGAACGGAAATCCTTAGAAAGAAAAATTGAACAGGCAGAGAAGTCAGAAAAGCGTATGCACGCAAATATGGCACAGATAGCAAAGGAGGCAGGATATCCAGATGTTCAGTCTTTTGCAAAAGTGTATCATACGTCGGAAAAACTCGTTCAGGAATATAATGAAGATTTAAAAGCGTGGAAAGATCAGACGGAACAGAAGAAAGAAAAACCGTTGGTACAGCCGAAAAAGGCGAGTGTATTGAAAAAACTACACCGCTATCAGCAGGAAGGAGGTCAGCATCCGAAACGGTCAGTCAAGAAGAAATCTATGGATAGAGAACGTTGAGATAATAAAAATATATATCAGACAAGGAAATTATTTTAGTCCTTGTCTGTTTATATTTTTGAGAGTGTAAACTTAAATGATAATGATTTATGTTTACGTTTTATTTAGCGGAATGGTATAATAGTATAAGTCATAATATGAAAGGATTGATTAGAGGTGGAAAAATACAAAATTTTGGTTGTTGATGATGATAAGGAAATTAGAAATGCGGTAATAAACTTACTGAGTAGTGAAAATTATATAGCAAAAGGAGCAGCATGGGCTCATGATACATTGCAAATATTGGATGAGACGTATAGTTTGGTGATTTTAGATATTATGATGCCTGAAAAAGATGGAATAAGTACTTGTATTGATATTCGGAAAAAATATTTTATGCCAATTTTATTTTTGACGGCAAAAAATACAGAAAACGATAAACATATAAGTCTCTCAGTAGGTGGTGATGATTTTCTTGAAAAACCTTTTTCAAAAGTTGAGTTATTAGCAAGAGTATCATCATTGATAAGAAGATATCGCATTTATCAAAATAATTCTCAAAAGTGTGATGAAAAATATGTTTATATAAAAGATTTAAAAATTGATAAACAGACTGCTCGGGTATTTAAAGAAAAGGAAGAGATCCTGTTAACCAATATTGAATATAAATTGCTGATGCTTTTGGTGAATAATCCAAATAAAATTTTTACTTTAGAAAACATTTATGAAAGTATATGGAATGAAAGGTATGATTATTCCGTAAATGCGTTAATTATGGTTCATATTAGAAATTTAAGAAAAAAGTTAGGCGATACATCTCGTGGAACAAAGTATATTAAAAATATTTGGGGACGGGGGTATTGTATTGAGAAATAAAAGAACAACGTTAAGAAAAGAGTTAGTACTGTTATGTTTTATAGCTTTTGCGATTTCTTTTAGTGTTTATAAAATTGAAAGCAATTTAGCAGCACATACTATTTCAAAATATTATAATACAGAAAAGCATATTCAATATTTAGAAAAGAAATATATACAGGAATTGCAAGAATATATACAGGAAAATAATATCTTTCTTGATGACTTATCATTAGTGGATGACTGGATTTTTGGGAAAGATGATGTTTATATAAAATTATTTTATAAAGGAAATCTTATATATGACACATTGTATGGCATAACAGATTATTCGGAAGTTCCCACTGAAAAAATCCAAAATTATTCTGAAATAGATTTTTACCCACTAAAAGTTGAAGATAAGGAAATTAAAGCTGTTATTTTTTGTTATGACTTTGTGGTAGAAAATTATTGTAAGAATGTTATTTTGATTTTTTCTTTTCTTTTGTTTTTGGCTATTCTCTTATGCGGTGTCAAAAAGAAAATAAATTATCTTGCAATTATGTCGAATGAAATTAAAAAATTGACAGAAGACTTGAATACCAAGATCACATTAAAAGGAAATGATGAAATTTATCAAGTTGCACAGGGGATTGACGAGTTGCGTAAATCTATTATTTCAGAAATAGAACAAGAGAAAGAAGCATACAATTCCAATATTGCTTTAGTTACAACCTTATCGCATGATATAAAAACTCCTTTAACTTCTGTTATAAGCTATATAGAATTAGTATCCGAAAAAATTAAAGATGATGAACAGTCTTTAGAATTTCTAAATATTGCTTTATCAAAAGCTATGTATTTAAGGCGCTTAACAAAAGAATTATTTGAACATTTCTTGTTAAAGTCACAGGCGTATAATATTACCTTTGAGAAAGTAAATGCAAATGAATTAGTAGTACAGATGGTAGAAGAAAATTTGCTAGATTTAGAGGCAAAAGGGGTTTCAGTTGTACGCAATATTAAAGATATTACTTCTACTTTAAGTGTCAATATTGAGTTAGTGTATAGTGTTTTTGAGAACATTTTTTCTAATCTTTATAAGTATGCTGATTTGAAGCAATGTATAAAAGTACAATACCAGATAAAAAAAGAATATTTGGAAATATCTATTGAGAATACAAAAAATTGTAAGAAAAATACCAATGAATTATCTACTCAAATAGGACTTCGTAATTCAAAGGCTATTATGGAAAGGCATTCTGGCAATTTGGAAATTATAGATGCAAAGGACACTTTTGAAGTAGTTTTACGTTTTCCAGTGATATGAAATTTAGATTTCTTTAGATTTTTTTAGTAAGAAAATTTATTTTTCTTTATTACAATATTTTCATAAGAACAACTTATGAAAGAGAGGAAAATCATGAAGAAATCTTACAAAGTATTGAGTTGCGTATTGGCATCATCTCTGATGTTATCCAATACAATTCCAGCTATGGCGGCTGAAAATGGGGATGCAGAAACTGTATCAAATGTAACACAAACAGCTAGTATACAAGTGGATGATAGTGGGATCACTATTAACGGGGTGTATTATACACCGAAAGAATTCGAGGAATTATTAGATACAGCAGAGCCAATAGATACCCCAAAACCACGTGTTCAAACACGTTCAGCGGCAATTGCAGGAGCATCGGCAGGAGCATATTTTATTCCAGGAGTAGGAGAAGTTTTGATTGCAGCAACAGGGGCAGTCATTGTTGGTGGTGTTGCAATAACAGCAGGTAATTGGGCATATAAGAAAATCGTTTCTTATTTTAAAGAACATACAAAAAATAAAAGAAAAAGTACCCATAATAAACATACAAAGCCTCGTCCGGGAAGAAATACGGAAAAAAAGAAAGACCCCAAAAAGGGATGGAAGCCAAGGAACTAATATAAATTTATGGGAGATGATGACATGAATTTTGATACATATAAAATAAAAGATGAATTATTAGAAATTTATAGTGACAGTGAAGAAAATTTTAGTGTTGGTAAAATGTTATCGAAAAGTAATGATAGCGTTCTTTTTAGATCCTATGACGAACAAGGGAAAAATGATGGTTTGCATTTTGTAAAAAGTAGCTATATTAGTGAAGTAAAATCAAATACACAGTATTTAAGAAAAATGCAATTATATTTAGAATACTGGGAAAAAATGGAAGATGGCGATTTAATTAATCCATTCAAGAAACATCCAACATTATCTGATTTATTACTATATGCTGTAAGAAATAATAAAATAGTTACGGTTTCCAGCAGTACTAAACCAGATGAATTGCTTACTGGTTATATAGAAACGTGTGATGGCGGTAAAATAAAATTGAATTGTGTGGATATGGAAACTGCTTGTATTTATGAGCATATAACACTATCTGAAAGTGATATTTTTTACTTAGAGATTGACAGTTTAGATAATGAACTACTGAAATATGCTAATGAGAAAATAGATGCTTAAATAATAATTCATCAGCAGAAGATACGGGAAATTATTGTATCTTCTGCTGTAACATTGTTTATGTTAATAGTTGTATTGAGGTAAATAAAAATAGTGGCTACATTTTGGCTACAAAAACATTATGGACGAAGTGGATTGTGCGGATAATCAATCATAAAACGCACATAAAACGAACTAATAATACACTTTATAAGCGTTTGTACGAATGTAAAAGACGAGTTTGAATAATCCACACGATTTTACAAAGCCAGTATTTATGCGGGTTTCAAACAAATTTGCTTAGTATCTGGCAACAAAATGGCAACATTTTGTGGTTATTCAGCGAATAAAAATTTTATTTCATAACGTATATAAAGAAACCTTACTGATTTTCAGAAGTAAAAAACTGAATATCGGTAAGGTTTTTCTATTTTCTTCTTTTATTATTCTTTTTTAGTCAATTCTTTTACGAGGTAATCACTCAATTCCTGAGATGGTACCTTGGCATGTTTCTGGTAAGTATCCAGTTCCGGGTACTTATATCTCCATTTATCATATTCTTCCTTGCTGATTTCACCGTTTTCCAATTTGTCAGCTTGTTCCATCCATGCACGAAGCATTTCATCGACAGATGAGCCGGGAGCCGATATGGAAGAGTCAAGGCAAAGATGAGGCTGTCCATCTACATTTTTTACCTTCAGCCCATACATATCTTCCAGTGCAAATAGTGTATGCATCAGACCTATATGAGTATCAATATCCGGCACTGTTAAAGCATGAGTATTGACACCAAAGATCTGAGACATTTGTTTTACAAGATCAATCTTAGGAACTCTTGCTTCAGATTCATACTGAGCCATGCGGACATCTGAGGTTTTTCCTTTGAATCCCAGTTGTTCTCCGAGTTGTTTTTGTGTCATGCCTTTGCGGTTGCGAAAAAATTTGATACGTTGTCCGATTGCCATTTTTGTTTGCCTCCTTATAGTGGTCATTCGTGTTGCCATAATTAATTATGATAGAAAATAAAACAATTCTGTTTAGGTTCAGTATAGCATGAGCAATTTTGGATGGCAAGAAGAACTTAAACAAAAGAATTTAATATTCGCATGAAATCACTTGACTTAAATTAAAATGTTTAGTATCATGCAAATGTAGAAACCTAAACAAATTACGTTAAGATAGAAAGGAGAGATGCGATGTGACGAACAGAACTTTTATGACAGTAGAAGAAGTTGCAGCGGAACTGGGAGTTTCCAAGTCTTATGCTTATAAGATTGTCAAACAGCTAAATGAAGAATTGCAGAAGCTGGGTTATCTTACGGTAGCTGGCAGAGTAAACACCAATTATTTCCGCAAAAAAGTATGTTACAGCGAAATGTAAGAGAAAGAGAGGAGAATTTGTATGAGTATTCATAAAGATAATGCCACTGGAAAGTGGCGAGTAGTCTATCGTTATACCGATTGGACAGGAGAAACGCACCAGTCATCCAAAAGAGGATTTCCTACAAAACGAGAAGCGCAGATGTGGGAACGAGAGCTATTGCTGAAGAAAGAAGCCAAATTGGATATGACTTTCGAAAGCTTTTATGAGATTTATGTGGAGGATATGCAAAATCGAATTCGTGATAATACCTGGGGAACGAAGACAAATATTGCCAGAACTAAAATTCTTCCTTATTTCGGAAAGCGTAAAATAGGAGAAATTGAGCCAAGGGACATTATTGCATGGCAGAATGAATTGCTTGCGATCCGGCAGCCGAATGGAAAGCCGTATTCCGCCTCTTATCTGCAGAAAATTCACAGTCAGTTAAGTGCTATTTTCAACCATGCAGTTAATTTTTACCATCTTCCATCTAATCCGGCACAGAAAGCAGGAAATATGGGAAAAGAGGAACACCGGGAAATGCTGTTCTGGACAAAAGAAGAATATCTGAAATTTGCAGATGCCATGATGGACAAGCCTGTTTCCTATTATGCGTTTGAAATACTTTACTGGTGTGGGCTTCGCATGGGCGAATTATTAGCACTTACACCGGTAGATTTCAATTTTGAAACGCATACACTACGGATTAACAAGTCCTACCAGAGGTTGCACCGGGAAGATGTGATTACACCACCAAAGACGTTAAAAAGTAATCGAACCATTAAGATGCCACAGTTTTTGTGTGATGAGATGCAGGATTATCTGAAAATGCTGTATGAGCCGAAAGAGGACGAACGGATTTTCACGATTTCCAAATCTTATCTGCATCATGAAATGAACAGAGGATCAAAAGTGTCTGGGGTGAAGCGAATCCGTGTGCATGATTTGAGACATTCCCATGTATCGTTATTGATCAATATGGGATTTACGGTATTGGCAATCGCAGATCGAATGGGACATGAGAGCATTGATATCACTTACCGATATGCGCATCTGTTTCCAAGTGAGCAGACACAGATGGCAGAACAGTTGGATATTGAAAGGATGGAAAAATCAAATGGAGAAGAATCTGGACAGTAAAGGAAGATGGAGAAACAAAATCGTAGCATTCCGGGTATCACCGGAAGAAGCAGAGCAGATTGATGCATGTGTCCGATTGTCAGGACTTAGCAAGCAGGACTATATCACAAAACGATTAACTGATCGGGAAATCGTGGTACAGGGAAATCCAAGAGTGTATAAAGCATTGCGAAATCAGATGGCAGAGATTTATGAAGAATTGAAACATCTGGAAAAATGCAGTGAGGAAAACGAAGAGTTGTTGAGTACCCTGAGATTGGTCGCAGAGACATTGTATGGATTGAAAGGGGAAAATGAATGACAGCAAAAGAAAAAATGACTGCTCCGATTGCATCTGTTGGCGCAGATGTGGAACAGCCATCAAGTAATAAATTAACCAACCAAAGTATAGCAGATTTGCCCGGTAAGGGCAATCTGCAAGCCACAAATAATGCGGAAAATACAGCAAAATCAGCAAATAAAAAGAATCAAGATGATCTGGAAACAGTTTCCATGATGGAATTATATGATACTGCATATCCACCAAAATTGCCGATTATAGATGGACTTCTGTATAACGGAACTTACCTGTTTGTTGGTTCACCGAAAATTGGAAAATCATTTTTCATGGCACAGATCGGGTATCACATCAGTAAAGGACTTCCATTGTGGGGCTTTTCAGTCAGACAGGGAACGGTTCTGTATCTGGCATTGGAAGACGATTATGCAAGGTTGCAGAAACGATTATCACAGATGTTCGGAATGGAAGGCAGTGAAAACTTTTATTTTGCTACAAAGTCCAAATCATTAAATGCTGGATTGGAACAACAGCTTGTGCAGTTTGTAACAGATCATAAGGACGCAAGGCTCATTATTATTGATACGCTTCAGAAAGTCCGGGAAGTCGGTGGAGATAAATTCAGTTATGCCAGTGATTACGAGATTGTAACAAAGTTGAAAGCATTCAGTGATAAATATAGCATCTGTTTTCTGGTTGTGCATCATACAAGGAAAATGGAATCTTCCGATAGTTTTGATATGATTTCTGGCACGAATGGATTGCTTGGAGCTGCGGATGGAGCATTCGTCATGCAGAAAGAAAAACGGACAGATAATAAGGCAGTTCTGGAAGTGGCAGGGCGTGACCAGCAGGATCAGAAACTGTGGTTGAACTTTAATCGGGAGAGATGTGTCTGGGAACTTACCAAGACAGAAACAGAACTTTGGAAAGAACCAGAAGATCCAGTGTTGGAAAAAATCAAAGAACTTGTAACAGAAACTACGCCAGAGTGGGCAGGAACAGCAACAGAGCTTGTGGAAGTATTGCAGGTGGAAATGCAGCCGAACGCATTATCACGAAAATTAAATGTCAGCCTGGAACGATTGATTCTGGAATATGGAATCCAGTATAAAGCGGAACGAGGACATGATGGAAGAAAGATCAGATTAGCCTTTGTTGGAAAACAAGCGTGACGATATGTGACGGTTGTGACGGTATTTTATATAGCGTGTCGGTAGTGAAAATATCGTCACTATCGTCACGACCGTCACGGAAAGGAGAAACATGGAAAGAAAATCACAGGTGCAGATACCAAAAGATTTATTACTGGCATTGTTCCAGTATCATCTTGCCGGGAATGAGGAATATTTGCCGGAGATAGAAAAAGCATTGATGGAAAAATTAGACAGTATGGTAAAACGTCAGTTATATACAACATTCAAAACAGCACCAACCGAGGAAGAACGGGAAAAGGCAAGACAAGAGTATTTGGATAAGTGTGGAATGCATGAGAACTTTCGTTGGTAAAGATTCTGCTTGATTACCTTATGACAGGAGCGTGGCACGCACCTGTAGATAGCAGACAAAGAGAAGGTCTGTAAGGTGTAGCCGGTAGTTGATTGGCGAAGAAAAAACTTTTTAAAAGGGGGCCCTGATTCAGGCAATGTCATTAAGTTAAGATATTAAAAATGTATTCTCTTATAGAGCAAGGTATA
>OGUD01000547.1_pt1 | contig 30876 bp, 27 predicted proteins | sample 1573671 | NCBI WGS metagenome assembly OGUD01 (sample SAMEA2582065, study PRJEB24529) | metagenome | biome: Human gut stool | place: China | collected 2011 | reverse complement strand
GGATAAACGCTGAAGGCATCTAAGCGTGAAGCCCCCCTCAAGATGAGATATCCCTGCTTAGGCAGTAAGACCCCTTATAGACGATAAGGTAGATAGGTTGGAGGTGGAAGAGCGGCAACGCTTGCAGCTGACCAATACTAATAGGTCGAGGGCTTGACCAGAAATGGTTCAGGTTAAAATCTGATAGTTTAATGTGTGGTTTTGAAGGAACACAAATTTTCATTTTGTTATTTTAACCGTAACTGATAAGTTACGGTTTTTATTTTTTCAAAATAAACTATCAATTTACAGATTATTGTGTTACAATAGAGAAAAAGTATTACAGAAATATATTGACAAAAGAAATTTATAACTGGGAGGTTATTTTATGGATACTAATATTTTACTTGAGAATGGAACCAATGAACTTGAGGTACTTGAATTCGTAATTGGAAATAATCACTATGGTATCAACGTAGCCAAAGTTAAGGAGATTGTGAACTTCCAGAAGGTGACACCTGTGCCGAACGCACATCCGTCGGTTGAGGGTATATTTATGCCGAGAGATACAATGATTACGGTTGTCAAGCTTGCGAATGTTCTTCATCTTCCTGATTCTGATGATCCTAAGAATGATATGCTTATCAATACTAATTTTAACAAGCTGAATGTTGCTTTTCATGTACATAAGATTGTTGGTATTCATCGTGTATCATGGGCTGATATAATAACACCTGATACTACAATAAATTCGGCAGAATCCGGAATTGCTACAGGTATTATTAAGGTTGATGGCAGACTTATAATTATTCTTGATTTTGAGAGAATAGTTTCGGATATTAGTCCTGAGACAGGTCTTAAGGTATCTGATATCAGCAGATTGGGCGTAAGAGAGAGAAATAATTCTCCGATTGTTTTAGCTGAGGATTCAATGTTACTTATGAAGCTTATAACAGATTCGCTTGAGAAGGCAGGCTATACTAATCTTATCAAGTGTGTCAATGGACAGGAAGCATGGAATTATCTTCAGAGTATTAAGAAGAAGGCAGACGGAGATGTAACTAAGTATGTTAAGTGTATTGTTACAGATATTGAGATGCCTATCATGGATGGACATAGACTTACTAAGCTTGTAAAGACAGATAATGAATTTCAGAATATTCCGATTATTATTTTCTCGTCCCTTATTAATGAAGAGATGAGACGTAAGGGTGAGCAGCTTGGAGCAGATATGCAGCTTTCAAAGCCGGAGATTGGTTCCCTTGTTGAAGCAATAGACAAATTGATTTTAAAGTAAACAAAATCTTTATCTGATTCCTATAATTAAATAGCTTTACATTTAATTGTGTCAAAAGAGTCGCTGTCCGGCGGCTTTTTTGATTTGTAAAATAGATATGCGAAGTATCGATTTTATATGAATAAGAAGAAAAAGCGGATTGCCATTATCATTTGTATACAAAAATGATTACTATTCAGATGACGTTAGCATAAAGTAAACAGATATGTATGCTTGTGAACAGAGAAATTTCTTATTCGTAAAGTGGCGTAAATGGACTGTCTTTTATATGAGCAAAATACGAGAAAAAATAGCTGCGTAGCAGTGGAAAAGCACATATCAATATGTGGTTTTGCGAATAAATGGTACAGAGTTATGAATAGTTATTTAAAATCTTATATATGAATGGAATGATTTGGATAAGTATTTCTTGTGAAAAAAAACAACACATGTTATAATAAAGCAAATTGTTTTTGCAGCAGTTATTTAGCTATGAATTTACAATAAATTAATACAGATGAGGTGAAGCAACGTGGCAGAAAATAATGATGACCAGTACCTTGATGAGCTTTTAAATTCATTGAGAAGCAGTAATGATGATGGCAGCGATGCTCTAAGTGATAAAAATGAGAATTTGCCGGCGGATGCGGGTCAGAATAATGGTGATGACGAGTTGATTATTGATGACAGCAGCCAGATGGAAGATAATGATAAAAGCCAGGATAATACGCAGAATGACGATGATATATTTGCTTTGGAAGATAATGGCGAAGAACAGGATGTTAACCAGCCTATAGAGGAAGATAATGAAGATTATGATGAACAGAGTTCGGCAAATGGCAGTGAAGATAATGACAGTTTAATGGATCTGTTTAATCAGCTTAACGGTGATGTAATGCAGACGGATGATAGTAATGCTGATACAGATGCTTCTCAAGCTTCATCGGATGCTGAACAGGAAAATGGTGATGACAATGCTGAATCGGATATAATAACGCTTACCGATGATGAAGATAATATTGAAGCTTATAGTGAGCCTGAAAATGATGATTCGAAGCCAAATGCTGATAATCAGCCGAATAAAGAAGACAGTATAGAAAATACAGAAAAATTAAGTGATGCTAAGTCCGCAGCAAAGAATGCTAAGGAAGAAAAGTCAGAAGCCGCTAGAAAAGAAAAAGAGGCTAAGAAAGAGGAAAAGGAAAGAAAAAAGGCAGAAAAAAAAGCAAAAAAGGAACAGAAGAAAGCAGAGAAAGCTGCAAAGAAGAATAAAAACAAATCTGAATCTGAAAATGAGTCTGTTGATGGCGCATCACAGGATAATGTTGATTTGATAGACAGACTTTATAACGATGAAGAAGCCTTTGGCGGTTCTTCTGATGATGATTTAGACAGCATCCCTGAGCGTGAGGAGGAGACGAAGCCTAAGAAGAAAAAAGAAAAGAAAAAGAAAGAGCCTAAGCCTAAGAAGCCTAAAAAAGAGAAAGTAAAAAAAGAGAAGAAGCCTGCACAGCCTTCCGAGCTTGTAAAAGTGACAAAGGGAACATTTATAGGAATGTTCATCACAATAGTGCTTATAGTAGGAATTGTCTATTTGGGAACGAGCTTTGTGTCATATGGAATAACAGTAAGTCAGGCGAAAGAGCATTTCAATAATGGCAAGTTTGATCAGGCATTTGACAGTATATCAGGAATTAATATAAGAAAGTCGGATGAGAATACATACTATGCTATAAGGACTGTTGCGAGTGTATATGTTGATTACTGCTCATATATTAATTACGATAAGGCAGGAATGAAGTTTGAAGCTTTAGATGCACTTATAAAAGGGCTTCAGCATTATAATGAGTATTATTCGGATGCTGAGAAGTATGAGGTACTCGACCAGTATGATGCTGTAAAGAATCAAATTTTATCAGATCTTTCAAGCTATGGAATTTCAGAGGATGATGCTGTTTACTATGGAAGCCTTGAAAATGAACAGCAGTATAGAGAGATTCTGAGCGACATCGGAGGGGTAACAAAATGATAGCTATTATCGATTACGATGCAGGAAATTTAAGAAGTGTGGAAAAAGCTATTGAAGCTATAGGTGAAAAAGCAGTTGTAACAAGAAATAGGGACGAGATTTTGTCGGCTGATAAAGTGATTTTACCCGGTGTAGGGTCATTTGGTGACGCTATGGGCAGGCTTTATGAGTATGGTCTTGCAGATACACTTCATGAGGTGGCAGATTCAGGAAAACCATTCCTTGGCATATGTCTTGGACTTCAGCTTTTATTCAGACGGAGTGACGAGTCGGATGGTGTTGAGGGTCTTTCAATTCTTCCGGGTGAGATACTCAGGATTCCGGATGCACCGGGAATTAAGATACCTCATATTGGATGGAATTCACTTAAGGCAGCGCCGAATGCACGCCTTTTTGAAGGTCTTAGAGAAAATCCATATGTATATTTTGTACACTCATATTATCTTAAGGCTGATGATGAGAATATAGTTGCAGCGACAACAGAGTATGGTGGTACAATGATTCATGCATCTGTGCAGAAAGATAATATATATGCCTGCCAGTTTCATCCGGAAAAAAGCAGCACTGTGGGGCTGCAGATTCTTAAGAATTTTGCAGCGTTATAGACTGATTATGCTAAATAGAGATGTATATGCTGTTTAACTGGGTGATGTTATAGCAATAGAGTATTACAGTGTAATGCCTGTGTTAAACAGAAATGCTTATGCTATATAGTAATGTTTTGCAGCATAAATGAGATTGCTGTGAAGTAGGTCTATAGAATTGAGATTTTTACTGCATTCTAATTGATAATAGAGAGGACATTCTATGTTTACTAAAAGAATAATACCATGTCTTGATGTTAATAATGGAAGAGTTGTCAAGGGGACTAATTTTGTTAATCTGCGCGATGCGGGAGATCCGGTTGAAGTGGCGGCTCTTTATGATAAAGCTGGTGCGGATGAGCTTGTTTTTCTGGATATTACGGCATCATCTGACAGAAGAGAGACTACAGTTGACCTTGTTAGAAAGGTTGCTGAGAAGGTGTTCATTCCATTTACTGTCGGTGGAGGAATAAGGACAGTCGATGATTTTAAGAATCTGTTGAGAGAGGGCGCAGACAAAATTTCAATCAATTCGTCAGCGATTGATAATCCACGCCTTATAAGTGATGCGGCAGATAAGTTCGGCAGTCAGTGTGTTGTCGTTGCAATCGATGCGAAGAGAAGGACTGACAGAAGCGGCTGGAATATCTACAAGATGGGTGGCAGAGTCGATACAGGCATTGATGCACTCGAATGGGCGATGAAGGCTAATAAGCTTGGTGCAGGGGAGATTCTTCTTACCAGTATGGACTGTGACGGAGTGAAGCAGGGATATGACATTGAACTCACAAGAACAATAGCTGAGAATGTGTCTATTCCGGTTATTGCTTCGGGCGGAGCCGGGAATATGGAACACTTTTATGATGCGTTGACAGAAGGAAAAGCGGATGCAGCACTTGCGGCTTCACTTTTTCATTATAAAGAGCTTGAGATATCGGATCTCAAGAAATATCTTGCACAACGAGGCGTATCGGTGAGAATGTAATACGTTATATTGCCGGACGCATATGTCTGATAAAATGACAAATGTTCGAAAAGTATAATATAATGAATGCAAGCGAGTTAACATGCTTGCATGATTAACGAGTGATGAAATTATTGAGTGAGCTATGCTCACGATATAATGAGCGCAAGAGAGCCAACATGCTTGCATGATTGGCGAACGGCGAATTGGATCATGATAGTTGCGAAGCAACGGTAAGCACCGAAGGTGCGAATCATGATATAATGAGCGCAAGAGAGCCATAGGGAGCTTGCTCACTTTTGGCGGACGGCGAAGTGATTGAGTGATGAAATCACGAAATAATAAAAATAGTCTAGAATTAATTGGAGATAAAAATGTCACAGATTAGCAATGACTGGCTTGAAGTTCTAAAACCAGAGTTTGCAAAGCCATATTATAGAGAATTATATAAGTTCGTGGACAGTGAATATAGAAAAGGAGTTGTCTACCCACCGTCAGATGATATATTTAATGCATTTAATTTCACACAGCTTAAAGATGTGAAAGTGCTTATATTAGGTCAGGATCCATATCACAATGAGTTGCAGGCACATGGACTTAGCTTTTCTGTTCTTCCGCAGCAGAGAGATATTCCGCCATCACTTCAGAATATATATCAGGAGCTTCATGATGACCTTGGCTGTTATATTCCCGATAATGGATATCTGAAAAAGTGGGCTGATCAGGGTGTGCTGTTGCTCAATACTGTACTGACTGTTCGTGCTCATCAGGCAAATTCGCATCAGGGACATGGCTGGGAACAGTTTACGGATGCTGTTATCGAAGCGGTTAACGCACAGGATAGACCGATAGTATATATGCTTTGGGGCAGACCGGCACAGAGCAAGATACCGATGCTTACAAATCCTAAGCATTTGATACTCAAGGCACCACATCCGAGTCCATTATCAGCCTATAGAGGGTTTTTCGGCTGTAAGCATTTTAGTCAGGCTAATGAGTTTTTGAAAGAGCATGGAGTTGCGCCTATCGACTGGCAGATTCCTAATATACGATAAGCCATTGATAAAATACAATTAATTATAGTCATTAAATCGTTGTATGCTAAATGTGGTGTACAACGATTTTTATATTATGGGGTTCGGGTGTCAAAATATGCTGCTTTTGGCTGGAAATCAAGCAGAGTCCTAAGAACAACTAAGCTTCTATCCAAAGTCGAGGCATGAAGCAATGGATGAATTACTCACCCAGAACTTTGAAGGAAATTCTTGATTACAATGATATCATTGACTGAACGAATATACCGGACTGATGAAATGTGCAGTTTTTTTGTGCTTTAGACAGTGACTTTATGTGAGCAGGAAGCAAAAGCAGATTGCGAATATCATTAACAGGAATTATGCGGATGATATATATGTATATTGAATTTTTGAATAACAGAAGATAGAGAGGATAATCTATGAAACTAAGAAATGCATTGCTACTGGCATTGACAGCATTTATATGGGGGACGTCATTTGTTGCGCAGAGTGTTGGAATGGACTATATAGGGCCGTTTACGTTTAACGGAGTGAGGTCATTTATCGGAGCAATGACGCTTGTTCCTTGCATGCTGATTCAGAAAAAGCTTCAGGTGAAGAATAAAAGAACATACCAAATAGCATCAGAAAATAAAGCGCCTCTTGATGAGAAAAACATAAAGGAGCTGGTTATCGGAGGAATTTTGTGCGGGGTTCTTCTTTTTGTGTCAAGCAGCCTTCAACAGATTGGCATTAAATACACTTCGGCAGGAAAAGCCGGTTTTATCACAGCATTTTATATAGTGCTTGTGCCTGTAATTGGCATTTTTATGAAAAAGACTTCCGGCTGGAAAATATGGGCGGCTGTTGTACTTGCACTTGCAGGACTATACTGCCTGTGTATTAAAGAAGGTTTATCTATTGGGAAGGGTGATATACTTATATTTTTCTGTGCGATAGGTTTTTCTTTACATATCATGGTAATAGACTATTTTGCGCCTAAGGTAAATGGTGTTGCGTTGTCATGTATACAGTTTTTGGTATGCGGCTTTGCATCTGTGCCTTTTATGTTAGGACTTGAACAGCCGGATATGACTGCAATAATATCGGCATGGCTTCCGATTCTGTATGCGGGTGTGCTTTCCTGCGGAGTTGCTTATACATTACAGATTATAGGACAGAAGAATGTCAATCCGACTATCGCTTCGTTGATACTAAGCCTTGAGTCCTGTTTCTCTGTTCTTGCTGGATGGATAATCTTACATGAGAGTCTGTCCGTAAAGGAGAGTATCGGATGTATTCTTATGTTTGTTGCAATAATACTCGCACAACTGCCATCGAAAGATGACGGTGAATATCATTAGTGCATTCCTGCTCTGTGAGCTTACAATGAAGATTTCAACGGAATTTCCTATTATACAGTAAAAATGCGTCACGTTGTAATTTAGCAACATGGCGCATTTTTTATTGGTCTATCATTTGACAAATGAATCTGTCAAAAATTAAGCTGATTACTTATTAAGATTCTTCTGTGCAGTTGACAGCATCAGCTTGATTCTGTTGAGCTGGTTAACTTCACTTGCACCAGGATCATAATCGACAGCGATTATGTTGGCATCAGGGTATGCGGTGCGGAGCTCCTTTATGACACCCTTACCCACGATATGGTTAGGTAAGCATGCGAAAGGCTGACAGCATACGATATTTTTGGCACCGTGATGAATGAGCTCAATCATCTCTGCAGTGAGAAGCCAGCCTTCACCGGTCTGATTTCCAAGTGATACTAATGGAGCGGCCATTTTAGTCATTTCCTTGATGTCGGTTGGCGGGTCAAAGCGTTTGCTCTGGGCAAGTGCCTTGTTGGATGCACCGCGGAACATATTGATTGCTTTTATAACAGCATTGCTTATGTGCATTGACTTTTTGCTTGCTCCGAGGTTGTCGGCTTTGAAGTTGGCATTCTCAGCACAGTAGAGCATAAAGCCCATGAAGTCGGGTACTACAGCTTCTGCGCCCTCCTTTTCAAGAAGATCTACAAGGTAGTTGTTGGCAGCAGGCATGAACTTTACGAGAATTTCACCGACTATACCGACGCGAGGCTTCTTGATATCAAGGAGAGGAAGCTCATCGAATTCCTTGATTATCTGTCTGATGTTGCGGTTGAAATCCTTCATGTATACCTTAGGCTGAGTGAGCTGCTCAATAATTATCTTTTTCCATTTCTCATGAAGAGCATTGGCTGAACCCGGAACAGCTTCATAAGGACGTGTGCGGTATACAACATTCATGAATATGTCGCCGTACTGAATTGCCATAGCAGCCTTCTTTATCATAGGAAGTGTGTATGTAAAGCCTGAGTTAGTTTCAAGTCCTTGTACACTCAGCGAGATAACAGGTATGTCAGGATATCCGGCTTTTATGAGTGCACGTCGTATAAAGCCTATATAGTTCGAAGCGCGGCAGCCGCCACCAGTCTGTGAGATTACAAGAGCTGTCTTTGTAAGATCATATTTGCCTGAAAGTACAGCCTCCATCATTTGACCGACTACGATAAGTGAAGGGTAGCAGGCATCATTGTTAACATATTTAAGACCTGTATCAACCGCTGATTTGCTGACATTTTTTAATACCTCGACGTTGTAACCGCAGGAATTGAGTGCGGGTTCAATGAGGTCAAAATGTATAGGTGACATCTGCGGACAGAGAATTGTGTAATTATTGTCACGCATTTCCTTGGTAAATTCTTTTCTGTGGTAAGCACTTGATACAATCTGGCGCTTGTAGTTGTTATGTTCCCGAACCTTTATTGCGGATATGAGTGAACGTATACGAATTCTTGCTGCACCGAGATTGTTAACTTCATCAATTTTTAAAACCGTATAAATTTTTCCTGCTGAGGAGAGAATGTCATTAACCTGATCTGTTGTGACTGCATCAAGTCCGCAGCCGAAAGAGTTGAGCTGTATCAGATCAATATTGTCCTTGTCGCGTATGAAGCTTGCAGCGGCATAGAGACGTGAATGGTACATCCACTGATCCATTACTATGAGCGGACGCTCAACATTTCCAAGATGTGATATTGAATCCTCAGTGAGAACAGCAATACCATAGCTGTTGATGAGCTCAGGGATACCATGGTTAATCTCAGGGTCAATATGGTAAGGACGGCCTGCGAGAACTATAGCATGTCTTCCTGTCTCTTCAAGGTATTTGAGAGTCTCTTCGCCTTTTTTCATTACATCTGTACGGCATGCTGCTAATTCTTCCCATGCCGCATGGCACGCTGCTGTAATTTCCTTTGATGCTATGCCGAACTGTCCGCCGATTTCTTTTACAAGACGCTTTGCAAGAACCTTCTCATCAGCAAAAGAGAGAAATGGATTCATGAAAAGCACGTTTTCTGTAACAAGCTCTTCGACATTGTTCTTAATGTTTTCTGCGTATGATGTAACGATAGGACAGTTGTAATGATTGTTGGCATTATCTATCTCCTTGCGCTCGTAAGGGATGCAAGGGTAGAAGATAAATTTGATTCCCTGTTTTATGAGCCATGTGATATGACCATGAGCAAGCTTGGCAGGGTAACATTCGGATTCACTAGGTATGGACTCTATGCCTAGTTCATATATCTTACGGCTTGACTCCGGTGAAAGAACAACACGGAAACCGAGTTTTGTAAAGAATGTGAACCAGAATGGATAGTTCTCATACATGTTGAGTACTCGGGGGATTCCGACAACACCGCGAGGTGCATTGGTTATTTCAAGCGGCTCGTAGGAGAAGAGACGCTTATTTTTATATTCATATAAGTTAGGTACATGATCTTTGTTCTTTTCCTTGCCTATACCGCGCTCACAACGATTTCCGGATATAAATTGTCTTCCGCCTGAGAAACGGTTGATTGTGAGAAGGCAGCTGTTGGTACAGCCTTTGCAGCGTGCCATTCTTGTCTCGTAAGTAAGTTCGTTGATTTTCTCAATAGGAAGCATAGTGGTTTCCTGACCTTCGTAGCGCTCCCTTGCAACGAGTGCGGCACCGAATGCACCCATGATTCCGGCAATGTCAGGACGGATTACTTCCACACCTGTAATCTTCTCAAGGCTTCTTAAAACGGCATCGTTGTAAAAGGTTCCACCCTGGACAACTATCTGGTGTCCGAGGTCTTTAGGGTCGGAAATCTTGATAACCTTGTAAAGAGCATTTTTGATTACAGAGTAGGCAAGTCCGGCAGAAATATCTGCAACGCTTGCGCCTTCCTTCTGCGCCTGCTTAACTTTGGAGTTCATAAATACAGTACATCTTGTACCAAGGTCTATAGGGTGAGGTGCAAAAAGAGCTTCCTTGGCAAAATCTTCGACAGAGTAGTTGAGTGATTTCGCAAATGTCTCTATGAATGAACCACAGCCTGAGGAACAGGCTTCGTTGAGCTGTACACTGTCAACAGTATTATTTTTAATCTTGATACATTTCATATCCTGACCGCCGATATCAAGGATACAGTCAACCGCAGGGTCGAAGAATGCGGCAGCATAGTAATGTGATACTGTCTCGACTTCACCTTCATCAAGCATAAGCGCTGATTTGATGAGAGCTTCGCCGTATCCTGTTGAACATGAGCGTACGATATGTGCATCATCAGGGAGAATTGAGTAAATCTCCTTTATTGCTTTTATTGATGTTGCAAGAGGGCTTCCATTATTGCTGCTGTAAAAAGAATAGAGGAGTGTTCCATCCTCTGCGACAACGGCAACCTTAGTTGTGGTTGAGCCGGCATCAATTCCAAGGTAGCAGTTGCCGGAGTAATCTTTAAGGCTTCCTTTTATAACACAGTGGCTGTCATGGCGAGCACGGAATTGTCTGTATGCATCCGGTGATGCAAATAAAGGCTCCATACGCTCCACTTCAAAGTCCATCTTAATCTTGTTGTGAAGCTTGGTTATAAGAGCATCAATGTCAATGGCAATCTCGTCCTTGGCAGTCATAGCTGAACCGACAGCTGCAAAAAGATGTGAATGTTCAGGTGCGATGATGTTTTCAGGACCGAGATTAAGTGTTCGGATAAATGCATTCTTAAGCTCTGAAAGGAAATGAAGCGGGCCGCCAAGAAATGCCACATTGCCGCGGATTGGTTTACCACATGCAAGACCACTTATAGTCTGGTTTACAACCGCCTGAAAAATGGAGGCTGATAAGTCCTCTTTGGTAGCACCTTCGTTGATGAGCGGCTGTATATCGGATTTTGCAAAAACTCCACAGCGGGCTGCTATAGGGTATATTGCCTGATAATTTTTGGCATACTCATTAAGACCGGTGGCATCAGTCTGCAAAAGTGTAGCCATCTGGTCTATGAAGGAACCTGTACCACCTGCACAGATACCGTTCATACGCTGGTCGATACCATTTGTAAAATAGATAATCTTGGCATCCTCACCGCCGAGCTCAATCGCAACATCGGTCTGCGGCGCATAATCACTAAGAGCGGTTGATACTGCTACAACCTCCTGTGTGAAGGGAACTTCAAGGTGGCTTGCAAGTGTAAGACCGCCTGAGCCTGTTATTACAGGGTGTACTTTTATTGACCCTAATTTCTCTTCAGCCTTGACAAGAAGACCTGCGAGAGTCTCTTGAATGTTGGCAAAATGTCTTTCATAATCGGAAAACAATATATTGTTATCTTTATCAATAATTGCAATCTTGACTGTTGTGGAACCAATATCAATTCCAAGTCTGTATTCGGATGTCATCATGAGAATACATCTCCTTTGTCATATATAATAAGAAGGGCTGTAAAACCCAAGTATGTTACATTATATTATAATTTTTTTCAAATATCAATACCAACCGTCATTGACAAAATATTAAAAAAAAATTATACTAAAATATGATTTGTATATAAATGGTTGTCTGGTAAATATAATTTTCATGCTATTGGAAATGGAAATATGTTGGGAATAGAGGTAAGTCCGTATGTATAAGATTTTTTTAAGCTCGGAGCATCACGGAACGGTGCGAACGAATGAGATAGAGGCAGGATGCTGGATTGCGATGACGGCTCCTACAGCAGAGGAATTGCAGACAGTGGCACAGGAATGTAATATCCAGCTAGAGGACCTGCGTGCTGCACTCGATGAGGAAGAACGTTCGCGTATACAGGTTGAAGATGATTATACGCTTATAATAGTAGATATTCCGGTTATAGAGGAACGTAATGGCAAGGACTGGTATGGGACGATACCTCTTGGAATTGCACTTACAGATAATCATATAATTACGATATGTCTTGAAGATACGCCTGTACTGACCAATTTTATGGATGGCAGAGTAAGAGAATTTTATACCTATAAAAAGACAAGGTTTATTTTACAGATTCTATATAGGAATGCAACTTTATTCCTCAATTACTTAAGAAATATTGATAAGAGAAGTGAGCTGCTTGAGAAAAAGCTTCGTGAGGATCAGAAAAACAAGGAACTCTTAGAGTTACAGGAGCTTGAAAAGTCTCTGGTGTATTTTACAACATCACTTAAAGGCAATGAGCTTGTGCTTGAGAAGCTGTTTAGGATAGACAAGATAAAAAAATATCCTGAGGATGAGGATTTACTCGAAGATGTTATTATTGAGAATAAGCAGGCTATTGAGATGGCAAGCATATACAGTGGAATTTTAAGCGGAAGCATGGATGCGTTTGCATCGATTATTTCTAATAATCTAAACCAGTCCATGAAGTTTCTTGCGACAGTGACCATTGTCCTGTCCATACCTACTATGGTTGCGAGCTTTTATGGGATGAATGTGTCAACATCAGGAATGCCTTTTGCAGACAGTCCGTTTGGATTTTTGATTGTAATTGGTTTCTCGATTCTGCTTTCGTTTATAGTTTCCATTATCTTTTGGAAAAAGGATTTGTTTTAGCTGGCTTTTTTATATAGGGGAAATAAAAATTAGAAAAGGAAAGAATGCTTGTGAATAATTTTTTGGCAAAACTTGAAAGAAAATACGGAAGATATGCGATTAAGAATCTTATAATTTATCTGTTGGCAGCTTATGGGATCGGATATGTGCTTTTGCTTACAGCACCGAAAGCTTACAGCTACCTTGAGCTTAATCCACAGCTTGTTATGAGAGGGCAGGTCTGGAGACTTATAACATGGATATGCACAGTGCCGGAGAGTTTTTCCTTCTTTATTCTGTTCATGTTTATGTTCCAATATTTTATAGGTTCATCGCTTGAGCGATATTGGGGAAGCTTCAGGTATAACTGTTATATTTTTTCAGGCATATTTTTTATGACAATAAGCTCAATGATTGTCTACTGGGTTACCGGAATCAGCATGAGCCCAAGCACATACTATATCAATATGGCTTCATTTCTGGCATTTGCTGTCTGTTTCCCGGATATACAGGTCTATTTTATGATGATTATTCCGCTTAAGATTAAGTGGCTTGCGATTATAGACGGAATATATATGATTTATGAGTTCATAGCAGTGGGAAAGTACAAGAGTCTTTACAGTGCAGCTTACGGCGCTGCTGGAGCTCAATATGCATCACAGCTTATATGGGCGACAAGAGTAAGTATCATTGTATCGGTACTTAACTTTATCCTGTTTTATTTCGGAACAAGAAAGATGAAAAGGTTTGCGCCGAAGGAAATGCACAGAAGATATGTATATAAGAAGAGTGTCAAAGCCGCATCTAATAACGGAGGCACAAAGCATAGATGTGCCATCTGCGGAAGAACGGAGAAAGACGGAGATAATCTTGTGTTCCGCTACTGCTCTAAGTGCAACGGCAATTATGAATTTTGTCAGGATCATCTCTATACGCACAAACATTTTGAATAATCGAGGAAAATATGAAAAAAGCATTGATAATAGGTGCGGGTGGTTTTGTTGGAAGTTATCTTGCAGAGTGCCTGCAAAATGAATTCGGCATGGAAGTACATGCTACTAAGCTTCCGGGGACACAGACTCAGGAGGATTTGCTATTTCTCGGTGATAGAGTATATGAGCTTGATATATTGAATAAGAATGATATTGTTGAGCTTTTGTTTGCTGTGAGACCGGATTATATATATCATCTTGCGGCGCAGAGTTCAGTGAGTATCGCATGGAAAGAACCGGCGCTTACAATAGATGTCAATATAAAAGGCAGCGTCAATCTTATGGATGCGGTCAGAGAGCTCTATTATAAGCCGAGAATCCTGCTTATAGGCTCAGGCGAGGAGTATGGACATATTTTAGATGGTGAGACACCGATAAATGAGGATACCAAGCTTCGCCCGGGCAATATATATGCGGCGACAAAGGTATGTCAGAATATGATAGGAACGATTTATTCGAAAGCATATGATATGGAGCTGATGCTTATAAGAGCATTTAACCATGTCGGACCAAAGCAGTCACCTATATTTGTTGTGTCTGATTTCTGCAAACAGGTTGCTGAGATTGAAAAAGGAATAAGAAAGCCTGTTATGTATGTCGGAAACCTTGCGGCAAGACGAGATTTTACAGATGTGCGCGATGTCGTGAGAGCGTACGGTCTGCTTTCTTTAAAGGGCAGAGCAGGAGAGACATATAATGTAGGCAGCGGAAATGCAATAGAAATCAGGGAAATGCTTGATATGATAATAGGAATGTCAACAGTGGACATAGAAGTCAAGGTTGACCCTAATAAGATAAGACCTGTCGATGTACCTGTTATCGAAGCGGATATATCTAAAATAAAGTCTGAGACAGGCTGGGAACCACAGATTCCCTTTGAGCAGACTATAAAGGAAATACTTGATTATTGGCGCAAAATGACAGGAGGCGTGGAAAATGAGTGAGGATGCATTATTTGATACTAATGATATGACAAGCTCTAAAAGGTATCTTCATACGCCGAGTGAGTTTGCCAGAAAGAAGCTTATATATGTTCAGGAGACGGGTAGATTAAAGAGCATTAAGCCTCACGTCAGCAGCAGGAGCAATCTTGAATCATATCTGTTTCTCATTGTGATGTCCGGAAGCGGAAGAGTAAGCTTTGACGGAACTGATTACAGCATAAAAGCAGGGGAATGTGCATTTATTGACTGCCGCAAAAAATATGAACATTGCAGTGATGAGGATTCACAGTGGGAACTCAAATGGGTACACATGGATGGAGCATTGTTGGCGGATTATTATGCCATTTTTATTGAGAAGAACGGCAAAGTTCCGGTTTTTAGGGCGGCAGATGTCAAAAAGTACAGTGATTTACTTGATGATGTGATGGCTAAACAGAATGGCAAAGATATAACAAGCGAATATATCAGCCACAGCCTTCTTACAACACTTGTAACTAATATACTTGTTGAGACAATAAATGAAGGCAATAAAAAGCTTAATCCGGATGTCCTTAACAGCATACGGGAGACTGTGAACGCAAGATTCAAGGAGGAAGATCTCTTAGAGCGTGTATGCGGAGAGTATGATATGGATGAAATCACTATCAACAGGCAGTTTAAGGAGAAGTATGGAATTGATTTGTGCGATTATATTCTTAACAGAAGATTTAACTGCGCTAAGGAACTGTTACGTTTCTCTGTGAAGCCGGTAAAAGAGATAGTTACTGAGTCGGGAATAATGAATGCGGATTTGTTCAGACATCTTTTTATAGAAAATGAAGGCATGACTGCTGAGGAATACAGGAAAAAGTGGGCACAGTGGAATCGCGGCTAAAAAGTGCTTGCATTATTCTGAACATTATGATATAGTATTATTTGATTTGTGATACATGTTGACTGGCAAGAGTGGGTGTGAACCCACTCTTTCGTTTTAGTTGACGGCATGTAAGATATGTTATGGAACATTGGACAGATATGTTTTAACAGGAAAGGAAATTATGGCAAGAAGAGAGGAATATGAGGCAAAAGCTGAGGCATTGATTACACCTATAATAGAAGATAATCATTTTGAACTCGTTGATGTCGAGTATGTCAAGGAGGGAAGCAGCTGGTATCTCAGGGCTTATATTGACAAGGAAGGCGGAATTACGGTTGATGACTGCGAACTTGTGAGCAGAGCATTTTCTGATTTGCTTGATAAGGATGATTTCATTGAAGACGCATATATACTTGAAGTCAGTTCGCCGGGTCTTTTAAGACCGCTTAAGAAGGATAAGGACTTTAAGAGAAACGTAGGCAATGAAGTTGAGCTTAGGCTTTACAAGGCAGTTAACAAGGTTAAGGAGGACAGAGGAATCCTTACAGCATTTGATGACAGTACAGTGACAATAGAGCATGAGGACGGCACAACGGCTGTTTATGAAAGAGCAGCGATTGCACTCATAAGACTTGCTTTTGATTTTTAAAAACAGCTTGGATAGTATGATGATAAGCGGAAATGGAGGATATAATGAACAAGGAATTAATTGAGGCACTTAATGCGCTTGAAAAAGAGAAGGAGATAAGCAAGGAGAAGCTTCTTTCAGCAATCGAGACTTCTCTTCTGACAGCATGTAAGAACCATTTTGGAAAGGCTGATAATTTTAAAGTCACAATAAATAGAGAGACAGGAGATTTTAAGGTTATAGCTGAGAAAGAGGTAGTTGATGATGTTACTGATGATGCTGCACAGATAAGCCTTGCAGATGCTAAGATGATCAATGCCAAGTATGACATTGGCGATACTGTCAACGTAGAAGTAAAATCAAAGGACTTTGGACGTATTGCAATTCAGGTTGCAAAGAATGTCATTTTACAGACTATTCGCGAGGAGGAGAGAAATGTTCTCTTCGATCAGTACAGCAGCAAGGAAAAGGATGTTGTGACAGGTGTTGTACAGCGCTATGTCGGAAAGAATGTCATTATCAACCTTGGAAAAGTTGATGCAACACTCAATGAGAGCGAGATGGTTAAAGGCGAGAGCTTTAAGCCGAATGACCGTGTAAAAGTATATGTGCTTGAAGTTAAGAATGGCAACAAAGGCCCTAAGATATTAGTTTCAAGAACACATCCTGAGCTTGTAAAGAGACTTTTTGAGGCTGAGGTTGCTGAAGTCCGCGATGGAACTGTTGAGATTAAAAATGTGGCTAGAGAAGCAGGGTCAAGAACCAAGATTGCTGTATGGTCAAGCAACCCGGATGTGGATCCTGTAGGAGCATGTGTAGGTATTAACGGTGCGAGAGTTAATGCGGTTGTTGAAGAACTCGGCGGTGAGAAGATTGATATTGTTGCATGGAATGAGAATGCAGCTTATCTGATTGAGAATGCCTTAAGTCCTGCCAAGGTCGTTTCTGTCATTGCAGATGATGAGGCAAAGACAGCGAGAGTTGTTGTTCCTGATTATCAGCTTTCACTTGCAATAGGCAAGGAAGGTCAGAATGCAAGACTTGCGGCAAAGCTTACAGGTTTTAAGATTGACATAAAGAGTGAGTCGCAGATGAAGGAATTAGGTGAGGACTATATGGCTCCTTACAGTGAGGATTATGAAGAGAATGAAGACTCACAGGTTAATGATAAGGAAGATATTGATGCTTTCGAATCAGAGGAGCGGTAATTCTTTACGTTTATAAGTATTGATAGAAAGTGTGATGTTATGGCTGTTACCAGAAAAATACCACAAAGACAGTGCTTAGGCTGTGGTGAGATGAAAGACAAAAAAGATATGCTCAGAGTTATAAAGACTCCGGAAGGGGAAATACTTCTCGATGAGACCGGACGGAAAAATGGGCGTGGAGCTTATATCTGTGCAGATATGGCATGTCTTAATCAGGCAATCAAATCGAAAGGGTTAGAACGCTCTCTTAAGTGTCAGATACCTTCCGATGTATATGAGGCACTCAAAAAGGAGTTAGAAGAAATTGAATCAAGATAGAATACTTTCAATGATAGGTCTGGCCACCAAAGCAGGAGCGGTTACGAGTGGTGAGTTTTCTGTGGATAAGGCCATAAAGGCAGGAAAGGCCCGCCTTGTTATCATAGCAGATGACGCATCGGACAGAACAAAAAAGGGCTTTAAAGATTCCTGTTCATTCTATAGAGTTCCGCTTGTAATCTATAAAGACAAGGAGACTCTCGGACATTCAATGGGAAAACAGTTTCGAGCGTCATTGGCGATTCTCGATATGGGATTTGCAGATTCGCTGTTGAAAAAATGCAGGGAATTAACAGATTCACAGGTCGAAATAATTGAAGGAGGTAATGCTGATGCCTAAAATGAGAATATATGAGTTATCAAAAGAATTAGATTTAAAAAATAGTGATATAGTAGAGTTTTTACAGAGTAAGAATGTAGATGTTAAGAGCCATTCGAGCAGTATCGATGACACTGCGATTGATATGGTAAAAAAACATTTTGGAAAGGGTACAACAGTGCAGAATACAGAAGCACCTAAAGAGATAAAGGAACAGACTGCCAGAACAGAGATGGCATCGAAGAGCGAGAATGCCGCACAGCCGGTTAAGAGTGAGCAGCAGGCAAAGCCGGCTGAGAAGAAATCACATATAACAGCTGTATATAATCCACATAACAGTGACCGCAAGGATATCCGTGACAATCGCAGACAGGATAACGGAGGAAACAGGGACAACGGATTCAGACGCGATGGAAACCGTGACGGAAATAGGGATAATAATGGCTTCAGACGTGACGGAAACCGTGATGGAAACAGAGATAACGGATTCAGACGCGATGGAAACCGTGATGGAAACAGAGACAATAATGGCTTCAGACGTGACGGAAACCGTGATGGAAACAGAGATAATGGTTTTAGACGTGATGGAAACCGCCCGGATGGAAATCGTGACGGAAACAGAGATAATAATGGTTTCAGACGTGACGGAAACCGCGATGGAAACAGAGATAACGGCTTCAGGCGTGATGGAAACCGTGACGGAAACAGGGACAATGGCTTCAGACGTGACGGAAACCGTCCTGATGGAAACAGAGATGGCGGCTTCAGACGTGACGGAAACCGTCCGGACGGAAACAGAGACAATGGCTTCAGACGTGACGGAAATCGTCCTAACGGCGGAAACAGGGATGGATTTAACAAGGATGGCGGAAGAAACGACAGAGGAGACAACAGAAGACCGGGCGGCAATGGCAATTTCAGAAACGGCAGCCGTGATAATTTTGCTAAGGACGCTGATGCTAAGGGCGGAATGGGTGATGCAAGAGAGGTTCGTGAGGCTAAAGAGCAGAGAAGCCGAGAGAGAGAGAACCGCTTAAATGACCGCAATAAGTACGACCGTGAAGAGAGAAAAGAGAATACAAAGGGACTTGAAAAGACTGTTAAGAATAACAAGCCGGCTGCACCAAAGCCACAGGAAGAAGATACAATAAAGACACTTGTGCTTCCGGATGTTCTCACAATCAAAGAGCTTGCTGAGAAGATGAAGCTTCAGCCGGCAGCAGTTGTAAAGACTCTTTTCCTCAAGGGGACTATTGTCACAGTTAATCAGGAAATAGATTTTGATACAGCTGAGGAGATTGCTCTTGAGTTTAACTGTATTTGTGAGCATGAAGTAAAGGTTGACGTGATTGCGGAGCTTCTCAAGGAGGAAGAGGAGGATCCGGCAACACTTGTTCCGAGACCACCTGTTGTATGTGTAATGGGGCACGTTGACCATGGTAAGACATCACTCCTCGATGCAATACGTTCAACAAATGTTACATCAAGAGAGGCTGGCGGAATTACACAGCATATTGGTGCTTATACAGTTGAAATTAACGGACAGCAGATTACATTCCTTGATACACCGGGACATGAGGCATTTACTGCGATGAGAATGCGTGGAGCACAGTCGACAGATATCGCAATCCTTGTTGTTGCAGCAGATGATGGTGTTATGCCGCAGACTGTTGAGGCTATCAACCATGCAAAGGCGGCAGGCATTGATATTATTGTTGCAGTTAACAAGATTGATAAGCCTAATGCTAATGTTGAGAAAGTTAAGCAGGAGCTTGTTGAATACGGTCTTGTAGCAGAGGATTGGGGCGGTGATACAATATTTGCACCTGTTTCTGCACACACTAAGGAAGGTATTGATAATCTTCTTGAGATGGTTTTACTCACAGCAGAGATGAGAGAACTCAAGGCTAATCCTAACCGTCGTGCGAGAGGTCTTGTTATCGAGGCACAGCTTGATAAGGGAAGAGGTCCGGTGGCAACACTTCTTGTTCAGAAGGGTACACTTCATGTAGGAGATGCGGTTGCAGCAGGTCCATGCTTTGGTAAGATAAGAGCCATGATTGATGACAAGGGACGCAAGATTAAGGAAGCCGGACCGGCAACACCTGTTGAGATATTAGGTCTTAATGATGTTCCGGGCGCAGGTGAGATATTCGTTTCACCGGCTACAGAGAAGGAAGCAAGAGCATTCTCTGATACATTTATCCGTGAAGGAAGAGTTAAGCTTCTTGATGATACTAAGAGCAAGCTCTCACTTGATGATCTGTTCTCACAGATTAAGGCAGGAAATGTTAAGGAGCTTGGTCTTATTATTAAGGCAGATGTGCAGGGTTCTGTTGAGGCGGTTAAGCAGAGCTTGTTAAAGCTTTCGAATGAAGAGGTTGTTATAAAGATTGTTCATGCCGGAGTTGGTGCAATCAATGAGTCAGATGTTATCCTTGCATCAGCGTCAAATGCGATTATCATCGGCTTTAATGTACGCCCTGATAATATGGCGCGTGAGATTGCTGACAGAGAGAAGGTTGACGTAAGACTTTACAGAGTAATCTATCAGGCAATTGAGGATGTCGAGGCAGCTATGAAGGGTATGCTTGATCCTATCTATGAGGAGAAGGTTATAGGCCATGCTGAGATACGCCAGACTTATAAGGCATCCGGTGTCGGTACGATTGCCGGTTCATATGTATTAGATGGTATGATTACGAAGGCATCCAAGGTTCGTGTAACAAGAGACGGAGAGCTTATATATGAAGGACCGTTAGCATCACTTAAGAGATTTAAGGATGATGCAAAGGAAGTCAAGGCAGGCTATGAATGCGGTATTGTATTTGAAAAATTCAATGACGTTAAGGAGCTTGACCAGATTGAGGCATATATTATGGTAGAGGTGCCAAGGTAATAGATTTAATGATTTAGATAAGCCGGGGCTTAAGTCCCGGCTTGTAGTGTTAAAATAGACGCAAATAATATGTTTGAGGAATGGAGATTTATATGCGTAAAAACAGTATTAAAAATTCACGTATTAACGGAGAAGTTCAAAAAGAGCTCAGCAATATTATCCGTAATGAAGTTAAGAACCCGAATATCAGTCCGTTAACATCGGTTGTTGCGGTTGAGGTTACACCTGATCTTAAGCAGTGTAAGGCATATATCAGTGTGTATGGGGATGAAGCTGCACAGGAAGCTACAATAGCAGGACTTAAGAGTGCGGAGGGCTATATAAGAAGCCGGCTTGCAAAGACAGTTAATCTTAGAAATACTCCAGAGATACATTTTATACTTGACCAGTCGATTGAGTACGGTGTCAGAATGTCAAAGATTATTGATGAGGTAAACAAGGAGAACCACGAATGATATATCTTGATGAGATATTGCAGGGAGTAAAGACGGTTGGAATCACAGGTCATATAAGACCTGATGGCGACTGCGTCGGAAGTACGCTTGGCGTTTATAACTATATATGTGATAATATGCCGCAGGTAGAAGCAGATATCTATCTGCAGCCGATTAATGAAGAATTTTTATTCTTAAGAAACAGTGATAAGATAAAGCATCAGGCTGATAAGGACAAGGTGTATGATGTATTCATAGTATGTGACTGTGCAGCATACGACCGTTTTGAGGATTTCAGGGTTTGCTTTGATAATGCAAAGAAAAAAGTAGTGTTTGACCATCATATAAGCGGACAGGAGATAGGTGATTACAATACAATCTGCCCTGAGCTTTCTTCATGCAGCGAGCTTATGTATGAAGCGATGAAGCCTGAGAAGATTTCTAAGTACACAGCGGAATGTCTTTACCTTGGAATCATACATGATACCGGAGTTTTTAAGTATCAGGCAGTAAATGCCAGAACAATGCAGGCTGCCGGAGCACTTATGGAAAAGGGCATTGATTTTACAAGTATTATCGATAATACATTCTACATGAGAACTTACAGACAGAGCCAGGTGCTTGGAAAGGCACTTCTTGAGAGTGTCTTATTCTGTGATGGAAAGTGTATTTTTACGATACTGACCAAGCAGGAGATGGACTTCTACGGAGTGACGAGTAAGGATCTCGGTGGTGTTGTTGAACAGCTTAGGTTAAATGACACTGTTGAGGTTGCTATTTTCCTCTATGAAGTCGAAAAGAATGAATATAAGGTAAGCCTGCGCTCTAAGAATATTGTTGATGTAAGCAGGATTGCTAAGCGGTTCGGCGGTGGTGGACATATCAGGGCAGCAGGATTTAATATGTCTGCAAATCACCCTAGAGATATAGTCAACAATATAGGTGCACTTGTAGAGCAGCAGTTAAAGAAGTAACGGAGGTTACATTTTTTGTATAATGGAATTATAAATGTCTATAAGGATGCGGGCTATACATCACATGATGTGGTTGCAAAGCTTCGCGGAATATTCGGACAGAGAAAAATCGGGCATACAGGGACTTTGGATCCGGCAGCCACAGGTGTACTTCCCGTATGCTTAGGACAAGGGACAAAGCTTGTCGATATGATAACAGACAGAAGTAAGACATATGAGGCGAGGGTATTGCTTGGTGTGACTACCGATACAGAGGACACAACAGGAACGCAGACAGAAAAAAAAGAGCTTGCCGGAGAGTTTTTTGATGGGAATGAGCAGCAGATTGCACAGAAAATCAATGCCGTGCTGGAAAAATTCGTTGGCGGATATGACCAGATTCCACCAATGTATTCGGCTATCAAAAAGGACGGAAAACGTCTCTATGAGCTTGCAAGGGAAGGCAAAGATGTAGAAAGAAGTGCAAGACATGTAGAAATCTATTCTATTGAGCTTACCAAAGTGGAGCTGCCATATTTTACAATGCGTGTCCACTGCGGAAAAGGAACATATATACGTTCACTTTGCAGGGATATAGGGGAGCAGATTGGATGTGGAGCCTGCATGGACAGGCTTTGCCGTACGCAGGTTGGAAGGTTCATGCTTGATGAAGCGCTTACACTGGACAAATTGCAGGCGCTTAAGGATGATGGCGGGCTGTCTGATATTGTTATACCTGTGGATGTGATGTTTGAGGAGTATATGCCCGTGCATGCACAGGAAGAATTTCATAAGCTCATAAAGAACGGAAATAAGGTCAGCAGCAGAGCGTGCAGTGAGCTGTATACACCTGTAAGGATGTACTGTGACGGTATATTCTACGGAATATATGAGCTTGATGATAAGAAAAAGGAATATTATCCTGTTAAAATGTTTGCATGTGGGGAATAACCTTGGGGTTTGAAGAGGTAATATATGAATATATTTAATGGAGTTACACAATTTTCCATACCGGACAAGACGGTAGTTACATTCGGCAAATTCGATGGGATACATATGGGACATATGGCACTAATAAACACTGCCGGAAGAATTGCAAGGGAACAGGGATATAAGCTTGCGGTATTCACATTTGATGTACCGCCTAATGTGCATTTTGAAAAATTCGAAGGCACCCAGATTACAACTACATATGAGAAGAGAAAAATGTTTGCTGACGCAGGTGTTGATTATCTTGTGGAGTATCCGTTCAATGAGGAGACAGCAGCTATGGAGCCTCTTGAATTTATCAAGAAGGTTGTGGCCGGAAATCTCAATGCGGCACATGTGGTTGTCGGTGCTGACTGGCATTTTGGCAGGGACAGGAGCGGTAACTGTGATGTGCTTATGGCTGCACAGAAGCTTTATAATTATGAAGTTCACATAGTGGATAAAGAAAAATTTGAACAGAGAGACATAAGCAGTACATGGATACGCGAGGAGATTCAGCTCGGAAACATGGAAAATGTGAATATCCTTCTTGGATATCCGTACATGATAATGGGAACAGTTGAGGAAGGGAGACATCTTGGAAAGGATTTGGGATTTGCGACAGTGAATATCTATCCTTCACCGGAAAAGCTTCTTCCGCCTTATGGCGTATATGCTTCAAAAGTGATTTCTGATGGAAAAGAATATTATTCGATAACCAATATCGGTATCAGACCGACCTTTGATGATTCTGACAGAGTGAGCGTTGAGACACATCTTTTTGACCATGACGAAGACATGTATGGTAAAGAAATCAGGGTTGAACTTTTTCATTTTGAAAGACCGGAGACAAAATTTGATACATTGGACAAGCTGATATCGCAGGTAGAAGCTGATATTGAATTTACAAGAATGTTTTTTCTGATATAGACAGCGGAGGAAAAAGGTATGACGAAGGTAATTGCGTTTGCTAACAATAAGGGCGGCAGTGGCAAGTCAACAACGTGTGCAAATGTAGCTTATGCTATGACAATGGATGGTTACAAGGTGCTTATGATAGATGGAGATATGCAGCTTAATCTGTCACTGTCATATTTTGATGAAGATAAGGTGCTTGATTTTGCCAAAGGAGAGAAAAATCTCTACAAAGCAATAATAAAGCAGGAAAGGCTTGACGATTACATTGTACATACAGGATACGAAAGGCTTGACCTGATTCCTTCATCCACACTTATGAGCTCTATCGAATATGAACTTTTTACAAAGTGGCAGAGAGAGTTCATATTAAAAAAATGTCTGTCGGGTATAAAGGAAAGCGGAGAGTATGACTATATTCTTATTGATTCACCGCCTACGCTTGGAGGCTGGGTGATGAACATTCTGTGTGCCGCCGATTACCTGATAGTACCTGTCGAGGCTAGTCCATGGGGATTGTTCGGTCTTGCAAATATGGTTGATTTTTATAATGAAGTCAGAGAAATAAATCCCGCACTGAACCTTGCAGGAATAGTCGTGACTAAGGTTGACGAGCGCAAGAATTATTTTAAGCAGACAAAGGAGACTCTTTCGGAGCTTGAGGACATTTATGTATTTACATCATATATAAGAGTAGACAGTTCAATAGAATGGTCACAGGATAATTCTAAGCCTGTAATCGTATATAAAAAATCGAGCAGAAGTGCATCGGAATACATTGAACTTGCTAAGGAGGTAGAAAAAATATGTCAGTAGGAGCAGGAAGCTTAAAAAGAACAGCAAAGAGCGTGAGCACAGCTAAGGAAGATGCAAAGGAAGTAAAGCCGGCACAGCAGGAGACTTTAGAAGCAGATAAGGCCGGCACAAAAACGGTCCAGGATAAAAAGGCACCGGTTAAAGCGGCAGAAGCTGTAAAAAAGACAGTTTCAAGGGGAACGAAATCGGCTAAGACAGCAGAAGCAAAGACACCTGCTAAGAAGACTGAACCGGCTAAGAAGGCATCAGCTTTGCAGCCAAAGGGAATTATAAAAAAAGATGCCGCTAAAAATATAGCGCAGGCCGCTGCAAAAAGAGCAGCCAGGGAAGAATGTGTATCGCAGATTACATGCGATCTTCCGACATATCTTTTGTAGGAGAATTTTATTTATGGCAAAAAAAGGTTTGGATATAAAGACAATCCAGCCAGTATTAAGAGATGTGACCAAGCGTAACGGCTGGTCACTGTGTGTAGGTGCCGGGACATCTGTTCCGGCACTTGCTGATTGGTATACCCTGGTTGAGCTGCTTATAAAGAATAATTGCAGCAAAAATGAAATTATAGATATAGATGTCTATCGTAAGATGGATTTCTCGCCGGAGGCGATGATTCAGGCAGTGCAGAATCATATGCACCTTAGCGACAAAGAGTTTATAAAGCTTCTTTCAGATGAGATATATCGTCCGATAAGAACAGCGCTCACCGCACAGGAGTGGGATACTTTTGTAAAGATACATGAGACGGAGCATCTATCGTGTATCACAAAAGAAAACTGGAAGCAGTATTCAGGCATTATAGACAGAATGTTTGCAGCAACAAGCGCTAATCTGATGGCTGAGGTTGTCATAGATGCAGTGCATGAGGGAGTGGGACCGCGTTCTATACTTAGCTTTAATGTAGAGGCGGTTTTTCTTACGCTGCTTAATTATTATTATATGCTGACAGGTAACAGCAACAAGGTTCTTTTTGACAGGATTGCCAACAGCATTCATGTTCAGAAGCATGACAGAATACCGTATTTTCATTGTCATGGTGTCATACCGATTAATGGTTACAATGCAAGAAAGGGACATCTTGCAAGCGATAAGCTTGTGCTTACAGAGGACAATTATCTTGAACTTGCCAATAACTCATTCTCATGGCAGGCAACCAGTTTTATAGATAACTGCATGAACAGGCGGGTAGTTTTCTGCGGCGTATCGCTTACTGATGCCAATATGAGGCGGTGGCTCTCATGGATACATGCTAACAAGATGGCGGAGTTTAGGGAAAACGGACTTAACTGCAAGGATGCGACAGAGCATTTCTGGATTAGAAAGAAACCTAACACGGTTCAGGAAAAAATATGGCTTGAAGAATCGGTGGCACACCTTGGAGTGCGCCTTGTATGGATAGATGAGTGGAACCAGACAGGGGAAGTGCTAAGGAGGATGCTTGGGCTTTGAGTTAAGAGCTGATAAAGGAAGTTTTATTGGATGGGATGAGGTATGGCAATAAAAGATTATTATCAATTAACTAAAGATAATGAATACTTTTTTAGGTTTATAGAAAATATCATGGATGAAACGGGCATTACAGTAAAACAGCTGACAGATGGAATATGTGACGAGTCCGAATGGAAAAATCTTATTTCAGGTGGATATTTGAGCAAGCTTATGATGAACCGTTTGTTAGACAGATTGGGCTGTAATGGTATAAGGTGTGATACACTTTTATTTGCATCGGAGTATGATGATTGGAAGCTGCGTATGGATATAATTTTTGCAATTAGCGATGGAAAAATCATGCAGGCAGAAGAATTATTAATAAATTATGCTGATAGACATCAGCTTCATAATGATATTGATATAATGGATTGCAATGAAAAAATTGAATATCAGTTTGTCATTATGATGCAGGTCTATATTATGTTAAGCGAAAAAGAAGATGATGCTGAAATTATAAATAAATTAAAAATGTCAGCAGAGCTTACTATACCACAGGGAACTGAAATCAAGTTAGATATTGAAAAAAATGTCATTTTATCTGTTCAGGAGCTTGATATTTTATTAGAGTATTATTATTATGCTATGTCTGTTGATGCTTGGAAGGATAATAATGCTGTAAACTATTATTATGAACGAATTTGCATTATAACAGATTACATACAGTCAGCCAGTTGGTTTAACTCTTTATCAAAAGCGCGTATATTTCCCAAAGCAGTATGCTATGAAATAAAGGCTTACCAAATAAAATTGCAGCTTGATAATGATAATCATAACAGGCTTGAGGATATTATCGATAAATTGAGTGTATATCATAGAGAACTTTCAAAATATGATGATGCTATAGGAATGCTGCGTGATGGTGGAAGAGCATATTATCTGATTGAGCTGTGTGATGCAATGGAAAAGGCTATTGACAGAATGAAGACATTACTGTCTGTGGATGTGTATAAAGGTATGAAAATAGATGAAAGAAAATATACAATACATAAATATCGTCAAATGCTTCAATATATAGAAGATATGACAGGCATCAGTAGATATACGGTTAGTGGTATGTATATGTATTTTGAACCTAATGTATATAGAATGGAGCAGATTGTTGCTGAGCGAAGAAAACTACTAGGAATGACACAGACTGAGCTTGCAGAAGGTATATGTACAGCCAAAACCATAAGGCGGCTTGAACTTGGACAGTGCAGACCACATGGGTATAACCTTTACGCAATTCTTGACAGGCTAGAGCTGTATTCGGAATTTGTTTTAGACGAGATTGTTTCAAACAGCACTAAGAATATGGAAATCTTAGAAAAACTGTACGATGCTATTTCAAGGGATGAAATTGAAAAAGCAGAAAAACTTTTGTGTATACTTGAGAATAAAATTGATATGACATACACAAAAAACAGGCAGACAGTAGAAAGAATAAAATTGAATTTTGCTTATCGTAAAGGAAAAATATCAAGGGATGATTATGAGAATGGTCTAAAAGATATTATTGGATATTCAGTGAAATATGCAAATATTTTAAAAAATACTGAAATGTATTTGACGGATTGCGAAGTAGTGTTATTGCAGAATCTGCAAAATGTAGAAAACGATAAAGATAGCTTGATACATTTATACAATTCATTTTCAAAATATGAGCGGGCTGAGTTACATATGCATAAAACAGAACTTTTTAGAACAATTTATGCAAGTTATATGGGAAACAGAGAAGACTATGATAATTCAAACAGAGTGTTTATTGATGTCATAAAGATAAATTACAGAATGAAAAGAATGTATAATATAGCTAGATGTATTTATGGGATATGGTGGAATAATGATATGCAACACAAATATTCAACACAACAAAGTAAAGATATGTTAAATATTTGTATTGCAATCAGTGATTTTACAAAAGAGTATGATTATAAACATTTCTTTTTGAAAAAAATAGGTTCTATTTCGGATATACTATAATTTCAGGTATATCATCTAATAATACGATATTGTGTTCGTGTGACGGTGTTTTATCTACATGCGGTAAATCAAAGAATGGCAATAATAACATAGACAACAAAAGAATTATAGATAATTTATTAATTTTTTTTCTAGTCATTGAAATTCTTTCTATGAGCAAACGATTATATACGTAATATATTAAGTATAACATTATATATTCTACTGTAAAGGGACACTTTTGCATTATATAAGCATTCTAAAAAATAAAAATAAAAGCAAAAGTGTCCCTTGTAGTGCCAGCATGATTATGCAATAATCTATTTAAGAATATTCTGTTGGACTTAATAAGTGTGACGTTGCACATCTGTATCACTAAAATTAAAAGGAGAATTGATGATATGAGATGTAAAAAATTAATGTTTATTTTATTGATGTCTAGTGTTTCCATAGGTTTGCATGATAATGTTAAAGCACAAACAGATATGTAATCTGTTGCATATGAGGAATAAAGTGAAGATTATGCACTTTCAAGTATTACAGATGATGATTTTTTAAGAGCTGTAGGAATGGATGAGGAAAAAATACAAAGCCTAGATGACGATATAAAGGCTTATATCGTCAGCGATTTGAAAGAAAGTGAAAACTTATCAGATTGTAAGTATTTAAGCGATGAATCTGAAGAAGAAGCTATAATGAGGGCATCAGAAGTTCTAACAGGAATTCAATTTAGCGTTGCAACTTTCAAGGTGACAGGGGGTGTGAATATTTATCCAACTTACGAATTTACTGATAAGAAAAAACCGGTAGGAAATGATAGTTTTTCCATTCAGATTGGCGATGCATTAGACATGATGGAATGTGGAGGAAAAATGTGGTATTATGATGATGTTTCAACAAATAGCTGGATTGCAGGAGGGAATATGGTTGCTAATGCACTAACTCTTTCTGCAGCAGAGTATTCCGGAAGTCAGCTCGGAACTCCTGATTACCCGATGAAGATTAAGGGATGCGCAGTTATTCGAACCAAAATAGGAAGTGGTACAGGTAAGAGAGTGGCATTGTCGTATTTATATAATCCTAAAAATGTAATGTATAGTGTGAGCTTTTCAACGCCTGGCGGTTTTGGTATTTCATATAGTTCAACAAGTGGAAAATATATTCAGCAGCTAAGATATTTGAATTGGATTATTGATAAGACGTATCAATAGGTTTGTTTTCATAGTTGCATTTTTTATATTTTTTAAGAAAAGTTTAGATTTTAGACTAATGAGTGTAGTCTGACGTTTTAGTTATTTAAGCGTAGAAGTTAATAGGCTGGATTACTTAAATATTTGTAATGGAGTATAGGCAATTGCAAAACTCAAATTTAATGATAAACCAAGATGCACAATTTTTTAATACACGGTAGTTCCTGTAATGAACATTGTTATTGCATATTATGCAGTATTACATGCTTAAATGATGGAACATATATCTGAAAGTGTTTAAACGAATAGTAAACTGAGCAACGTATATTTTTTAAATATTGAGTTTTGTAATTGCTGATTATCGAGCAAGAGGAGGTAACGCATGAAAAGAAAAAAAGCAATTATAGCCATAGTCTGTCTTTTATTGGCAGGATTAGTGATTTTCTTCTTTTATAGATACTCTTTACAGAATGCTTCGAAGGCAGATGAGTTCGATGATGCATCGATTGACGTATCAGAGTATGCGGATTTCTTAGAGCAGGCAGGAGTTCCGAAGGAAAATATAGATTCGCTGGAGCATAGCATTATAAAGTATATTGCCGAAGATTTGAAGAGCAAAGAAGGCACATCTGAGTGGTCATTCCTTAGAGAAGGCGAGGATTTCACATCGAATTTTGTGGATAACGGAGAATTTAGTTATGAAATATATGCTTTTAAGTGTGACGATGAAATATATGCATACACAGTGTTCGACATAACAAATATAAAAAAGACGGCTGTGAATACAATCGCACTGGCTTATGGTAAATCCTTCATGCCATATGACTATGGCGGGATGCTGTGGGAGAGAAGCGGGAATGACGGGAATAAATTGCGCGAGGTTAATCCGCTGATTGCTAATTTTCTGACGCTGTCTTCCGGAAGCATTTCGGGAGAACAACTTAAGCTTAAGCGAGGAAAGACATATGTAGGATGCATATTTACTCATATTGAGTGCGGTGAAGATGCTGATAACAGAATATTTGTGTATCATTCATGGGAATAGAATGCAGGAAAAATTATGGAAATTAGATAAAAATAGTACTTGCATTTTTACAATCAGCATGCTATCATAGCAAGGTATGTTACAGCCGTAGCTATGCTTTTGGATTACTCCAACCTGTGGCTTGGTTACCGGCGATTATATCATTTATTGAATGGAGGAATATCACTATGATATCTAAGGAAAAGAAGGCAGAGATTATTGCCGCTTACGGAAGAACACCTA
>OGUD01000544.1_pt1 | contig 30936 bp, 24 predicted proteins | sample 1573671 | NCBI WGS metagenome assembly OGUD01 (sample SAMEA2582065, study PRJEB24529) | metagenome | biome: Human gut stool | place: China | collected 2011 | reverse complement strand
GCATGTGTTAAGCACGCCGCCAGCGTTCATCCTGAGCCAGGATCAAACTCTCATATAAAAGTTTAATTCCGTCAGAACTACTCTGGCTTCTTTTTAAAGAAGTTTCTTTCGTTCTCCGTTAAAATTTACCAGACGAAAGCCCTTCGGGCTATCGTCACCAAAAATCTAAAGATTTTTGAGTTAAGGTTTTTGTTCGTTTCTGAATATTCTCAGGTTTTCAAAGCAGAAACCACTTCGAAACCCGTTAGAATTTTCAGGGTTGTTTTACTGTTCAGTTATCAAAGAGCTCTGTCGTTTTCCGGAAGATTTTGTCGTCCGCATCAGCGACAGCTTGTTTATATTATCATAAACCGTTTTATCTGTCAAGAACTTTTTTATTTTTCTTTCAAGCCTTTTTTCAAGCAGCTGTACCGCTCTTCATTTTTCAAGCCATCGCTGTGATGTTGTTTCCAAGCTCTAAACTGTTGTAATGCCCGGATATGCATTTCCGTAACCGAAGCATTGGTCTGAAATCATATATTGTGTTCTCAACTTCGCTATCCTCTCGCAAGGACGTTCTGTATAATAACATGCCCATGGTGGATTGTCAACAGCTTTTTATCGAATTTTTTCTTTTTTCAAAAAAATGTTTACAACTCATTAGATTGCGTCATATAAAACGAAATGTCCTTTTTTTCAGGGCTTGGTTAAGCTATCACACTGATTAAAAATGTAAAATAAAACTTTAATACAAGTTTTTTAGTTGAAAATTATTGCAATTTTCTGATTTCTACGACAATTATTGAAATAATATTAATTATGTGTATGAATATAGAAATTTGGCCAGATTCTCTTGCGTCTAATTTGTAAACTGTTCTCATTTATAATAAAAGTCCTGCTCCTTTTATCGCACATTACAAATGTAATTTATGATTATGTGTCAAAACATTTGTTCCTGTATCATTAAAATATCAACATTTTGTTATACGCCAACACATTCATTCTAATCATTAAAGCATCCGCTTTCGTTTATACGCCAACACATTTACCTTCATATCATTAAAGCTGCAAGTTTAATTTAATGCAACAATAGGGTGGCATCCAAAAGACACCACCCCATTGCTATTGGCAACAAATCTTATATTAACTTATTTTACACTATTTTGCATTAAATCAGCAGATAATATTTAGCAGGCTGATATAATTATAATTTTCTCTGTTTCTACTTTGGCTCCTTAGGCAGATAGCTTCCACCAGCACCATATCTTACCTCAACAGTGGAAAGAGAATCTGCGTCTTCACTATCGAGCTGGAATACTATGACTGCCGTATTGGTCTGTCCGGCTCCAATCGTATAGTTCTTCATGTTGCTGAAGTCGTTAAGCAAAAGCGTCTTAAAACTCATGACATTCTTAGAGTCATTGACTTTAAGCCTGAACACAAGTCCATCCTGTGGAATTGAATATACAATGTCACTGTCTGTATTATTGGTAAGTGAATATTCGACTGCTACAAGCTTCTTTCCCGGTTCTGCTTCGACCACAAACAGAGAAGAATCATCATTAGGATACTCATCCCCTACTATACAGTCCTTATATGTAATCTCAACTCCGTCTAATCCAAGATAGTCCGAAAGCGGTGAATAATCATGCTCTGCAGCTATGATGTTGCCATCAGCATCCGTCTGCGTTTCATCGATAATATCATCATTCGATATGTCAGCATCCGGCTCCTTAATGTCAGGTATATAAGTATAATCAACCTTGGTAGCCTTCACAACAAGACGTGCTGCATAATTGGCAATAATCTCATTCTGCTCATTATTAATATCAATTCCTTTGCTGCATCCGGTCATAAGCAGGACGCACATAGCTGACATTGCAGCCATGCTGCGTGTTAAATATTTTTTCATAAGTTATCCTCTTTCTATAATACAGACAGGCATTATGCTTAATCAGAATATAATAAATATGTCAAAAACACCTGCTGATGCAATGATTAAATCAATTTGCTTATGATTATACCATTCTCTATGCATTTTCGCAATCTAATTCAAACCAGAAATCGACACCATTTTCAACATTTTCTGCTCCGAAGTTCTGTCCATGCGAATTCATTATTGCTTTGACTATCGACAGACCGACTCCGCTTCCTCCATATTCTCTTGTGCGTGCCTTGTCCACTTTATAGAATTTATCCCATATTTTTCCTATATCGTCCTCAGGAATATGCTTGCCGGTATTAAATACATGTATCCGGACTTTCTTTTTTGTTGAATCAATATATTCAAGCCATATTTTGATATATGAGCTCTCTGTATCAGCATTCTCGACATGGTTTATTGCATTGCTTATGTAATTGGTTATTACTTCCTCAATCTTAAACTGGTCTGCCCATACATACACCGAATCATTGCACTCATATAATATTTCTGCATTTTTCTGCTGTGCGCGTATCTTGTTGGTGCGCGCAATCTCTCCTATATGCTTTGCTATGTCAAAGCGTTCTATTGTAAGAGGGTCATTTCCCGATTCAAGCTGGTTGAGTGTAAGCAGTTGTTTAACCATGTTATTCATCTTGGCTGCTTCATCAATAATGACATCACAATAAAACTGCGTGTTTTCAGGATCATCTGTTATCCCATCCTTAAGCCCTTCCGCATATCCTTGAATAAGTGCTATAGGTGTCTTAAGCTCATGTGATACATTCGAAATAAAATCCTTTCGCATGTTGTCAATCTCTTCTTTTTTGTCAATATCCTTCTGAAGTTCAAGATTAGCGCTTTTTAAATCTGAAATATAGTGCTTAAGATTATCTGACATCTTGTTAATGCTTTCACCAAGCATGCCTACCTCACTCTTATCCTTAGACTCATACTTTACATCAAAGTCCATTTCTGCCATAGCTTCGGCTGTAAGTGACAATTTTTTTATCGGTCTTGTGAACTGTCCTGCAACAAAAAAAGCAATTATACCGCCTAAGAGCATGCCGATAATGCCTACTATTATAAAAAATCGGTTGGAAATCCCGACATTTTTGCTTATGCTCTCAAGCGGAACCTGAATTATTACATTATACATATAATTGTCATCATTGCCTATTATCTCAAGATATGACTGTTCATCATATATATTATATGATGTTCTTATTACATAATTATCGCCCTTGGCAATCTCTTTACTTTCCTTGTCAGTCTGTGAAAAATAATAATCCTGAAGCCATCTCTTAGTCTTGTCAATATCTGTCTTGAGACTGTATACTTTCTCAAAGTTCGAGTCAACGACAAGCGCCGTCATGTTTCTGGCGGTACTGATATCGTACATAACTTCTCCTAACCTGTTCTGGTCTATATCAGCACCGTTTATGACTTCTTTTACACTGTCAAAAGCCTGAATGAGCGCCTTCTGCTGCTGCCTGATATAATATTTTTCCAGAAAAAGAGCATTAAAAACACAGCAGAACACAACAAGTCCCGCAACAAGCGACATTATGATTATCGAAAGCTTTAATCTGATTGAATGTTTCATTTTTCGAACTTATACCCCAATCCCCACACAGTTTTTATATAATCGCCTTTATCGCCCATCTTGCTGCGCAGCTTCTTTACATGTGTATCTATTGTTCTGGCATCTCCGAAATAATCATAATTCCATACATTATTGAGTATTTTCTCTCTTGAAAGTGCTATCCCTTTATTTTCAATAAAATAGTTCAAAAGCTCAAATTCCTTATAGCTTAACTCAACCTCCTGCCCATCTATCTTCACAGAGTGAGCCATCTTGTCAATCTCTATTCCTTCATATTCAAGCTTGTCATCGCTTAACGCATTGGTTCTTCTGAGTATCGCTTCCACTCTCGCTACAAGTATCTTAGGACTGAACGGCTTGGAAATATATTCATCAACGCCAAGATTAAATCCGGCAAGTTCATCCTGTTCCTCCGATTTTGCAGTGAGCATTATAATAGGAACCTTCGAATCCTTTCTTATAGTTCTGCAAACATCATAGCCATTCATCTTAGGCATCATCACATCCAGTATAATAAGCGATATGCTTTTATCTTCATAAAAAATATCTATAGCCTGTTCTCCGTCTTCAGCTTCAACAACATCGAAATCCCTCTTCACAAGAAAATCCTTCACCAGCTTGCGCATACGGCTCTCATCATCTACCACCAGAATTTTAAGTCTGTCCATAATTTCTCCTCCGTTTTAAATCATTCTAAATTTAAATATAACAGAAACCTGTGTCCGTATTGTGAAAAATATTTTTTATTCTATTCCAAGTCTTTTTTCCGCTTCCTGCACGCGCTGCTCACGCTCTGTAAGCTGTTTCTCCCATGACGCATATTTATCAACGAGTTTATTCTCATAATTAATAATATTAATATTGTTCCCTGTAGTGGCAAGGTACATCATTATGCCTATCACTATCAGAAGAACAATATTGGATATGAGAAGATTTCTCGACCTGTTCTGGTACTTCTGCGTCTCCTTCTTCTCCGCATTAAGCTTTAACTGCGTGTCTGAAAGCTTATATCCGACAGCTTTCTCCGTCTTAAATGCACCTGTCGGTATAGGCGGCAGCTCAGCTGCCTTTGCAAACTTCTTATTGACAATCACATCCCTCAGCCTGCAAAGATACTCAAGTCCTATAACTGTCGAAAGCTTATTCTGCGTCACCAGCCCGGAATAAAGAGCCACAAGCAGCTCCTTCTTATCAAGATCCACCTTTTTCATAAGACGCTCTATCGACTTTTTCTCTTCAAGTGCCTTCCGGTATTCTTCCTCCGTATCAAACAAATAACTATTAACGACCAATTTTTTATCATCATTTGCTTCATCGTTTCTTTCCGCCAAGTTATCACTTCCCTTTTCATATCATCTGTTATTAAGCGCATCTGCAATATAATCTAATAAATCAAAGATTCCCTTGATATATATGCTTCACACTATCGGTTGATAAACCTAAATACAACTTCACATGCACTCATTATATCGTGAGCATAGCTCACTCAATAATTCATCGCTCGTTAATCATGCAAGCATGTTAACTCGCTTGCATTCATTATATCATGATTCGCACCTTCGGTGCTTACCGTTGCTTCGCAACTATCATGATCCAATTCGCCGTTTGCCAATCATGCAAGCATGTTGGCTCTCTTGCGCTCATTATATCGTAAGAATAACCCTTAACATACATTATAATATTAACCAGTGTGTTTCATAAAGTCAATTTGAAAACCACCTAAAAATAATAGCGAATTCCAACTAAATTTCCTATTATTTTTAGGTATCAAAACATGCCCTGTGAACTCATCTGTGTATAACAAGTTATATACTCATAGACTAACTTGGCATGTTTTGACACCTGAACCCTATTATACAAAAAATAAAAGCGAAACCGCAAAGGTAACGCTTTTATTAAATACCGTCTATTCACCTGCTGTCATGCCGTCTGTACAGAGCTGCCGGAAACATATTCTTCAATTATCCTTCTTGCATCCTCGGTTGTCAGCCGGCTGTCTCTTAAAATATTTCCAATCTCAGCAATTTCTTTATCCTGCTTCTCTTTTAAAAGTTCATCAAGTTCTGCCTGCTCAGATTTTATTCTGGTCTTAAGAGCTTCTATGATTTCCTTCTTCTCCTTGATTTTATCATCAAGGCTCTTTCTCGGTCCTCTTGCCATATCATTACCTCCATACACAGTATATGCATAATATCAATGCTATATAATATAGTATATGGACAAGACTGACATTATATTCCAAAAATTTAATATTCCCTTACAGCTCCGTAATATATAAGCGAAAGCATGTCCGGACCTGTATGTGCGCCTATAATCGGGCTTAGCATTGTAATCTTGACCTCCGCCTCCGGTCTGCACTCCTCTATCATGCTCTTAAGCAGCTTTGCATCATCTATACAGTCTGCGCAGCTAAGATATACTGTCTTTAAAACAGATGGATCATAGTTAGCATTGAAGCGTTCCACCATTGTCTTTAATGCAAGCTTGTTGCCGCGCTTCTTGTCTATTGTCTGAAGCTTTCCGTTCTTATCTACTGTAAGAATAGGCTTGATATTAAGCGCTGTACCCATGATGGCTGCAGCTGCCGACACTCTTCCGCCTCTCTTAAGATACATAAGGTCTTCAACCTTAAACCAATAATTGATATTGTCAGCATGTTCCCTGAGCCATTTTGCATTCTCCTCACAGCTCATTCCGGCTTCACGATTGTTAACCGCAAGCTCAGCCATGACTCCCATTCCGCCTGTTGCGCCAAGTGTATCGACCACTTCTATCTTAACTTCGTCATAATCTTCCTTCAACATCTTGACAGCCATAAGTGCCGACTCATATGTATTGCTAAGTCCGCTTGATAAAGACAGATAGATAATCTGTGCGCCTTCCTTGACATAACTCTCAAACAGCTCTATATAATGATTAGGTGTAATCTGGCTCGTATGTGTTGTTATCTTATTTCTCAGCTTCTCATAATACTCATGCATCATCTGGTCGCTCTCAGGTGCGTCACAATGAAATGTCTCTTCACCGAGTACATATTCCATCGGGACATAGCGAATATCATGCTTAGCAGCGTAATCTTTATCAATATCAATCGAAACATCTGCAAAAATATAGTAATCCATAAACTCCTCCACACATTTTGTCATATTTTCTCTAATGTTACAAAAAGTCACATTTTGTATCACATATTTATTCTACATCAAAAAAATGGAATTGTATATAAAATTTTTATTATTTATTGACAGAATCGAGAATAACGCCGCCCCATTCAACTACAGTGTATCCATCATGTGAAAATGGCTCTGTTTTTGCCGGGATATATGTCTGTCCTTCCGCCTTTGCAAAAACAAACCACATTCTTACCATGTTATCAGGAACTGGAGTTACCGTAACCGGCATAGCCAAGTCGACTGTATCCGTATACTGCGGATACATTATATAATCACATCCCGAATCCAGCTTTACATTCCAAAATTCAATAAAATCCTCTGTCTCAGCCGCATTAAAGCCATACCTTCCAAGAATATCATAAAAATCCGCAGTGCGTTCGTCTGCATCAATATAGAAACCATACTCTGTCTGAAAAAGATTGGCACTTGTCATCGACTCATAGAACAGATAGCCATATTCCTCTCCATCATCCGTAAGCATCCTGCTCTGATTATCAACAAGTGTCACATTCCATCCGTTTCCATACTCAGGTATGCTCTTGGTTATCAAACCGGAATATAACATCTTCACGTCTATATCCATGCCTTGTGCGTTATAAATATATATATTAGGCTTATATGCACCTACACCGTCAGGCGTTTTTCTGAATAACAAGAATGAGGCTGCCAGATTGTCGAGGAATTCTCTAAATGAGCCGGCATTATTCGCCGAATCTGCGAATGTCCTGTTATGAATTATCACAGTTGCTATACCAACCGCTATTGCAGCAACCGCCACCGGAGGACAGGAGATACCAGCGACTGCAAGTCCTGCCGATGCAAGTCCAAATCCACAATCAGCCGCTAACAATCCTCGTTCAGCGATTGCAAGACCTGTCTTCTGATTATATATGTTATTTGTAACCAAATCCTTTGCATCACTGTAAGCGCTATATAATGATAATGCTGCCCCTAATCCCCTGAAAAATTTTCCTGTATTCTGTAGGGAATTATATTTTCTTATTGCATCTGCATTTTCTGCCTTTAGCTTTTCTGTATTTCTTATGAAATTCTTAAGTGTCTTTCCAGTCAGATTTCCTGTGCTGATAATTTCTTCACGCGCAGCTATCTTATTTACAATAGCCTGCATTTCTGCCATTCCGGTATTGCCGCCTGCAACAATAGCCTGCGGAAACAGCTTATTGATAATTGCAGATTCGCCTGTTCCTATTTTTGATAAATCTTCAATAATATTGTCTCTTACACTATCGAACCCATAGTCTGCCAGACCGGAAACAATTTCATTGTTATCATACAAATCTTTTGCACACTGCTTTACTTTTACAAATGTCTGTGCTATTTCTACAAAATCAGGCTCTTTATAATCGTATGTTGATAATCCGTTAAGATTATCATACTGATTTGTATCATTAGTATATGTATTGTCGTATATACCCTGAAAATACAGGATAATTTCATCAGGATTATATCCCAGCTGTTCAAAATATTCTCTTACTTCCTCAGGAATCTCTCCGTAAGGCGCACCGCTCTCAGGTAATTCATCCGCTCTTGCAAGCACTGAATCCATGGACACCGTCATTATGCACACACTGAGCAGCGTAAGTAATATTCTTTTGAAAATCTGTTTCATCTTCTCACCTGTTTCCTTTCCTAGTTAAAGAAACCCATCTCATTCAAAAACCAGGCAATATTAGATTTCGTATCTTCATCAACACCATATTCTATAGCTTTATCGAAATAGTCCAATGCCATATTCAATTTATTTTCATAATAAAATACCGCACCAAGATAATAGCATGTCATCGGGTTTTCGTTATTTAACGTATATGCATTAGTGAGATAATATTCTGCTTCCTTATATTCTTTCTTTCCAAGCTTTATATAACCGCACATCGTCTGCATTGATTCCCATTCAGGGAATTTCTTCGCCGCATCCTCGTAGAACTCTTCAAGCTCATCCTGAGTTGTCGCAGGATTTAAAACCAGTATCTGCTCTTTTAAGCTGTAGCTGTCTGTGCTATCTTTGTCTGCAAGCTTTGAGTATTCATTTTCTGCATTGTCGTAATCACCCTGTGCAAGATAGTCTATCGCCCACAGCATATAGAGCCTGTCACTTTCGCCATACTTTTTCTCAAGCCTTGCAATATCATCTTCAGCTTTGTTATACTTCTCATCGTCTATAAGCTTTATTATCTTACTGTACTCCTTATCAAAATCATCGCTCTCCTTAGCGCTGTCCGTCTTAACCCCAAGCAAAGCAACAAATATTACCGCAATCGGTATTATAATGTATATAATGTACTCGATTTTTGCGAATTTTCTTTTCAAGAAATACTTTGAGAAAATAAAATATGCGGAAAAAAGTATAACTATTATGCTATATATAACACTTCCGCCAAAAAATACCGCCTGGAACAGCAATACCAGAATTGCCAGTAAATATAATACCAGTACCATTATCTATCCTCCACCTTTGATTTTAATGAATTTAATAAATTTCCGTTGTGAATCGCAACGCCATATGGGTCATTTCCATGGTCGGTGCTTGCTAAAAGCTGGCTTGCCCTGACAGATGCATTATAAGCGTTTTCGTAATCCTCCAGAGCGTCATAAGCATTTGCAAGTGCGTACCATGCAACAACAGAATCATCTACAATCGTAAGTGATTTTCTGTATGCGTCAACTGCATTATCAAATTTCTTATCCGACATGTATATATTTCCTCTAAGATAGTAAGCGTTTGATAAATCCCCGGCAATCTTAAGCACTTCGTCAACATACTTTAACGCTTTTTGAGTATCCTTTTCCATATAAGCATAGTAGGACGCATAATAGTAATTTTCAAGTATATCACTCGACTCAATAATTTTAACCTGCTCTTCGCTTGGCTTTCCAAGTCTTGTGCTGAACACGCCGTCAGTTACCGTGTAATTCTGAATCAGCAAAAACAGCTCCGCATCAGCAGCATTTTTTTCTTCACCCGAAAGCTCTTTAATCTCATCGGCAAGCTGACATGCCGCCTTGAGTGATTCATCCATCTCCTGTTTTTTATATGTACAATAAGCTACATAATACAATGCACTGTGATTTTTGGCATCTTTTTTCAAAATCTTATCAGCAGCTTCAAGGCAGCTGTCGTAGTCGTCCATCTTCATATAGCACAATGCAAGATACTGCTGTTCAATATCTGACGGATTACTGTTGCCTGTCACAAGCTTGACTATGGCATCATATTGACGTATCATATATAATTCATCAAGAACTGTTCCCGTAACAGCTTCACTGCTGCCATAGCTCTCCTCATAAAGCTTCTTGTATCTGAGTATTGTATCAGCCGTCCTGTCATAGTGTGATGCGCTGTCCGTCTGATATGATGTTCCATATTCCGCCGCCAGATACTGAAGATATATATCGGTTTTATTTTCCTCCGCAAGCATCAGCATGTTATCCACATCATCGTATGTCAGACCATTTAAATCCACGCTTGCAACTATCGTAAGTGCCTGCTCATACTTATCAAAAATTCTGAAATTGTCAAGCTCATCCCTTATCTGTGTGTAGCTGTCCTCTATGTCATTAAAAGTCAAAGTATCAAGTACGAATGAATTATTGGCAATCATATCATCAACAATTTTATCCTTCAGCCTTCTGCTTCCTCTTTTTTTGCTGTCCGCACAAAGTTTCAGATAATGTTTTGCTATATCAATATTGTAATTGTCATCGCTTAAGTATTCTTCAAGTGAAGAACAGTCCTCATCCTGCTCCCATGCGATAAGTCTTATCTGCATATAATCCGAATCGGCAGCGTTATAATCCTCATAGCCTTTTTCACCGCATATGGAGTACCAGAAATTTCTTTTTTCAATGCCGTCTCTTAGCGTCTGCAAAGCAAGGTCTGCATTTCCGAGCATCATCTGCTGAGCTGCGTTCTGCATATCAGTATAGATATTCTCAGAAATAATGCTCCATGGCTTTGAAGGTATCGCAAAATAAACAGTACCTGCCAGTGAGATAATAAATGCAAGCCCCGGTATAATACAGCTTATGACAGATACATTTTTTACTTCTCTTTGAATGTTCCTTTTTAATAACAGGTTAATCAATGTGGATATTACAAATGAAATAAGAATCAAATAAAATGACATTGCCGCGAAGGATGGATTGCAAAGCTTAAGCATCAGCTTAAGTAAAGCCGCCGCCAGCTCATAGATTAAAACAAATCCTATGCAGATAAGAAAATTAGATATAAATGCACCCTTTATAGGCAACGCCATAGCCAAAAGCAATGCAATTAATACAAAGACCGCAAAATATATTACCCAGAAAACTACAATCTTATCAAGCATTCTGCTTAATAGTATTCCATACACGAAGTCATAGAATACATTATAGAGCATACATGCAGTTGCCACATATAATATACTCCGCAAATAAGACTTTTTTTCAAATATCTTATACCTTTTAAGTGCTACCATTCCCAAAGCTAAAGCTGCTGCAATTCCAAGCATATCATATACAAAGGATATCGCCGATGGAATCACATTTTGGACAGCAGACACTGTGATTGTCTTTAAAATATATGGCAGATACACTGCTGACAATATTGCAAGAAATAAAAAAATGTAAGGAATCTCCTTTTCACTAACAATTTCCATGCCATCTCTTTTTTTACTGTTCATCCACTCTTTCAATTTTGAAAATTTTTTATCCATGTCGTCTCCTTAAAAACATATTGTCAATGGTATTCGCAATCCGTTTCCGCTTCTTGCTCATATTAAATCGATGCTTCACATCTCTATCCGGTACTGGGCTTGTACCCAGCACCCAACGCTTAATGTCTATATGAAACCTGCCTATATTTCTGAAACAAACACCGCCATAGTATATGGTGCAAGCTTTATCTTCTTTCTGTTCTCATCATATACAACGCCTGTCTCATCCGAGCTTAGCGCACATGTCCACTTCTTTCCCGCCATCTCTATCACAGCAAATTCATGCAGCTGTGTATGCATATTGTAAAGTACATATACATTAGCCTGTTCTCCTGCATACGCACCGCTGTAAAGCAGTCCGATATTGTGCGAGTACTCTGCCATAAGCGGAAACCACGCTCTCTCACTATGGCATGACAAATCAGGCATCCCTTTAACCTTATGGTCATTCATGGAAAAATCATGCTGCGGACGTATGCATGAGTGTTCCTTTCTGAATTGTATTAATTTTCTTGTAAATTCATACAAATCAGAATTCTTTAAGAGAAGCTCCCAGTCAATGTAATTAATTTCATTGTCATGGCAGTACGGATTATTGTTTCCACCGTGGCTTACTCCAAACTCATCTCCAGCCACAAGCATCGGAACCGAAGCAGACAAAAACACCATGGCAAGTGCATTTTTAATCATTTTTTTGCGCTGCCTGAGTATTACTTCCCTCTTAGTCTTACCTTCAGTTCCGCAATTAAAGCTTATATTGTACCGCCTTCCGTCAAGGTTGTTCTCGCCGTTGTATTCATTGTGCCTGCGCTCGAAGCTCACCATATCCATAAAGCTTAAGCAATTCTGGTCAGCCATAAAATTCACTGTAGGATGCCCGCCATCATGCCTTGTCACCCTATCGACAAAATTAACTATGCTGTCCTCGTCACCTCTTAAGAAATGCCTGCCGGCTTCCATAAATCCGTCATTGTACTTAATAATCCTTCTCTTATCATCATAAAAAGGCTGCACAGCACCGACATGAAAGCTGTCTTCACCAAAATCTTCCCCTAAGAGTACACAGTCTGCGAGCTGCATATCTGTTCTTACTGCATATAAAAGTCCGCAGCTTCCCATGATTCTAAATCCATCAATACCATATGTTATATGCCAGTATCTTAATATCTCAACAGCCATTACAGGTGACATGTCATACGGAAACCACATTTCCATAAGTACCGCAATACCTTTTTCATGGAACAGATTTACCATTCTGCCAAACTCTTCAACACAATTACCGCCCGCACAATACGCTCTCTTAGGTGCAAAATAATAACCGTCCGTATATCCCCAGTAATTAATTTTCCCCGAAGCAAAGCCTGCATCATAGTAATTGTTTCTTTCTGCGCTTACCGTAGTCTCATTAAACTCATAACAAGGCATAAGAAGTACCATATTCATTCCCAATTCCTGTATATATTCCGCTTTTTTCATCAGAGCGGCAAAGGTTCCTCCATTTTCCGATTCAAGCTTCGTATAACCTCTGACATGAAGCTTGTATATAAGAGGAGCTGTAATGTTTTCAGAACTACATAAAGTATCATAAATGCTGCTTTCCCGATTCTTTTCCATCGGTATATCACATCTTAAAACACTGTAAAGCTCATCCCTGCTTCTTCCGAAGAAATCGCCACCACGCTCAGCTTCTTTGGCAGCATAACAATATTCCTTCGCATATACATCCGCTCTTTTCTCCTCACCTACCGCATAGCAGACTCCATCAAGTTCATCAGCACCTGATTCATCGGCGAATTCAAGAATGAATGAGAAAAAATTCCCTTTCCGGAATGTTCCCGGGATTTCCACTGATATACAGTTATCCGGCTCATTTTGCAGGAATAATGTGAGCAACATAACTGTATCGTTGCAAAAAATACCAAACTGCCATCCTCTTGTAATTCTCTTCGCACCAGGACTTATATCAGATGCAGCTTCCAATGTAATTGATGACTTATCAGGTATTTTCATATATTCACACAACTTTCCATTTATTTTTTTGAAGTCTCTATCTTCTCTGCAAGCTCGGTAAGATATTCCCATCTTGCATATTTCTCACCCAGCTTTTTTTTCGTTTCTTCCTTCTCATTGCCAAGTTCATTAAGCTTTACGAAATCAGTAGCATATTTTGCCATATCTTCATCAATCTTTTCTATTTTTTCTTCAAGTGCCACAATGTCATCCTCTATAGTATCGTATTCTTTCTGTTCCATATAGGAAAACTTAAGCGCACGCTCTCCCTTATTCCATGCAGGCTTAGAGGATTTTTCGCCTGTGTTCTGTGTTACAGATACCTGCGAGGATGCCATCTTATCCAATATCGCATCAGCATCCTGATGTACCTCCTCCATTATATTTCCGGACTCATCAAACACAAATACTCTGTCAGCCGTTCTGTCAAGGAAATATCTGTCATGGCTTACAATTATTGTTATTCCGGCAAAATTCTCCAGATAATCCTCTAAAATAGACAAAGTCTGTATATCAAGATCATTCGTCGGCTCGTCAAGTATAAGCACATTAGGAGCTGACATAAGCACCTTGATAAGATACAGCCTTCTCTTCTCACCACCGGACAGCTTCCCTATGAGCGAATATTGAAGTGTAGAGTCAAAAAGAAAGCGCTCCAACATAAGAGACGCAGACACACTTCCGTCCGGTGTCTGCACATACTCCGCAACATCCTTGATACAGTCTATCACTCTCTGTGTAGGGTCAAGCTCGCCGTTCTCCTGTGCAAAATAACCTATGCGTATCGTATCTCCAATCTCAACATCACCCGAATCCGGCTTCTGAGCTCCTGTGATAATCTTCATAAGAGTAGACTTGCCGCAGCCATTCTTTCCGACAAAGGCAACCGATTCTCCGCGAAGAAAGATATATGAAAAATCATTTATAAGTGTCCTGCCTCCAAAAGCTATAGTTATATCTCTAAGCTCTATCGTCTTTTTTCCCATTCTGGTATAGACACTTGAAAGCTGCGCGGATTCGCTCTTTCTTGATGCTTCTGCCTGCGTTGAAGCCTCCTTCATCTCATTAAAGCGGTCTATTCTCGCACGCTGCTTGGTAGAACGTGCCTTTGCACCTCTTTTAATCCACTCAAGTTCTCTACGCATTATATTCTGCCGCTTCTGTTGTGTGGAATCAGCCATAGCTTCCCTCTGCGACTTGAGTTCAAGAAATCCTTCATAATTTGTCTGATAGTTGTATACTTTGCCTCTGTCAATCTCAAGAATCCTGTTGCTCACTCTGTCAAGGAAATATCTGTCATGCGTTACCATGACAAGTGCGCCTCTATATGCTTTAAGGTAATTTTCAAGCCACTGCGTCATCCATCTGTCGAGATGATTGGTCGGTTCATCAAGCACAAGTATATCTGCCTTCGCAAGAAGAGCTCCCGCAAGAGCCACTCTCTTCTTCTCTCCTCCGGACAGCTTGTCCACTATCGTGTCAAAATCAGAAAAGCCAAGCCTGCCAAGAATCGTCTTCGCATCTCCTTCTATAGTCCACTCGTTCTCCGGTGTGGTATTCGCACTTATCACATATTCATATATTGTACTCCCCGGTGTAAATTCAGGGTTCTGCGGAAGGTATCTTATATGCACATTGTTCCCTTTAACAACGCTACCGTTGTCAGGCTTATCAAGACCTGCCACAATCTTTAGAAGAGTAGACTTTCCTGTTCCGTTAATTCCTATAACTCCGATCTTTTCATTCTCATTTATCGAAAAATCGACATGGTCAAAAAGCACCTTATCCGTATATGCCTTGCACATGTCCTTAATTGTAAGTAAATTCATTCTCTTAATTCCTCTCGAACAAATAATAGCAAACTATATACAGTTTAACAAATTAATATCTATTATGCAATTACAAATCACAGTATTGTTTTTATAATAATATATTATATAATGATATCAGGGTCAAAAGGTCAAAAAGCCGTTCGTGCTTGCACGATTAGGCTTTTGAACTTGGGACCCGCAAAACATGAGGAATCAGCGGATTCCGAATGTTTTAGAATTGCGGGAGCTGTTTTACAGCGGAGCAATTCGAGGATATCAAATGAGGGGCAAAATACCTTTTGACCCTCATATCATATAATGATGTTATAAATATTCAAAAATAACAACGGAGTATAAATTATCAATGAACAAAACACATGAGACACCGGCACATGACATTGAAGCACCTGGCATCACACCTGTCTACAAGAAAGCTCATATCTGGCAGATAGGCTTTTTCTCGCTCAACACATGTGCAACAAATCTATATCTGGCTATGATGGCATACGTGTCCTACTATGCAAACGGCATTGCCGGAATATCTGTTATCATGATTTCCATGCTGCTCACAGTCATGCGTGTCTTCAATGGCATAACTGACCCTATTGTAGGCTATATCATCGACAAGACACATGGACGTTTCGGAAAATTCCGTCCATTTATGATAATAGGCAACACACTTCTCGCCATAAGCTGCATCCTTTTATATTTTACAACCCATCATATGCCTGTATTTTTGAGAATACCTTATTTCATATTGGTGTATGGATTATTCATAGTGGCCTTCACATTCCAGACTGCCGTGACAAAATCAGCCCAGTCGATAATAACCAACGACCCTAAGCAGCGTCCTATATGCACTTTTTTTGATTCCACATTCATAAGCGCTGCCTACGGCGGAGTTGCCCTGTATGTGTCAGAACGTCTTATACCATGCTATGGCTCGTTCAACAACCCTAAGCTGTTTGCGGAATTCATAATTGTGACTGTGATGCTGTCAATGCTCTGCACTCTTTTAGCGATAGTCGGAATATGGAGCAAGGACAAGGATGAGAACTTTGTCCTGCCACAAGGCCCTGAACACGAAAATGCAGTGACCATCCACGCATACCTTGATGTACTCCGCCATAACAGACCTATCCAGATGCTTGTGATTGCAGCCTCCACGGACAAATTTGCCTCTGTAGTATATTCGCATGCCGCCGTGACTGTAATGATGTACGGTATAATCATGAACAACTATTCAATATATGGACTTATCGGAATAATTACCGCTGTTCCGTCACTGTTCATCGTTGTGTTCGGTATCTCTCTTGCAAGACATTTCGGGCAGAGAAAAGTCCTTATATTATTCACATGGGCTTCAATTATATTTCAGACAATCATAGGACTTTTACTTCTTTCAGACAATATAAGTACAGTATCTTTAAAGCATGTTAACTTTATAACAATCCTGTTTTTTACTGTGTTTGCAATTCTCAACGGCTGTAAATCAATAACCAACAATATGGTTATACCAATGATTGCCGACTGTACCGACTATGAGCTGTACAGAAGCGGACGCTTCGTTCCCGGACTTATGGGTGCGCTGTTCTCGTTTGTCGACAATTTCGTATCCTCTCTTGGAACCGCCTTTGTAGGTATAATGCTAAGCATCATCGGTTTTGGAAACAGCTTCCCCCAGGTTGGTGACGCTATGACACCGCTTATACTTTGGAGCACAATATTCTTTTACTGCGTCACACCGATAATCGGCTGGATTATATCGCTGATATCCATGCAATATTACAGGCTTGACAAAAAGAGCATGGAGGACATTGTACTTACACTCAACAAAACACACAAATAGCTTCTGATTTTGTTACAGCCAAAAGCCGGTACACTTTAGAACCCTTATCTAATCGGTTTCTAAAGTGTACCGGCTCTTATTATGTTTATAGAGTGATTGTCTTACAATGCAAACATCTCATCAAGAAGTTTTTTTCCTGCTTCTGACTTAAATATATGTTCCTTTACATTCCGTATATTTTCCTCCGGAAGTCCTTCTTCAAATGCGTTAACAAGGAAATCTGCTTCAATGAGAAGCTGATAGTCCATGCCTGTGACACCTGTATAGGTGTGATGATGTCCAATCAGGTAACACACTCTGCCGACAAATGCTTCATCCGCATCGGAGCCTAATATGTTCTCAAGTATAGCTTTAGCTACTGCCGGTCCTTCAATCTCCTGATTGCGCCCATCGCAGTTGCCATACTTCTGTTCACATATGTGAATACCGATATCATGAAGAACAGCCGCCACTTCAAGCACCTGCTGCTCTTTTTCCGATATTCCTTCCATCCGCCCCATCAATGCCGCAAATTCATACACTTTAACTGCATGCTGAATCCGCCTTGCATCCCCACGGTTATATTCAATCATCGAGTTCACTACCTTATCTGTCAAGTTCAAATCATTCATGCCAAATCTCCAATCCACAGACGCTTTCTGACTAAAAGAAAAATAAGCCCGCAAAGCAATTATTCTGCTGTATCTGCATCATTCTCTTCAAGCTGTTCCTCTGTAAGTGCAACAAAGCCCTGTCTCTTACGAGCCATCTCATCGCTCTCAAGATACTCATCATAGGTTGTAATCTTATCAATCATCTTACCGCCAACGAATTCCATGATACGGTTCGCTGTAGTCTGTACAAACTGATGGTCATGTGAAGCAAAAATCATAGCTCCCGGGAACTTGATAAGTCCGTTGTTGAGCGCTGTAATCGACTCCATGTCAAGATGGTTAGTAGGCTGGTCAAGTAAAAGCACGTTAGCACCCATAATCATCATCTTAGAAAGCATAACTCTTACCTTCTCACCACCGGATAGTACTTTAACCTTCTTGACTCCGTCATCACCAGCAAATAACATTCTTCCGAGGAAGCCTCTTACATAAGTCACATCCTTCTCAGGTGAGAACTGCATAAGCCACTCAACGATTGTATCGTCACAGTCAAAATCCTTAGTGTTATCCTTAGGAAAATAAGCTGTGCTGGTTGTTATGCCCCACTTATAGCTTCCTTCATCCGGTTCAAGCTCACCGGCAAGAATCTTAAAAAGCGTAGTCTTTGCAAGCTCATCGCTTCCGACAAGCGCAATCTTGTCCTCTCTGCCAACGATAAATGATACATTGTCAAGAACCTTGATTCCGTCAACTGTCTTAGAAAGATTAGTCACTGTAAGAACCTCATTTCCAATCTCTCTTGCAGGGCGAAAATCAATATAAGGATACTTTCTGCTTGAAGGTCTGATATCATCAAGCTCAATCTTTTCAAGGGCTCTCTTACGGGATGTAGCCTGCTTAGACTTAGAAGCATTAGCAGAAAATCTCTGAATGAACTCCTGCAGCTCCTTAATCTTCTCTTCCTTCTTCTTATTGGCTTCCTTCATCTGCTTAACCATGAGCTGGCTTGACTCATACCAGAAATCATAGTTACCTGCATACAGCTGAATCTTAGAATAATCTATATCTGCAATCTGTGTACATACTTTATTGAGGAAATAACGGTCATGGGATACAACGATAACCGTATTCTCAAAGTTGATTAAGAACTCCTCAAGCCATGCTATGGCATCAAGGTCAAGGTGGTTAGTAGGCTCATCGAGAAGCAGTATGTCCGGATTACCGAACAAAGCCTTGGCAAGAAGAACCTTCACCTTCTCGCTTCCGTTTAACTCGCTCATCTGCTTATAATGAAGCTCTGTATCAATTCCAAGACCGTTTAGAAGAGTAGCCGCATCACTCTCAGCTTCCCAACCGTTCATTGTTGCAAATTCGCCTTCAAGCTCACTCGCCTTGATTCCATCTTCCTCAGTGAAATCCTCCTTAGCATATATAGCTTCCTTCTCCTTCATAATCTGGTAAAGGCGCTCATTTCCCATAATAACAGTATCAAGCACATTATAAGCATCATACTTAAAATGGTCCTGCTCTAAGAAGGATAATCTCTCACCCGGAGATATTGTCACATCACCCTTAGAAGGTTCAAGCTGTCCGGACAAAATCTTTAAGAATGTAGATTTTCCTGCACCATTGGCACCAATAAGACCATAGCAGTTTCCCGGTGTAAACTTGATATTTACATCCTCAAAAAGAGCTTTCTTACCGATTCGTAATGTTACATTGTTAGCACTAATCATTTTTATAAATCCTTTCCAAGCCGATTTGCCCGGCTTCACCCAAAATGGCATACTTAGGATATATTATAGCGTAAATTATAGAATTTTCAAGAACTATATTTCAAAACAGGATAAAATGTGATATTATCCATTATGGCTGTATGTCAAAATCGGGTATTTAACTATTAAACTGTTGATGCTTTTGTGTTACAATTTACAAAAAGAAAATTAAGTTTTATTTAAAAGGAGATATAGGCTTATGGAACTTACTGATTTACATGTACATTCTACTGCATCGGACGGAACATTTACACCTTCGCAGCTGGTTTTGGAGGCTAAGAGGGTCGGACTTAAGGCATTCGCACTTACAGACCATGATACGGTTGCGGGAGTTGATGAAGCAATTAATGCCGGAGTTGAAGCCGGAATTGAAGTTATACCGGGAATTGAGATAAGCACGAAATATAACAGTACTTACATCAAGGATAAGGAAATCCATGTTGTTGGACTTTATATTGATTATACTAATGAGCATTTCCTGTCGGAGATAGCAGGCTTTCGTGATAACCGCGATGGCAGGAATGACAAGCTTATTGAGCTGATGAACGAAGCCGGAATGCCGATTTCTCTTGAAGCAATGCGTGATATGTTCGGAGATGATACTGTACTTACAAGAGCACATTTTGCACGCTATATGGTAAACAAGGGCTATGTATCAAGCACCAACGAAGCTTTCGACAGGTATCTTGGTGAAGGCAAGCCTTTTTATGTATCGAGACAGATGCCCGACCCTGCAAGAGCTGCCACGCTGATACGCGAAGCAGGCGGTGTTGCTGTGCTTGCGCATCCTATACTCTATAGAATGTCGGACAGTGAGCTTACCAAGCTCTGTCAATATCTTAAACGCCATGGTCTTTCCGGAATTGAAGGTATATATTCCACATACAGAAGCGGAGATGAAACCACGATAAGACGTATTGCAGGTGAATGTGGACTTCTCATATCCGGCGGAAGCGATTTTCATGGTGCAAACAAGCCCGATATCAAGCTTGGAGTAGGAAAAGGCAACTTAAAAATCCCTTATGAGCTTGCACTAAATCTCAAAAAAGAGGCACGATGAAAATTTAACTAAAACTAAAACATGCTTAATGGATTTTCTTATTTGCGATATACACATTAAAATGATATCAGGGTCAAAAGGTAAAAAAGCCGTTCGTGCTTGCACGATTAGGCTTTTAAACCTGTTTTACACTCTAATTTTTACTCTTGGAATATTTCTCATACTCCGCTTTTACATGCTCATCAGAATAACGCAGCAGAAACATAGTCACTTTTGTTCCCTCTCCCTGTGTACTCTGTATATCTATGCCGTAGCTCTCACCATAGCAAAGCTTGATTTCCTGGTTGATATTGGACATTAAATTCCATTTCCTGATGCTCGTTCTGAAGCTGCTTTTCATTTAACATTGCCTCATACATTGCCACTTTCTGCTGTTCTATCGTATCTACCATGATAAGCAAATCATCATACGACTGCTGAAGCTCAAAACTTCCTGAAAAATTCTTTATGATATCATAATCTTCATTGCTCGCTTTGTGCATCTCATCGCGCAGGGTATTTACCTGACTCACAAATGAATGTGAAAATTTTATCATGAACACTGCAGGAACTATAAGTGCTACCACTACTGTCGATACAGCCACAAGAAGAGTTTTTACAATGCTCCACAATGCATTCTTATCAATCGTTGCTATGTATAAATTACTGCCGGATTGCTTAAGATTTAACGAGCTGACTTCCGCAAGGCTGTTTACACCCTCAAATTCCTCCATGAACTTGCCGGAATAATACTCCTCGTCATAGTCGACCTCAAACGGCAGCTTTGTCCCGTAATAATTCCGCCTTGAACTGTAAAAAATTTCTTTATCATCAAAAGAAACCAATGTTATGTAATCACTGTCTCCCAAGCGTCCTTCAAGATAATTTTCACTTATTTTTATAACCATGACCGCCTCACAGCTACTCTCAAGCACAGTTATCTTTCTCACAAGTGCGTAGCAGTACTCTACGTTCTTATACGCATTTGGTTCAACGATGGGCTTGTAAAACGGACTATACTGACCTATCGCAGTCTGATACCAGTCCACCTGCTTTATCTGTTCTGTCTCCGGTCTGAAATATTTGAAAGCTGACGCATAAGGAGTGGTTGTGTATATTGTTATGCTTCCAATCTGACTGTAATTTTCGATAAAATTATCGATAAGTGTGTAATTTCTTGCCGCATCGCGAAACTCTCTTTCGCTTTCATATCCCCCGCCAAGCATCTCTATTGTCCTGCTATCGTAGGCTATGCTGTCCGAAATATTGTAAATCTGGTCACTAATCTCCTTCATAATCTTTTGGGAAGAATTGTTGCTTCCATGAATCAGATCCCTGTGATGCGTCAAAAGCATGCTGTAGGTGTTTATCACAAGAAACACTCCAAGTGCCAGCACCGGAATAACAACCGCACATACATAGACTATGTTAAACTGTTTTCTATCTTCATCCTGCTAAAGCTGCTCATACAATCTGCTCTCCAATCCCATATAATCAAAGCTGTCTATGATATCAGCATTTTCCCTGCTCAAATAAAATCGATGCTTCATCTTTTTTTACTTTTATAAACGCAATATCATTTATCCTTAAATTATTTTCACATTCTGTTTTAATATATCACATCGGGAATCAATGATACAACATGCCAAAAACATGGTAAATAAATCAAAAAAATATAGTAGTTATTTTTATATGTCTTTTATATAATGATATCAGAATTCATGGTCAAAAAGGCTTATCTCGCAGCACAGACAGCTTTTGACCCTGAATTTATAGTATCTAATGAAGGATTTTTTCATCCTTATATCATGCTGCTTTATAAAATATAGCATGAATAGCCATAAAATCATACATGCTGAAAGGGGATTAGAAAATGAAATTTTCAAATGGCTGCTGGCTTGAGAAGGAAGGCTGTTCCTGTTTTTCTCCTCAGGAAGTATATTTTTCCAAAATTGAAAAGAACAAGGTAACTTTATGTGCACCTACGATAAGAATAATCACAAGAGGCGATACTCTAGGAAGCATCAACCTCACAGTTGTTATAACTTCTCCTGCTAAGGGCGTGATAAGAGTTCAGACATATCATCATGCAGGCATGGCATTAAAGGCTCCTCATTTTGAGCTTAACACAAGTGAAGATAATATGAGTGTGACGGAGACTGACGAGCTTATAACCATAACAAGCGGTGATTTATCTCTGGAGATTACCAAGCTTCCTTGGAGCATGACATATAAACACAACGGGAATGTTCTTTCTAAGAGCGGAAGAAAGGATCTTGCGCTTATGAAAACAGACTGGAAAGGCTACGCATACGACAAGGGCGACTACACAGATACATATATCAGACAGCAGCTCTCAATGAGTGTCGGTGAGCTTCTGTACGGCTTTGGCGAGCGTTTCACTCCTTTTGTCAAAAATGGACAGTCGATAGATATATTCAATCAGGACGGTGGTACAAGCACTGAGCAGTCCTACAAAAATATTCCATTCTATGTATCTAACAAGGGCTACGGCGTATTTGTAAACCATCCTGAGAAGTTATCCTTCGAGGTCGGAACCGAGATGGTCACAAGAACTGAATTTTCTGTTGAAGGAAGCTATCTTGACTACTTCTTTATCGATGGACCATCGATGAAGGATGTACTTGTAAAGTACACTGACCTCACCGGTAAGCCTTCTCTTCCTGCTCCGTGGACATTCGGACTGTGGCTTTCGACATCCTTTACAACCAACTATGACGAAAAGACTGTTATGAGCTTTATCGATGGCATGCTTGACCGCGGTATTCCTCTTAGAGTGTTCCATTTCGACTGCTTCTGGATGAAAGAATTCCACTGGTCTGATTTTGTCTGGGATGAGCGCGTTTTCCCTGATCCTGAAGGAATGTTAAAGAGAATAAAGGCAAAGGGACTCAATATCTGTGTATGGATTAATTCTTATATAGGACAGGAATCTGTACTCTTTGCGGAGGGTGTTGACAATGGCTATTTCGTAAAGAGAACCAATGGTGATGTATGGCAATGGGATATGTGGCAGCCGGGAATGGCACTTGTCGACTTTACAAATCCTGACGCATGCAAATGGTTCCAGAGCAAGCTTGAAGTGCTCCTCGATATGGGTGTCGACTGCTTCAAAACCGACTTCGGAGAACGAATACCTACTGAGGACGTTGTGTACTTCGATGGTTCAGACCCTAAGAAAATGCATAATTATTATACATATCTCTATAACAAATGTGTGTATGAGCTTCTTGAGAGAAAGCGTGGCAAGGGTGAAGCTGTTCTTTTTGCCCGCTCCGCTACAGCAGGCAGCCAGAAGTTCCCTGTCCACTGGGGCGGTGACTGCTGGTCGGATTATGAGTCCATGGAGGAGAGTCTTCGCGGCGGTCTTTCACTGTGCATGTCCGGCTTTGGCTTCTGGAGCCATGATATAGGCGGCTTTGAGAGCACATCGACACCTGATGTCTATAAAAGATGGGCAGCCTTCGGTCTTTTAAGCTCCCACTCCCGTCTTCACGGAAGCTCCTCCTACCGTGTACCATGGGCATATGATGAGGAAGCCGTTGACGTTGTCCGCACCTTCACACTGTTAAAAGCTTCACTCATGCCATATCTGTACCGCAATGCAATCTATGCATCACAGACCGGTATTCCTATGATGAGAAGCATGGTACTTGAATTTGGTGATGACCGCAACTGTTCATATCTTGACAAGCAGTATATGATGGGCGACAGTCTTCTTGTAGCACCGGTTTTCAACGATGAGAGCATTGCGGAATACTACCTTCCTGCCGGAACATGGACTAACTACTTCACCGGAAAGAAATTCACAGGTGGCTGCTGGTATTCCGATAAGTGCAGCTACCTTGAAATCCCTCTTTTTGTCAGGGAAAACTCCATCGTAGCAGTCAATCCTCACGCTGACCGTCCTGATTATGACTATGCTGACAATGTAACCTTCCGTGTATACGAGCCATCGAACTGCGAAACAACAGTCTATGACATGAAGGCAAATGCCGGCACTACAATAAGCATCAAAAAATCCTGCAACAACCTCACAATAGTCATCACCGGAACAAAAAAATGCAATGTTGAATTAGTCAACCTGTCAACAGATGCTGACCTTACAGGGCTTACAGCAGGAACATATACTGTTACAATTAAATAATCGCAATTAAATACATTCATTTACGGAATTCGGGTGAGATATACTTGATATCTCTGTCAGGATTAAGAAATTTCACCATTTTTATTCTGTCATTTATCGGTAAAATATACTGTATATCTGTCTGGTACACTTCGTAAGACATGATATGGTGCTGCCATTTATCGGTAAAGCATACTGTATATCTACCCTGTAAATGAAATAAAAAGCTCTAGGGTAGAGAAAACGTCCGGATAACGTGACATTCTCTGCCCTTACTCATTTAAAAAGTTCCTTTTAGACCGAGAAAAAAGCTAGCTTTTCAATAATACAGGTTCTTTTTTCTGTCTAAAATATAAAATATCAGATGTTTGGACAGACATAATAACCCGGATAAACAAAAAATTCTGCCCTTGAGGCAGGAATTTCCTGTCAAGGGCAGAAACTAATAAATCTATACTCTATCGGCAAAATGATTGCCCTTGTAACGCTTCCATGCACTTTTGCGTCTATAGACTTGCCATCAAATACAACCTTTCGGATATGAAAATTCAGACATCTGTACTCATCTCATCATATATTATTTTCACATTCTATTTTCTGCTCCACACATAGCAGAATGCCTGTGTTCTGGCTGCAAACTTATATTTCTTTAAAAGCTCCCTAACTTCAGCCTTGGTATACCATCCGGGTGTAATCTCCTCAAATGTGGATGTACTTTCCTTGAACTCACCTCTTGCCCTTCCTACTATGCACACATTCGTCTCATTCGAAAATCCTACTGCGCTGTAGCTCGTTCCAATCATGTCATCAATCCTGTAAAGCTCAAGTCCTGTCTCCTCAAGAAGCTCCCTGCATGCGCTCTGCTGTGGCTCTTCTCCCGGATCAATAAGTCCGGCAGGAAAATTGTATACCCAGTCTCCCACTGCCATACGAAATTCCTTGTTGAGCACAATCTTCTCGTCATTCTCATCTGTTGCGATAATGACTACAGCATCAGCCACCTTGCCGTGAAGCTTGTCATAATCTGTTATATCATCACTGCGGCTTATCATCTCATATATTTTCTGCTTGCCATCAACTGTCTCATATTCGACATCATAGCGTGTAATAAATCTGCCTTCCTCACGCTTGGTTATTCCTTTAAATTCCATATTTATCCTCTATTCTTATATTTACTAGCAACTCATGCTTTGACACCCAAATCCGATTATGTCGAAGTAAATAAATACCTGTAAATTGCATTAATTGTTTACAAATTGTGTAATAATTACAGGTAAAATATTTGTATAAAGTAAAATATTTAATTGATTTAATGTAGTCATATCAAACATTTAAAACAATTAATACAATTTAGCATCATCTGCTTCAAGTAATTGCAAAGCTCCGTGTACATCTACACTTCGCAATTACCCAATATTAAACTTTCAAAGAATCATAAATTGACCGTCACTCTCTGCCTTATATCCTCGACACTCATTCCAAGGCTTATAATATACTCACCATGTTCATATGTAAATGCATCCTTATTCTCGTCATAGTATGAGAATGCACTTTTATCAAGCTCAAAGCGTACATTCTTTTTCTCACCCGGAGCAAGCTTTACTTTCTCAAAGCCTTTAAGCTCCATGGCAGGTCTTTCAACACTTCCCTTCGGAAGTGTGACATAGAGCTGGACTGTCTCCATTCCTGTCATTTTTCCTGTGTTGGCAAGTTCTGCGCTTACTACGATTCTGTCATTCCTGCCCCTCTTGTCCTTGTGGCTGTCATGCACAGCCTTCTCACTCTCCGCTTTTATGTGCTTAAGTGAAAAATCCGTATACGAAAGTCCATGACCAAAGCAGAAATTAGTCTCAACCTTACTGCTTATATAATAACGATAACCTACAAAAACGCCATCCTTGTACTCGATTCTGTCTTCCTTGCCAAACTCTTTAAGCTTAACAGGATATATGTCCTCTGTGCGCTTAGGGAATGTCTCCGGAAGCTTTCCTGACGGATTAACTCTGCCTGTCAGCACATCAGCAACTGCGGATGCGCCTTCAAGCCCCGAGTAATAATACCATACAACCGCCTTTGCCTTTTTTAGCCATGGCATCTCAACAGGTGCGCCACCCATAATAACGACCACTGTATCCGGATTTGCATCAAGAACGGCCTCTATAAGTTCATCCTGATGGTATGGAAGCTTTAGTGTGCTTTTGTCACAGCCCTCAACATCATAATCATGGTTAAATCCCGCAAAAATAATCGTCCGGCGGTTCTCCTTTGCAAGCTTAACTGCTCTTTCTCTGTATTCTGCTTCAAGTACCGCAAGAGTCTCATCTATATTCTCGTCTTTTCTGCTACCTGCATTCTCAAGAGAAGTCTCCTGCCAGTTCTCATTCTGAGAAGCGTTATTGTCCGGAATAACATATCCCGGCTCATACATAAAATGTGTATCCCCACCGCTCACATTCATAAGCGCCCTAAGTGGCGTAACCTCATAAAGAGCCTTAATCTCTGCACTTCCTCCGCCATTAGAATGAATTGATACAGCATTCTGTCCAATGACTGCAACCTCAGAGCCTAGTTCAAGCGGTAGAAGCTTTTTATTGTTCTTAAGAAGAATAACCGATTCCTCGGCAGTCTTTCTTGCAGCCTTAATATGTTCAAGACTGTGGAAACATCCTTTTTTCCTCTTTCCTGTTCCTGGAAGCATCTTAAGTCTGTACATAAGTCTTAAAAGATTTGCAACCTTCTTATCAATCTGCTTTTCCTTAACTCTGCCATCCTCTATCGCTTTTTTCAGCGGATTAGCCATGCAGTAATCGTCAAAATCAAATGTTACAGACATTTCAAGATCAAGCTCGCTTTCAGCGGCTGCCACAGTATCATGCACACCGCCCCAGTCACTGATTACTGCACCGTCATAACTCCATTCTTTTCTTAAAATATCACCTAACAGATACCTGCTCTCACAGCAGTGTTCGCCGTTTAAAAGATTATACGCACCCATTATAGAATATGAATGTGCTCTGTGTACTGCCGCATCAAAACCCGGAAGATATATCTCATGTAAAGTCCTCTTATCGACCACAGTATCAACCCAAAGCCTGTTCGTCTCCTGTCCGTTTACCGCAAAATGCTTCACACATGCAGCGACATCTGCTTTCTGTATTCCTTTTATAAGCGGAACAGTCATCTCTGAGACAAGAAATGGATCCTCACTCATATATTCAAAATTGCGTCCGCAAAGTGGTGTCCTCTTGATATTGATACCCGGCGCAAGAATTACATCCTTGCCTCTTCCTCTTGCTTCCTCGCCAAGAACCTCACCGCACTCCTTGGCTCTCTTAGGATTCCACGTAGCTGCTATTGCACTGTTAGACGGAAGATAAGTCACTAAATCATCTCTGTCATATACTCCCTTCCATTCATTGTCCATAAGCTCCTGACGCACACCCATAGGGCCATCAGACATATGAAGCTCAGGGATTCCAAGACGTGGCACACCTTCTGTTCTAAACAATCCGGCACCATGTATCATCCCAATCTTTTCATCAAGTGTCATCTGTTTTATAAGTGACATTATATACTTTTCTCTGTCTTTTACTGTGTTTTTCTTATTACCCTCTCTTTTAGTTCTTCCCATAAAATCTCCTTTTCTGAGTTAGCAGACGCAATGCATCAATAAAAAATTCTCATAGACATTTTCACATCTTTCACCATGATAATTAGTTTTCACTCCATATAACGTATATCAATTTGCTCTTACCTTATATATAATTGATACTTTGCATCTCTATCCTGCACTTTGCTTATACTAAACACCGAGTAAAAGAGTCCAACTCCCCAAAAATGGTTTTTCTCTTAATTTATTCCGGATAATATCAAATTAATCAAAATTCCTTAATCCTGTCATTGCTGTCATCAGTAGTCTTATCAATCTTCTTAATCTGAACAAAATAGCTCACGTTATCGTTGACAACAACCTCTACTCTGTCTCCGACCTTATGTCCCATAATAGCCTTCCCTATAGGCGATTCAATGCTTATATAATTGTGCATGGAATCACCTCTTATGCTTGTGACAAGCTTATATGTCTCTGTCTCATCATCATCCTCGAAGTACACATCCACAGTATTATTCATGCCGACCTCATCATCTTTGGATGTATCATCGACTATGGTGGCATACTTTAGCATCTTCTCAAGATAACGGATACGTCCGTCATTCCTATTCTTCTCCTTCTTAGCTGCATAGTACTCGAAGTTCTCGCTCAAATCTCCCTGTGCTCTTGCTTCCTTAACATCATTAAGTATTCTCTTTCTCTCCACAAGACGGCGGTATTCTATCTCTTCTTCAATCTTCTTAACATCGCTCGCCGTTAGTCTCTCTCCCATATTCTCTTCCTCTCTGCTGCAATATATTTTATTATGGTCAATGTCCTTTACAGACAGTAAAGCATTGTCCATCCTGCTGCTTTATCTACTTAAAACTTCCTTATACCATCTTCCCGAATCTGACAGTTCTTCATCCTCAAACCCGGACAGCTTGCCACATCCGCTCGATATGAGTGCACAAGTCTCAGATTTATTTGAAAGATTCCAGATAAAATAACTTACATTATAATCATTCATCGCTTCTATCCACTTATTGCCCTCATCATAATTATTACTGCCGCTTCCCGATGCATCACATATTCCAAACTCCGATACAATAACAGGAAGTCCGCTGTCAATAGCAGCCTTCATCCTGTCTCTTAGATAATCTCTGTGTGTATCTGCATAAAAATGAAGCGCATACATTATATTGTCATATCCTGTTATCGGGTCTGACGCTGCTTTGTCGACATCCTGTGACCATGTAGGTGTACCGACTATTATGATAGCATCAGGTGCATTCTCACGGATTACAGGGATTATCTTCTCAGCATAAGACTTGACGCTGCTCCAGTCAGGACCACTGTTCGGCTCATTGCATATCTCATAAATCACATTGCCGTAATCCTTATATTTTTCCGACATCTCAGCAAAGAACTTCTCTGCCTCATCTGCATATGTCCAAGGGTCATGGTCATTTAGAACATGCCAGTCTATAATCACATACATTCCAAGATTTGTCGCAGCCTGCACACCGGTATCGATAAGCGTCTTAAGCTTATCCTTATTGGCATCATCGCTCTCGCAGTAGCCGCCCTCCGCTGTATACATGACAAGTCTCACTGCATTGACTCCCCAGTCTCTAAGTTCTGCGAATGTCTCTTCATTAACATATTGCGGAAACCAGCCTATGCCATGTGTACTCACACCCTGAAGCCTGAATGCATCACCATGTTCGTCTGTGAGTTTCGTTTTGTTGACACTAAGCCTTCCATGCTGTGAATATGGTGTGTCGTCCGCTGTAACTGTCTCTTCAGTGCTATCTGACTCTGACTCGTTCTGTGTTTCCTCAGAAGATGACTGCTCAGTCTTCGATACAGTCTCACCCTGCACATCACTCTGCGGCGCATTCTCCTCATATGTCGTATTTTCAGATTCTGTTGTCATATTCTGTGCTGTATTTTCTTCACCTGATGCATCACTCTGCTTCTGTGATTCAGACTGCGCCGATTCTGTATCGGATATGCCCAGCGAACTATTCGCTTTCTTAGAACATGCCGCACATAATCCCAATACAAAAATGATGCTCACAGACAATATTAATAGCTTTATTAATTTTCTCATAATCTCTGCCCTTTCATTTGTGATTTACATCCGGACAATGCAAGCTGCATCCTTCATAATGGTAAGCATGTTTTAACATCTGAATGCCAGATATTTTAACTCTTAAACATAACATATTAATTTATAATTTTATCATTGATTATGTTAAATATCAAGTGGGACACACACCAGCCAGCCTTTTTCACAACGCAAAAACGCACAGCAGGACACATAATACCTGTACCAGCTGTGCGCTTTTTAGAAATTAACTCCTTAACATAGGTCTGGGACACGTACCTGACCCCTCTGTCCCAACATAAATGAGGCACCTGCTCACGAATGTGAGCAAGTGCCTCATTTCAGCGCTGTTTCTCTATTCTTTACATGTTCTATTGCATTGTCTGATGTGAAAGTAGAACTTTCCATCAGATATACTTTTCACATGCTCTATTACATTGCCTGATGGAAAGTTCTGCTTATAACCTCATCCTGCTGCTCCTTGGTGAGCTTAATAAAGTTTACTGCGTAGCCGGATACACGGATGGTAAGCTGCGGATATTTCTCAGGATGCTTCTGTGCATCTACAAGAGTCTCCCTGTTAAGTACATTGACATTAAGATGATGTCCACCTTTCTCTGCG
>OGUD01000543.1_pt1 | contig 30964 bp, 35 predicted proteins | sample 1573671 | NCBI WGS metagenome assembly OGUD01 (sample SAMEA2582065, study PRJEB24529) | metagenome | biome: Human gut stool | place: China | collected 2011 | reverse complement strand
TAGATGACATCAACGGATGGCTCTATCACAGAATACGTATGTGTATATGGAAACAATGGAAATTGCCCAGAACAAAGAAGAGGAATCTTATAAAAATGGGAATCCATGAATACTATGCGAACATGGCGGCAAACTGTCGAAGGGGACACTGGTATTGTGCCAATCTAACGACAGTCAAGAAAGCCATGACAAAAGAAAGACTGATAAACAGTGGCTTTTATGATTTAGCCGCAGCCTATCAGTCTGTGCACGTCAACTATTGAAACCGCCGTGTACCGAACGGTACGCACGGTGGTGTGAGAGGACGGCGGTTAGTCACCGCCTCCTACTCGATTAAAAGGTTTCAAAAATACTATTTCAGACTGTTTTGAGCCGTTTTATATCGAAGAAATAGTGGTAAAAATAGGGGGTACAAATTAAAAACGACGCACAATACACATGAAAATAGTACAGAAAAATTGTTGTATTAATAAAAATACAATCTTAAATTAAATCAAGAGCAGGTAAAAAGCTTGATGGTATAAATGCTGTTGAGCTTTTTTTGTTCCAGCGAAAAAAATTAAAACTGCCTATATATATTCATACCGAAAACTAATGAGAGCGGGGGATGTTGGATTAAGATGTTTTTTTTAAAATAATTCATATTAATATGAGACTCAAAAACGATGAATTTGCAATCGTTTCGTAATGGAGAATTATTTTGTGAGGACGGATGCAGGAGGTCGTTTGAAGAGTTGAATTATGGATGCTTTCCGGATAAGAGAGGGGGGAACAGAATGAGCAAAGATAAAATTATGCCAAATGAGGATATTTGTAAGTCTGATTATGAAAATAGAATTTTAACTCAGACAGATTTATATGAAATTTTTCCATTTGGAAAGACGAAAGTACGGGCATTGATTGCTTCTGGAAGTTTGCTGCTGATAAAAATCGGTAAAGACTATATAACATCTTGGAATGTTTTAGAAGACTGGATTCGCGACAACATCGGTAAAGAGATTTATTTATAATAAAAAGCTGAGAGCTGAAGAGAAAATGTGGACAGAATGATAACAAAGAGTTGTTTCACATTTTGTTCACATTTATTTTTAAATTTATATTGGAAAATTCGCCTGTTTTGTGGTGGCAAAATAATCGTTAACTTTCTTTATGTCAGGTGGTATTATATATTACAGAGAGCTGGATTTACCAGAGTTAAGTATATAAGTGGAAGAAGGTTATTTATTGAGCTTAAGAAATATTAGCAAATACATGAGTCTCATATTAAGGCATGAGCCAGAAGCAATTGGCATTAGCCTTGATGAGCATGGATGGGCAAAGGTTGATGAACTGATTGCAGGTATTGCGAAAGATAATGAATTTAATATGGATATATTGGAAGAAATTGTAGGGACAGATGAAAAGCAAAGGTATTCATTTAATGAGGACAGGACATTGATTAGAGCAAATCAGGGGCATTCTATACCAGTAGATGTTGAGCCAGAGGAAAAAGAACCGCCAGAGACTTTATGGCATGGAACAGGAGAAAAGTATGTTGAGTCTATTGATGCGGAAGGACTTATTTCCAAAAGTAGATTATATGTACATCTTTCAAAGGATGAGGAAACTGCTATAAAGGTTGGAATGCGGCATGGAAAGCCGGTTCTGTATCAAGTTATGGCAAAGTGGATGTATGATGATGGATATAAGTTTTTTATCTCAGCTAATGGTGTGTGGCTGACAAAGGAAGTGCCGGTGAGATATTTGAAGAGATTGTAACAAGGGCGATCGCGAAACATCCGCCATATGAAATACTTTGATAACTATAATGTGACAGAAAAAATAAAAAACATAGGATAGAGGGGTGTAGAAGAAATGTCTTGAAACACTATCATATCCGACAAATGCCTATGCACTTTTAACAGGTAAAATGCCGCGAATGCCGGTAATTCAATGTGGTGTGTTTAAAGGAACAAATCGTGCACACTTTGTTGACTGTAGGGAATTTGAAGGCTCTGTTTAGGAGCAGATGGAAATGGAAGTAGCATATCAGTATGCCTTTGAAAAAATCAATATGGTGATGACGATAACAGGGATGTACAGATAGGGTGTATATGAGCTGCTGACAGACAGTATCCGAGAGATGTTCGCAAACACGGTGGCACACCGCAGTCTTGCATTCAAAGAAGAATCCAAGAAGTTTTGGAATAAAAAGGAGAAAGTTGGGCTGCAGGTATGGAAAATAAAAAAGTAGAGAGTAATGTTTGATACAGGTTTAAAGATGAGTTTGCGCGCTCTGGATCAATACAATGCCGGAGCGCATCTTATTTTTGAAAAAATATTATTTCATTTTTATTTTGAACAGAAAGTGTGTAAAAAGTCACAGTTTCAATAATATTGGGAGAAGGGGGGAGAGGAGGAGGGTTATAGTGAAGAGATATAAAAATTAAAAATAAATATGCAAATTTCGCCTTTGCGAATATCTTATTGAAAAAATGCATTTTTAATATAAAAAATGTTATAAATAAAAATAAATCAAGAAAAAAACGCAAATATGATATTTGCAAATATCTTATTGAATGTGAATACAAACTGTGATAGAATGTTTGTGAAAGGTGGTAAGCGAAGTGAAAAAAATGTCAGCTTTAGAAAAAAAATATAATGCTATAGAGGAAAAATTAAGAGAACAAACCACTTTCTATATGGAAGATGTACAGGCAATATTTCCGGATATGAAACAGTCTTCTATTTACTGGAATTTATCAAAGCTGGTAGAAAATGGATATTTAAAACGCGTGCGTACTGGTGTATATGCATTTAATGAATGGAAAGGCAGGACTAAGATTACATTAACGGAAGATATAAAAAAGATACAGGAAATTCTTGATGAATCGGGGTTCGAATATTTTGTTTCCGGGTTGGATGTTTTGCAAAGATTTATGCAGCACGTTCCTGAACAGTATCCAACGATACTATTCATAGAAAAGACAGCGCACGATGAAATGGTCAGTTGTTTGTTGGATGGCGGATTTGCTGTTGTAAAGCCGTCTGAAATCAGCCAGCAATACGAAGATGCTATGTTAGCAGGGATGGAAAAGAAACAGGTAATTGTGTATGATACAGAAAATTTTGATTATGAGAATGGTGGCATTGCAACAATTGAAAAGGCTTTTGTGGATTTATATTTTTCAATAACAAGAAATGGATATCCTTTGTCACTGCAGGAACTGGCTAGAATTTATCAAAATTTGATTAGACTTGGAAATATTGATAAAAAGAAACTAATTGCAGTCTCAGCAAAGAGAAACCTTCAGTGTGATATACGACTTATTGTGGAAACACCATATATCACAGAAGCTGCAATGCAATTTGCGATGATATTACGAAGGGGAGAATAGAATGGATTATACCAAAACATTTCATGATAAGACAGCTTTTAGCAGAGAATATTTGCAGAATAGAATGGAATTGTATGGATTTAAAAATATGTCGAGGATGGAATTGTTTTGTGGGATCTTGAATTGTTCCTTCAAATACAAAATCGATTGGGAGAACACATAGTTTTGAAAGGTGGGGCTGCTACACAGTTCTATCTGCCGGTAGAAGCACAGAGGACAAGTGTGGATATTGATATGATATTTTGTGGTACAGATGAGCAGATATGGGATACACTTAATGATATTACAAAAGAATTAGGAGAGAGAAGCGAGTTCTTTTTGTTTAAGTTCTTGGGTGTACTTTTTATTGGACATAAAATGAGTATAATAAAAGTTATGAACGGTTTTGAAAGCAAAAACATTGATGTTGCTATTATTGTAATAATGTAATACAATAAACTCATCATTATTATTATTATTAAAATAGATGTACAAAAAGATAAAGGAATTAAATACATATAGTGAGAGATTTAACCCATATATAACAAATGAAGAATATTATAAAAAATGTCGTGAAGTAATTTTTGGAATAGTAGGACAGTTCGTGTGATTGTCTGTGATATATATAAGAATGATATGTTTGACCACGGTTAACAGATTTTATGCAAATTGAAGTAGATGTTCTTTCGACGTGACCAAATGAATGTACGAAAAGAAAATTGTTTTTATGTTAATTTAGGATATAATAATGAGAGTTTGGGTTAGGGTGACCATTAGAATAATGTTACTTTAGGATATCAAGTATAGATAATGAAAATAAAAAATAAGGAGCTTTGAGATGACTGGAATTTATTATGGAGATTTATTTGTAATTAATGGAAAAGGGTGTGTTGTTATGGGGCATGGTAAGTCCAAAACATGCAGAAGCTATACAGGGGAGACAACCAAGGAAATAATGACGGATTCATTACGTTTTGACGTAGAGGACAATAGATTGGTAGCGTATGGTGATGCGGGAATGGGTATTTTCCCATTCGACCCTCAAAGGTGTCCAAAGATTTTTGTTGATTATTTTATCTATATGCAAGCAGAAGATGAAACTGGTTTTAAAGAAATACAGGAGATTGCAAATAATGAGTTCTGCAAAATGGCAGATTTTAATATCACATATGGCGTTTTGGATGAAGAAAAGAGACTAGCTGAATTTAACGACTTGCTTGCAGACAGGGATTTGAAATTTATTTCTGTCCCTTGGGGAGATAGTATGGAAACAAAAGGGGCAATGATTTCGGCGTATGTAAAATAAATTCATTATAGAATTATAGCATGAAGGAAGTGTTGTAGGTCTTGGTGGAAAAATATAGTAATACTTTTGTTGTTTCCTGGAAATTTTTTCGTCTACTATCAAAATTAATAATGATAGCTATTATAATTGAAAGGAATATATAGACAGAAGAGTGTGTTAACTTATTTCTATACAAAATATAAGGAAGAGTTACAGCTTGATTTGTTAGAGGGATTGTTGTGGACAAGCTTTTTTGTAACACTACGACCTGATTTCTGTCACAGGGTGAGTGGGGGTGCGATTAAAAAGGGAAAAATGTGGTTGATTCCTGATACTGTACAGAAGCCGGCAGATGCAAGGTACAAGAAAAATAAGCATAATGCATAGTACAAACGAAGGAGGCAGACGGAATTGGAAATAATAGATAATGTCAATAAGACACTAAAAGAAGATTTGACAACTGAAATACATAAGGGCAGTAAAGTATCTATTGCTGCAGCCTGCTTTTCTATTTATGCATTTGCTGAATTAAAAAAAGAACTTAAAAATGTGGATGAATTGCGTTTTATTTTCACATCACCAACATTCATTAAGGAAAAAGCAAAGCGTGAAAAGAGGGAGTTCTATATACCAAGACAGGAACGTGAGAAAAATCTGTTTGGTTCAGAGTTTGAAGTTAAGCTTCGTAATGAGATGACACAGAAGGCTATTGCCAAAGAATGTGCAGGGTGGATTCGTAAAAAGGCAGTATTCAAGTCAAATGTGACAAATGAGATTATGACGGGATTCATAAATGTTGATGATACAAGTTATATGACTTTGAATGGGTTTACAACCGTTGATTTAGGATGTGAACGAGGTAATAACGCCTATTATATAATAAATAAATTAGAAGCTCCAATGAGTACAGCATACTTGCAATTATTTGAACAGATATGGAATGATTCATCAAAACTTCAGGAAGTGACAGAAGAAGTGATAGAGAATATCACAACTGTTTATAATGAAAATTCTCCGGATTATCTGTATTTTGTAACACTATACAATATTTTCAATGAATTCCTTGAAGATGTTTCAGAGGATGTCCTGCCAAATGAGGCAACTGGTTTTAAAGAAAGCAAGATATGGGGGATGCTCTATAATTTTCAGAAGGATGCTGCGTTAGCAATTATCAATAAACTGGAGAAGTTTAACGGATGCATCCTGGCAGATTCGGTAGGTTTAGGTAAGACATTTACCGCATTGTCTGTAATAAAGTATTACGAGAACAGAAATAAATCTGTGCTTGTGTTATGTCCTAAGAAATTGGCGAACAACTGGAATACATATAAGTATAATTATATCAATAATCCGATTGCAGCCGATCGTATGCGTTATGACGTCTTGTTCCATACAGACTTAAGCAGAGAGTCAGGAAATTCCAATGGTATGGATCTGGATATGGTAAACTGGGGAAATTATGATCTGGTGGTTATTGATGAATCCCATAACTTCCGTAATGGTGGAAAAATATCCGGTGAGGATGAAAAAGAGAACAGATATCTGAAGCTTCTTAACAAGGTTATACGCAAGGGCGTTAAGACAAAGGTACTTATGTTGTCTGCCACACCGGTAAATAACCGATTTGTGGATTTGAAGAATCAGATTGCCCTTGCTTATGAGGGAGAAAGTCAGTTACTGGATGAAAAGCTGAATACACATAAGAGTATTGATGATATTTTCAAACAGGCACAGACTGCCTTTAATACATGGAGTAAATGGGAACCGGAGGATAGAACTACAAGCAAACTTTTAAGAATGCTTGATTTCGATTTCTTTGAATTGCTTGATAGTGTAACGATTGCTCGTTCAAGAAAGCATATTCAGAAATATTATGATACATCAGATATAGGAAAATTTCCAAAGAGAAATCCACCTATATCAAAAAGACCTGGTTTAACAGATTTAAGCAAGGCAATCAATTATAATGAGATATTTGAAGAGCTGAACCTGCTTAGACTATGCATATATACACCAACGGATTATATCCTGCCAAGTAAATTAGCAAAGTATAAAGATGTGTATGATTCAAACCATGTAAGGGGAGGACTTACGCAGTCCGGTCGTGAGCAGGGAATCAGAAGATTGATGTCAATAAACCTTATGAAGCGAATGGAAAGTTCGGTATATTCCTTTAGACTGACATTAAAGCGTATTAACGATCTTATTACTGATACTATAAAGAGCATTGCAGATTTTGAACATGGATATAATAAATACTCATTGAATTTGAATGACATTACAAATATGGATTTAGATGGGGATGACCAGAATGATGATGTGTTTGCAATCGGAAAGAAGGTAAGAATAGATATTGCAGATATGGATTATAAGTCATGGAGATGGGAGCTGGAAAAAGATAAGGAAATACTGGATTTGCTCCTTATAATGATTGCAGATATAACACCTGCTCATGATAGCAAATTGCAAACATTATTTGATGTGATTGATGAAAAGCAGGAACATCCTATTAATATTGGTAATAAGAAAATTATTATATTTACTGCGTTTGCAGATACAGCGAATTATTTGTACGACACAGTAAGTGTGTATGTGAAGAAAAAATATGGATTGGACACAGCAATTATTACCGGCACGGTTGATGGAAAGACCACAATCAAAGGTTTGAAAACGGACTTAAATACAGTACTAACATGTTTTTCCCCGGTATCTAAAGGAAAAAGTCTCTTATTACCGAACGAAAAATCAGAAATAGATATTCTAATAGCGACGGATTGTATATCTGAAGGTCAGAATCTGCAGGACTGTGATTATCTGATTAATTATGATATACATTGGAATCCGGTGCGTATTATTCAGAGATTTGGACGTATAGATCGAATTGGAAGCAAGAATGAATGTATCCAGCTTGTAAATTTCTGGCCGGATATTACATTGGATGAATATATTAATCTGAAAGCCAGAGTAGAAAACCGAATGAAAATCGTGGATATGACAGCTACGGGAGATGATAATGTTCTCAGCCCGGAGGAAAAGGGAGATTTAGAGTATCGAAAACAGCAGCTTAAGAGATTACAGGAGGAAGTGGTAGATATTGAAGATATGTCATCCGGAATATCTATTATGGATCTTGGATTGAATGAGTTCAGACTGGATTTGCTTGATTATATTAAGACACATCCTGAGATTGAAAAGGCACCGCATGGAATGAATGCTGTGGTGAAAGCAACTGAAGAATTGCCGGCTGGTGTAATATTTGTACTTAGGAACATAAAGAATGAGGTAAATATCAACAGTCAGAACAGGCTGCATCCATTCTATATGGTGTATATGTCAGAAGAAGGAGAGGTAATCATAGATCATCTTTCACCAAAGGAAATGCTGGATTCATTTAGGCTTTTATGTAAGGGTAAAAAGGAACCGGATAAAGAATTATGCGTCAGATTCAATGATGAGACAGATGATGGTCGGAAAATGGAAAAATATTCAGATTTACTTGGAGACGCTATTGCTTCCATCATTGAATTGAAGGACGAAAGCGAGATGGACAGCTTCTTAAGCGGCAAACAGATGAGTTTTTTATCTGAGACTATAAGTGGATTAGATGATTTTGAACTTATTAGTTTTCTTGTAATAAAGTAGGAGGTGTTTACATGTTCGATTTGCCTAAAACATCTGAGATTAGGAAGCCATTACATAAAAAGCTTATCTATGAGAAATATGCAGCAGAACTAACAGGAAATAAAAAGGATAGGTTTGATGCTGATATAAGCAGAATGATTATTACCAATGAGATATCAGAAGCTTCTGTGAATATTAAGGCAACGGAAGAGATTTCTGCTATATTTATTCTTCAGGTGGAACTGAAAAGAAAAGAGTATGATGATAAGAATATTATTATGATATCAAAACTTTTTGGGCAAAAGCTGCTGATTGTACTTCATTATGAAAATAAGTACCAATTGGCAATATATGAGACACGCTTGTTGAAATCAGACTGGAAGAATGAAGAAGAAATATCGTTAAAGCTTAATGGTCTTGACTTAGGAAGTGTATGGGATAATCTTGTCACACAGGTTTCAGGCATTGCTGCGCAGGCTGGAAATACATTGGTAGAACAGATAAATGTAGAGGCAGAAAGAGAAAAACTACGAGAGCAGATTGCTGATTTGGAACTTAAGGCACGCAAAGAAGTACAGTCAAAGAAAAAATTTGAGATGGTGCAGCGAGTTAATCTGTATAAAGAAAGGCTTAAGGATATGCAATGAAGAAAAGGCAGTTAATAAGGATAGTTGTAGTTACTGGAGCTACCATTTTAATAGCAATAATTTTAGCTTTCGTGTTGAATGTGCTATTTAAAGCGCATACAGATGGTATTTTTTCAGCAGAGTGGGGAGCTGGAGATGCATTAAATTATGCAGCAAGTATATTTGGTGCAGTTGGCACTATTATATTAGGTTATGTTGCATATAAGCAAAATGACAGATTACAAGAAATGGAAAATAATAATTATATTGCAAATTACAGTAGTATGATACTAATGGACAGTATATATATAAAGCAACAAGCAGATATTCCAGTTAATTGGGACATACATTCTGAACAGATAATTAAAGATAAAGCTTGGAATGAAAATGTGTCATATGTTGGGTATAAATTTACTTTTAATGGAACAAGTATAGAGAATAGTATACCAGTATTAATACATATAAAAGATTGTAACATATTTTGTAGTGATGAGAGCAATAAGAACATGAGTAGCCATTTGTTTGGGGAGAATTACTCGAATGTATACTCTAGAATTGCAATTCATCAGGATGGGAAGATAAAATTTGGAATGACATATGTTATAGATGCAAAAAAACGTGGTGAGTTCGAAGATGCAATAAAGCAGAGTGCATACAAGGTAATTGTAGAAATAGTATTTGATATTGTTACAGATAAAGGTGTAGTTACTCAATGCAAGTGCATTTCAAATTGTGATGGTAAAAACTGTGCAAATCTAATTACATGGGAGGATAAAGACCCGAAGGTGTTCTTTTATGGACACAGCATAGCAAATATTAATGAATTAAAGATAGCAGGAGAGGAAGAAAATCATGGATAAATTAAAAATGCAAACAGAAAACATAGCGGATAAAAATTTCGAGATGCTGTCAAAAATGTTTCCAAATGCACTTACGGAGACGATTACTGGTTACGATGATGATGGAAAACCGATTGTAGAAAGAGCAATTGATGCTGATGTGCTTAGGCAAGAGATATCTTGTAAGGTTGTAGAGGGAAAGGATGAAAGATATCAGTTTACTTGGCCGGATAAGAAGAAGGCAGTATTGCTTGCTAATACACCGATTGATAAAACACTTCGCCCATGTAGAGAAAAAAGTGTGGATTTTGATAGTACAGAGAATCTATATATTGAAGGGGATAATCTTGAAGTCTTGAAATTGCTTCATGAAACATATCTGGGAAAAGTAAAAATGATATATATAGATCCTCCATATAACACTGGAAACGATTTTGTGTATGCGGATGATTTTGTACAGAGTATGAATGAGTATCGAGAAAATAGTGGACAATTTGATGATGGTGGCAATCGTTTGGTTAAGAATATGGATAGCAATGGACGATATCATACAGATTGGCTAAATATGATTTATCCAAGACTCAAGTTGGCTAAAGATATGCTCACAGATGATGGCGTGATTTTCATTTCAATTGATGATAATGAGGTCGAAAATCTAAAGAAAATAAGTAATGAAATCTTTGGAGAATCAAACTATATTAATCAATTTGCATGGGTATCAAATATTACTGGTAGACAAATATCTGGACGAGGAGCAGCAAAAACTTGGGAAAGCATTCTTGTATATGCAAAAGATGCAACTCAGGTATCAGAATTTACAATTGACATTTCGTTTGCTAAAGAAAAAATGCCTGATACATATAAGGGGTTTAATAAAGATATAAGAAGAGATGATAGAGGTGAATTTGCCGTAGGTGATACTTTGTATAATCACAACAGAAAATTTAATGAAGAGACAAGACCAAATTTAGTTTACAGCATTTTTTATAATCCAGATACGGAGGAAATTATACCAGGAGATATAGGTGAAGAAAAAAAAGGTTTTATTGAATTATTACCTCATTCAAATGGAGATGGGGTACATAAATATCATGCTTGGAGATGGTCTAGAAATAAAGTAATAAATGAAAGCTATGATTTGATAGTATTGCCAACTTCAAGAAATGGATATGAAATATATACAAGAATTCGAGATTTTAATAAAACTTTGCTTAAGGATATAATTACAAATATCTCTAACGGTGATACAGAATTGCAAAAACTGTTTGAAGGAAAAAAATATTTTGATTATCCTAAATCAGTAGATTTACTAAAAACATTAATTGGAGCTATATCTGATAAAGATGCAATTATTATGGATTTCTTTTCAGGTTCTGCAACGACGGCTAATGCTGTAATGGAATTAAATGCAGAAGATGATGGTAATAGGAAGTTTATTATGGTTCAGGTACCAGATTCGTTGGACAAGTCAAGTGTCGCTTATAAAGATGGATATCAAACTTTATGTGATATTGGAGAAAAACGCATATGCAGGGTTTCGAGTAAAATAAAGGAAAATAATAATAAGGTGGATGTGGGAGTTAGAGTTTTAAAATTAGATGTTTCAAATATGAAAGATGTTTATTACAATCCAACTGAAACTCAGCAATCATTATTTGACACATATGCTGATAACATCAAAGAAGACCGTACACCAGAAGACTTATTATTCCAGGTTATGCTTGATTTAGGCGTGTTACTTTCAAGTAAGATTGAAGAAACAACTATAGCTGGTAAGCATGTATTTAATGTTGCAGATGGTTTTTTAATTGCATGTTTTGATAATGATGTGACGGAAGAGACTGTGAAGGCTGTTGCAGAGAAAAAGCCTTATTACGCAGTATTCAGAGATAGTTCCATGGCAAATGATAGTGTTGCAACAAACTTTGACCAGATATTTGCATCAATCAGTCCTGAGACAGTAAGGAAGGTGCTGTAATGGAGAAGATACATGAAATCAATGAATCTGTATATGATATCAATATGGATAATTTATGTCAGTATTCAATTGAATTGATCAAATATGCAAGAAACATTACTGCAAAGCAGGTGAATAATGTCCAGATAATGACGTATTATTCTCTTGGAAGATGGATAGTAGAAGTACAGCAGCAAGGAAAGCATAGAGCAGAATATGGTAAAAAAATTATAATAAATCTTTCACAAAAGTTAACGGAAGAATTTGGCAAAGGATTTTCGGAATCTACATTAGAAAAGGCAAGAAAGTTTTATTTGACATATAAGAATCGAATTTCGGAAACACTGTTTACGGAATTTGCTATAAAGAAATCGGAGACAGTGTTTACGATTTTTGAAGAAGAGCATCCGTTTGTGGTGACCTGGTCTCATTATCTGCAATTGATGAGAATGGAAAATGAAGAGGAACGCTCGTTTTATGAAATAGAAGCTGCCAGAGAGAAGTGGGGAGTCAGAGATTTGTCACGCCAGTATAATTCTTCTCTTTATGAGAGACTTGCGTTAAGCAGGGATAAAGACAAAGTGCATCGCTTATCACAGGAAGGAAATGTGATTACAACCTCAAGGGATGTGCTTAAAGATCCATATGTATTGGAATTTGTAGGGCTGGATGACAAATATAGTTATTCGGAAACCGATTTAGAAAACAGGCTGTTAGATAATTTACAGCAATTCCTTTTGGAACTTGGAAAAGGTTTTACTTTTGTGGCAAGACAGAAAAGATTTTCATTTGAAGAAGATCATTTCAGAGTGGATCTTGTTTTCTATAACAGATTGTTGAAATGCTTTGTATTATTTGATTTAAAGATTGGAAAATTAAAGCATCAGGATTTGGGGCAGATGCAGATGTATGTCAATTACTATGATAGATACGAAAAAACAGAGGAAGAAAATCCTACGATTGGTGTATTGTTGTGCAATGAAAAAAATGATGCAATGGTTGAATTGACATTGCCGGAAGATTCCAACATTTATGCTTCACAGTATAAGCTGTATTTACCGGATAAGAAACTATTACAGGATAAATTGAAAGAATGGTTACAGGAAGAAGGTGGTGCTGAAGATGAAATTTAATTTTAAAATACAACAGTACCAGACAGATGCTGTTGACAGTGTAGTGAACTGTTTTAAGGGACAACCATATATAGACAATGTATCTTACCGCAGGGATATAGGAAATAAGAGAGAGATGCAGACTTATTCGCAGATGTCATTTGTAAATAATTATGATCAGGAAACATTGGATTTTACAGATGATTTTGATGAGTCGGGATTTAAGAACGAGAATCTGTTGATTTCGTCTGATATGGTATTGTCAAATATTAAAGAAGTACAACAGAATAATAATGTCATGATTTCGGATTCTCTTGTTGACAGCATGGGAGCCTGCTCTTTGGATATAGAGATGGAGACCGGTACCGGTAAGACCTATGTTTATATAAAGACAATGTTTGAACTGAATAAGCGTTACGGCTGGTCAAAGTTTATTGTAGTGGTTCCTTCTATTGCAATCAGAGAAGGTGTTAAAAAGTCATTTGAAATCACACAGGATCATTTTATGGAGCATTATGGAAAGAAAGCCAGATTTTTTGTGTATAACAGCAGTAATCTGAATCAGCTTGATTCATTTTCAAGCAATGCCAGAATAAATGTCATGATTATCAATATGCAGGCTTTTAATACTTCCATGAAAGAGGGAGGAAAAAGCAAGGAAGCTCGTATTATTTATGATAAGAGAGACGAGTTTGGAAGCAGACGTCCTATAGATGTTATAAAAGCGAATAATCCGATTATTATACTGGATGAGCCTCAGAAGATGGGGGGAGATGCGACACAGAAAGCACTTAAAAACTTTAATCCATTGTTTACATTGAATTATTCGGCTACACATGCAAAACATCATAATCTTGTATATGCACTGGATGCGGTGGATGCATACAATCAGCACCTTGTAAAAAAAATTGAGGTCAAGGGATTTCAGGTAAAGAATTTCCGTGGTACGGACCATTATCTATATCTGGAGGATATTATTATATCTCCGAAGCATGCCCCAAGAGCCAGAATTGAGTATGAGAAGGACTACAAGACGAAAGGTATTAACCATGAGTCCAGAATTTTTGATGTAGATGATAATCTGTATGAAATATCCAATAATATGGAGCAGTATAAAGGATATCGTGTATCTGAGATTGATCCAATTGCTGGAACTGTTGCATTTACAAATGGAGAAGTAATTCATAGAGGTGATGTTGTTGGTGATGTATCTGAGAGAGATATGCGCCGTGTACAGATCAGGGAAACAATAAAGTCTCATCTAGAGAAGGAAGAGGAGCTTTTTAACAGAGGCATCAAAACCTTATCATTGTTCTTCATTGATGAAGTGGCAAAGTATCGTCAGTATGATGAAGAGGGCGAAGAAATCCTCGGAGAATATGGTCAGATATTCGAACAGGAATATAACGATATTGTGAACGAATATATTACTGTTTTTGATACACCATATCAGAAGTACTTAAAGGGTATTGATGTAAAAGACACTCATAAGGGTTATTTCTCCATAGATAAAAAAGGACATGCTGTTGATAGCATGGTAAAACAAGGTTCAGACTTTTCAGATGATATATCTGCATATGACCTTATCCTTAAGAATAAAGAAAGACTTCTTAGCTTCGCAGAGCCAACAAGATTTATATTCTCACATTCAGCACTTAGAGAAGGATGGGATAATCCAAATGTATTTCAGATTTGTACTTTGAAGCATAGTGACAGTACAACTGGAAAGAGACAGGAAGTTGGTAGAGGATTAAGGCTTTGTGTTAACCAGGATGGCTTTCGAATGGATGAACAGAGTGTAGGGAAGTCATTGGTACATAAAATCAATAAACTTACTGTTATAGCAAGTGAAAGCTATAAGGATTTTGTAACGGATCTTCAGAAACAGATAAAGACAGATTTGTACGACAGACCTAGAAAGGCAACTGTTGACTATTTTACAGGTAAAACAATAATGGTCAATGGAAATGCAGAAAAACTTAATAAACAGCAGGCTACAATGGTATACCAGTATCTGATTAAAAATGATTATGTGACAATGGATGGTAATGATAATATTACTGAGCAATACCATATGGATCTGGAAAACAATCATTTGGCGCCACTTCCTGAGCATTTAGTTGCATATGCTGAAGGTATTCACAAACTGATTCAGAGTGTATTTAATGACAAGATACTTGATGACATGATTGATAATGGTAATGAAACAAAAGTACCAAACAACGATTTGAATGATAATTTCTACAAGAAAGAATTTCAGGCTTTGTGGGGATATATCAATCATAAATATGCTTATACAGTTTCATTTGATAGTAATGAGCTTATAAAGAAAGCGATAGATGCAATAGATGCAGAGTTATATGTGTCAATGCTGCAATATACAACGTCTATCTCAGAACAGAAAGATACATTATCGGCTGATGCAATTAAATCCGGTGACTCATTCAAAGGTGCAACGTCTGATACAACAGCACTTAAGCATTTTGAAACCAGTCAGATAAAATATGATCTGATCGGCAAGGTGGCAGAGGCAACAGTACTTACACGAAGAACGGTAGCAGCTATCCTCAAAGGAATCCGTAAGGATAAATTTGACATGTATAAAAATAATCCGGAAGAGTTCATCTCTAAGGTTACAAGGCTGATTAAGGAACAGAAGGCAACTATGATAGTTGATCATATTTCTTATGACCAGCTTGAAGGTAAGTTTGATAGCGAGATATTTACAGCGGAGAAGCATACTACAATAGATAAAGCATTTAAAGCAGAGAAACATATACAACCATATGTATTTACTGACGGTAATGCTGATAAGAGTGTAGAACGTAAATTTGCAGAGGATTTGGATGGAGCGGCGGAAGTATGTGTATACGCAAAGCTTCCAAAGGGATTCTCAATTCCAACACCTGTCGGAAATTATAGTCCTGACTGGGCAATAGCGTTTAATGAGGGAACGGTTAAGCATATATTCTTTGTGGCTGAGACGAAGGGTACCATGGAATCTTTGCAGCTTAGACCAATTGAAAAAGCTAAAATTATGTGCGCGAGAAGGCTGTTTAACGAGATATCTACAGACAATGTGGTTTACCACGATGTTGATAGCTACCAGAGCTTATTAAATATTATGAATGATTCATCTTTGGATAAAAAGGTATGTGAATAACAATTTGATGAATTGTAGAAGGAGAATTTATGGCAGATTTTAAATATGAAATAGTAGAGCACATCGGAACACTCTCAGAGAGTGCCAAGGGCTGGACAAAAGAGCTGAACAAGATTTCATGGAATGGTGGAGAACCTAAATATGATATCAGAGAATGGGCACCGGAACATGAGAAAATGGGAAAAGGTGTAACTTTGTCTGAGGATGAGGTGGTGAAGTTGAAGGAATTATTATGACTTATAATTTTTATTTACTAGTAGTTGGAATACGCACAGTGGAGAATTTGAAATGATAGTTGATGAGAATATTGCTGAATTAATTTGTGCATTAGAATACAAAATTGGAAATCAAACATATAATCCCAATTCATATAATGGGTGGACTGGAGAGGAGGGATGTGGATTTAAATATCCAGTTAGTTATTGCAAGAATAAAATTGATTTAGAGGAACATAAAATTACTAAGACAAAGTCAAAAATAGAATTTATTCAACCAGAATGTGTTGAAACAATGAAGTATGCGTTTGGTTCAAACCACTTGTATATTGGCGACGGAATTGTGGAGGTACTTAACTATTTAGAAGAACTTTATGGTATTGATTTCAATAAACTTGAGCAACAGAGAATTGATCATAAATACAATGCCCTTGCATTAATTGAGGAAAAATTAATGCATGACGAAATTGTTCGGATTAGTAGCGGCAAAAATCGGGTTGGTCTAGATATTCCAGAAGGAATATATAAGGCAGTTAATCTAAAGGAGGGATATTCGTCGTATTTATCAATAGATATTTATAATGCGGAAGGTGTTTTAGAGGATTACATTAGAACAGATGGTGATGAGATAGAAATCGAATTGAAAAATGGATATTATACAAAATCGTTTTATCCATATGGGTTGAAAAACAGTGCACATACTTCTGCAAAAGTAGGTAAGTAACAAGAAATTTTTGGTGCCATATAATATGTGGCGGTAAAGTGAAGGTGAACATATATGAAGCAGTACATTGGATATATTGAAAAGGAAAGTCCTTTGCGGTATGAAGTGAAGGAAAACGAAATAAATAAGCCTTTGCCGGTATATGCAACAGACGAAAAAATTAAAAGATGTAAGTGTGGAAGCAAACTGGTACTTCTATATTATGAGGCAAGTACTAATGGGAAAAAAGAAATTCATGGAAAAAAATGCCCTGAATGTGGAAACAATTATTTTTCATATAGGCAATGTATGGCAAATGAGTCAGCGTTTGAAGTAATTGAATTATATGTTCCTAATTCTAATGAGGAAGAATTACCAGATGGAGAGGTGTTTATTGAGTTAGGTACTTATATATATATTACACCATTACATTATGTACATGAATGTAATGGAAGTTTTGGAAAAAAAGATGCAGACTTATAGACAATAATGGTTGTGAAATTGTAGTGACTCTTAACCATTGTAAAAATTGTGGAAAATTTTTTGTTTCAGAGAAAAAATATCAAAGATTAGGTTATAGATTTTCAAAATATAATTTTCAACAAGTAGGTGAGGAAAAATCGGTTAATTTATATATTGATACTCATTTAGAATTGGAAAATTCATCCCCTGATAACTATTATATGATTAATAGAGAGGAACCTTTTTGCAGAAGATGTGGTGGAAATTTGGAAATTTATCACCAGCGAATTGCTACACCAGAAGGGAAAAAACGGAGAATAGCTGTTCGAAAATGTGTAGTATGTGGGACAAAGCATATGTCTTATGGTACGTATTCAGCATGTGGATACGGAAATATCATTAATAGTGATGAATTGAATTATATGAGGACCACATCCGAATTAAGACATGAGATTAAAGTTAAAAAGAAGGAATTGGATAAACTCGAAAAGAAATTTACTGCATTAATGTCAATGGGAAAAGGTTATGTTCCTTTGAATACAGATAATAGCACAGCACAAGAGAAAAAGGACATAGTAATCGATGTCTATTTTAAGCAAAATAATTCATGTATAAGAAAAAAGCATGATATTCAAACTGTTTCAATGGAAGTACATAACACTAGAGGATTCGGAAAGCGAATTGTGAATGTATTTCATTGTAGGCAATGTGATAAATATTGGATTAATTATGAGGCTATTGAAGATCTTATCAACAAGAGATTTTATCCTGATTTCAAATATCGAATAGTAAAAGAATCATGGGAAGGTTTAAAACCAGTATCCGAGCTTATGATGTATGGATATAATGTGAAAGAGGGAGAGCTGACAGAAAAGCAGAGACAACTTTTACTGAAGGAGCTCATAGATAAGGGACTGATGACAAAAGATCAGATAATTAGGAATATACAGTCTAAAGTTGATTTTAATGGGAAAAAAAGTGGCAATGAAAATGCAAAAAAACGCTGGATTGATGATATTAAGTATGTATCGCAATATACAGTTGGAAATGTGCAAGAAATACATGGAAGATTTGAAATATAGATACTGTATCATCGCCGATTTGAGATAAGGAGTTGCAATATAATGAATAATATATCTGAAGATGAAAGTGAAATTCAAATGTATAGATGTATGCTTTGTGGTACTCAATACAAAGAAATGCCGCAAAATAAATTTTGCAAAGTTTGTGGTAAACCATTAAATTCACGACAGACTAAGATTGTTTATAATAAAATAGAAAATGGGATACTTATTAAAATAAGTGATGAAGCTGCATTAAAATCAATGAATGCAGGGCAATTTTGGTTTCAATCACCACGTTATTATCAAGAGTTTAAGGATAATGATGCTGTTGGTGACATAAATGAATGTGCAATTGAAAATATATTAGAAGTTTCTTCAGACGAATTAAAAAGATATATGGGATTAAGCAAAGGAACATTGATACATTGCACAGATGGAAAAGATTATATTTTGGAGAAAGTGTTAAATGGGAAGGTTTATGTTTCGTCGCGATATCAAAATTGCTATAGATTATTATGTTTTTACACACTGCATATTAGTGACACAGGTAAAATTGTAAAACCTGATATTAGAATGAGAAATATGGGGACTCACTTTTCGATAGTAAAAAATAGAAAAAGGTTTGTGCAGATCCTAAATAATTATGTAGAGAAAGAGGTGGAAAGTAAGAATTATGATATTTCGGTATGCTCAAATTGGATAAATTATATAAGTGATGCATATACGGGCATATACACTCCGATTTGTAAATTCGCTAAATATAGTTATCAAAATGAATATAGGTGTGTTCTTTCAAGTAATGAATATGGCAAATTGCCAGAAAAGAAAGAAAAGCGGATACAACTAGAGGCAGTAGCTGATGAAAATATTATGACACCACCAATTCCACTAGAATGGCTATGGAAAGTTTCGACATTAGACGAATTATCTAAAATATAAAAGCGATATCGTATAAAGGCATGATATGGATTAAAATGAACTGGAGGAAAAGAAATCATGAAGCTAAAAAATGTCTTGGTAGTTGTTGATGATATGGAAGAATCTGTTCGTTTTTATCAGGAAATGTTTGGTTTACAGGTAATAATGAAACAGGAAGGCAATACAATATTGTCTGAGGGATTGGTATTACAGGATGTAAAAGTATGGGTGGATGATATTGGACTTTTTACAACACCATATAGTAATACATCTGAATTATATTTTGAGGACAATGATGTTGAAGGACTGGTAGATAAACTTACTTCAAGTGATATTTTGGTGAGATTCCAAACTGGCTTAACGGAGTTGGGCGGAGGTCAAAAGATGGTGAGATTTTATGATCCATCAGGAAATCTTATAGAAGTACGAACACCAGTTAATCACAACTGATATGATGTGGATTTGAGGAGAAATATGCAGATATTTGTAGATGCAGATGCGTGTCCGGTAGTGGATATTGTCGAGACAATAGCAGAGAAATATAATATTTCCACCACATTGCTGTGTGATACGAATCATATTTTGTATTCTGATTACAGCGAGGTGATTGTGGTAGGTGCAGGAGCAGATGCTGTAGATTATAAGTTGATTAGCATTTGTCATAAAGGGGATGTAGTAGTATCGCAGGATTATGGTGTCGCTGCTATGGCACTTGGAAAAGGGCTCACAAGGTCCGGTGGACCTTGGCTTTGAGCCGACCGAAGCGGAGCGTAGACCATATGCTATTTACCAATCCGGTAAGTGGTACACGAATGAGAATATAGATCAGATGCTTATGGAGCGACATCTTAATAAAAAGGCAAGACGCAGCTCTTATAAGAATCATATGAAAGGGTGTACGATGTCCGGTGGACATCGGTTCTGCACGGACCGGAGTGGCAACGGAGACCGAGAAAGCGTACAGAAGATGATGATGTACGCTTTGCACAGTCCTTTGAAAAACTTATACTGATGGCAAAGTCAAAAGAAGGTGCTCAGAGTGGGACTATTTAAGAAAAAGACAGTTACAAAGACATATGATAAAGAAAATAAGAAACCTGTAATCAAAGCAAGCATATGTAATGGCGAGCAGGTTGCAGGCTTTAAGGACATTCATACTGGTAAGATAGATGAGGTCATGCTGATTAAGAACCAGGCAGACCTTTATGCATTCAAGAAAATGTATGGAATAGATGGCGAGATAGAAAAGGAATATTAAACAATGTATTTGATTAAGGCAATAAAAGGTGACATAACAAAAGTAACAGATGTGCAGGCAATCGTAAATGCAGCAAACAACTCTCTTCTTGGTGGAGGCGGTGTAGATGGTGCGATTCACAGAGCAGCAGGACCGGAATTTTTGGCAGAGTGTAGGACACTTCATGGATGTGAGACAGGAGATGCAAAGATAACAAAAGCCTATAATCTGCCATGTGAATATGTGATACATACTGTAGGACCGATATGGAATGGTGGAAGGAATAGAGAAGAGGAACTTCTTGCTAACTGCTATTTTAATTCTATGAAGCTGGCAATGGATAATGGAATCAGGTCTATTGCATTTCCTTCTATATCAACGGGAGTATATAGTTTTCCGGTTGAGTTGGCAGCAAAGATTGCAGTACATACAGTAAATAGGTTCTTGCAGGATAATCCGGATTGTTTTGATCTGGTGGAGTGGGTGCTATTTGATACTCATACTGAATCAGTATATGAAGCAGAGGTTGATAAGTTATACGACAAATAAAATGACAAAAGGGAGCTTTTATGTACGCTGAAAAAATAGATTATGATGATATTGAAATGTCGAGTAGGTTACGGAATATTCTCAGAATAAATGGATTTGGGTCATTGGAAGGATTGAGAGAATATCCAAAGGAGCATTTTATAAAGTTTCGTAATAGGGGGCAGGCAACATTGTAGGAATTATATCAAATTTGTGAAGAGCACGGCATAAAGCTTCGTAGTGTAGAAGATCTGAATGATAGGGAACATGGAGTCAGATTTGATGACTTCTTATGTATGGATGCATTTAGAATTGGAATAAAAAGCAAAGATGATTTGAGAAGATATAGTCTTGAGGAATTTGAAGAGATGTGTCCGAAGGATAAAAGGTTGTTTGTAAGATTAAAGAAGTTGAAAACAATACAAGAGTAATCTTATGTGATTTATTAAATAAAAGAACCCCACGGAAAATCTGATTGTAAAATCGGAATGTGTAAAGCTGGTTACTGAAATAATGAATGGAGAAGGGAAGAAAAAACACAATGGCACATTGTAAAATAAATTCAGTACATAAATGCTGATGTACTGGAAAAAATACAATCTTAAATTAAAATAAGACGGAGGGGATGATATTATTGCAGTCTGTGGCATTTGTGGAGCAAAAATCGGATTGAAAAAGTAATGATACAAGGCGGTAATTATCTTTGCTATGACTGTGTGGAAGCTGCTGGTTTTCATCCTCTAACATGGACAGGAAATATGAAAACGAGCCTGAGTGAAATACAAAATCGTATCAATGGCAGCAGAGATATGACTATTGGGTGGCATTCCAGGATTATGCTTTCCAAAATACACAGTTTGCAAAGAACTTCAATCGTAGGAAACATTTATGCAGATATATGAAAATTCAGGATGGTCACAAAGAGATGCTGCACAGAGCATTATACAAAATAATATATACGGACTTGATATGGATGACAGGGCTGCACAGTTAAGTTACTTCGCAGTACTGATGAACGCAAGGCAGTATGATAGAAGAATCCTGACAAGAGGTATAGAGCCGAATGTATATGCGGTGCAGGAGAGTAATGGCATTAATCGAGGTCAGCTTAAATTCTTTGGAGCAGGGGTAGCAGAGGAAGAAGAAAAGATAGCATTAATGCAGATAGAAGGACTTCTTAATTCATTGAATGACGCAAAGTAATATGGTTCTTTGCTTAATGTGGAAGATTATGATTGGGAATTGTTAGAGAAATTTGCTGAGAATACAGATACAGAAAGCCGGATTTCTTTTGATACATATGGGTTGTATGAGGGATGAACTGGAAACAAATATGAACCCTAAAATGATTCGCCCGATTGTACAGGCAATGGTAGCCTCTTATCCTGAGTTAAATCCCAAAAAACTGGATATTAAGTTTATTTCATTATTTAGGGATGAAAAAACGTGGGATGTTCATTATGAGATGAAAAATTCAGCATCAGATTTGGAGCATAATGCAATCATGCAGGAGTTTGATGCAATGTATGATAGAGAACAGGGGATTATTTATGGAGAATAACATAAAGGAAGAAAGCAGATTAAAGTTTCAGTTTGCAGAAAATGATACTGTGATAAAATTTGATGATACAAAATTTTATCGAGACTACTTTAATAAATTGCCGGAGGCAAAAGGTGTTGATTTTATTTCTGTTGCTAAAGATAAGATTGCATTTTTATGAAGGAATTGCAGGACAGTATGAATAAAAAACTTCGATGGTTCAATTGCAGAGTATCCGTTGTCGATTCCGATACATATGATCCGAGTATATTTCGGATCGTAAGCTGAGATATGATTGTAAAGATATAGGAGTACGGCACATGAAAGTATGGCATGTATTCAAATGTGCTTAAGGATGTGAGAGGCACGATAGATTCGGCGATTAACCACTATGTGGCGAACAATTACTCGGGTTCGGTGATGAATTTCCTGCACTGCTTTTACGGCGTGGGAGCGGTCATAAGCCCGAACATCATGGCTGCGGCACTTAAAAGTGCACGCTGGAACGAGGGGTATCGCTGGACGGCGTACCTCCAGATTGCAATACTGCTTGTCTGTATATCTTCTTATTTTTGCGGTGTTTAATACAGCATTTCTTGAGCTGTCATATATTGCCGAAAACAAAGCAAAGGCGGAATAATTTACACACCTTGTTACAGACTTTATTTGCATGTTACGGGATGGGGTTTCTTGAATATAGAGTAATCACCTTCTGGAAGATATTTCGGTAATAATTTACCAAAATATCTTTTAGAAACCATTACCTATGGTGGCATTCCGCTTGTTGTTTTAGCTGAGACGGAAGAACAGAAAATGGCTATTCTGGACAATCTATTTAAGGAAACTTATATCAGTGATATAGTAAAGAGAAATAAAATCAGAAACGTAGGAGAGATGGAAGCACTATTGGATATTCTTTCGTCTGCAATTGGTGCATTGACGAATCCGAATAAGCTTCAAAAGACTTTTAAGAGTGTGAACCGTTCAAAGATTACGGCCACTACTATCACGAAATATATTGAATATTTAGAGGATGCATTTTTGATTGAGGAAGCCATGAGGTATGACATAAAGGGAAAGTCTTATATTGGTACGCCTTTGAAATATTACTTTATGGACATAGGACTTAGAAATGCGCGTATCAACTATAGACAAATAGAGATAACTCACTCTATGGAGAATGTCATTTATAATGAGCTTAGAATGAGGGGATTCAGCGTTGATGTAGGAAATCTTACCATAGTGGAGAATGGAAAAGATGGCAAGGCTGTAAAGAAGCAGTTAGAAGTGGACTTCATATGTAATAAGGGTTCTAAAAAGTACTATATTCAGTCAGCATACCAGCTTGGCACAGAGGAAAAATTAGCACAGGAAATCAGACCATTCCTTAAGATAAATGACTCATTTAAAAAGATTGTCATTACTTCTGATACTCCAAAGCCATGTTATACAGATGAAGGAATTTTAATGATGAATGTGTATGATTTCTTATTAATCCCGGAAATGATTGATTTATAGAAAATGGCTGTCATTAGAGAATAAATCCAAAGGCGGTTTGGTTCTTCTTAATATATACTCTGGTTGGACTCAATAATAGTTATACTATTCTTAATCTTTTATTGATAAATATCAGTAATAAATTTCAGTAAGTAAAGCGACGGATATACATAGAATGCATATGCTTCATGTATATTCATTGCTTTAAATGTTTTTTAATATAATGATTCCCCTTATATAAGGCAGCGATAAAAATTTAATTTATTCTTTTTTGTCCCCGAAAAATTTTGAAAATATATGTCATATACACCACTTTACAACTTTTCATAAAAAAATTATCGTACAGGGCTTTCTGATGTATAATGGATTTGCGAAAACATTACAAAGGAAAGTGACCCTGTACGACAAAAACATTATACAACGAAATGGACCTATGTCAATACCTTGGACACAAAAAGTTGAACACATTTCTCCCCAACTACATTAGTGAGAATGTGTTTCAGGCTGATAAAGCTTCATCTTCAACCTGCTGAGGCGTTCTGTAATTAAGTGCACTATGACGCCGCTTGCGATTGTAGAATGATTCTATGTACTCAAAAAGTGCTGCTTTTGCCTCCTCAAACGTATGGTATGTTGTTGTATATACTTCTTCCTTTTTTAATACTGAATGGAAGGATTCTATACATGCATTGTCATAAGGATTTCCTTTTCTGCTGAATGAGTGCCGTATTCCCAGCTTTTTAAGGCAGCCTTCAAATTCCTCACTGGTATATTGGCTTCCGAGATCACTGTGCAGGATTATTCCCCTGGTATCAGGAATATTTAAACATGCATTCCTTACAGCATTTACCGCAAGCTCAGCAGTGATATTTCTGCCATATGCCCAGCCTATTTTTTACGGTCATATAAATCCATGACTGATGCAAGGTAAGTCCAGCCTTCATTTTTGACATGTATGTAGGTTATATCCGTTACGAGCTTCTTAAATATGGTATCCGCCTCAAAGTTACGGTTTAAAATATTTTCTTTGTCATCAGGCACCTGACCATGGTTCTTCTGATACTGATATTTTTTGATGACAATGCTTTTGATTTCAAGATGCTTCATATGGCGCTGCACTCTTTTTACGGAGCATGGAATATTTCTGTCATTAAGTTCCCTGTGAATCTTGATGGCTCCATAACGCTTTTTGAATTCCAGATATACGTTCAGCACCTGATTACTGAAAATATTATATTCCTGTTCCCTTCTGGATGAGACATGATTAACCGCCGCATAATATGTGCTTCTTGGAAATTTAAGAACCTTACACATCTGCTTGACAGTATACTTTTTGATATTAGCCTGAATAAAGGACATGTATTCAGCTATTGATTTTTGGCGAATATGGCAGTAGCTTTTTTTAATATTTCGTTCTCAATCTCAAGCTCTTTCATTTTCTTCTGGAGAGCCCTGTATTCCTTTATGGAAATAGTTTCAGTTTCAGAAACCTGTACAGGAGAAAGATTTTTTATCCACATAGATACGGTGCCTTTAGGAATGCCATATTCGTTACTTAATTCGGTTACACCTTTACCGGCTTTGCAGTGCAGGTCAACAATCTGCTGCTTAAATTCCGGGGTATAAGATTTTTGATTTTTTGCCATTGTGTTGAACTCCTTTTTTGATAATTATAAGCTGTTCAACTTTTCGTGTCCATAGTTATATCTTAGCACCAAAAGAGGTTTGCCCCACAATTTGGGGCGAACTGCAGTTTACGGCGTCTGGCAGTCACCATTCTGTTTTAGAACGGCAGTTTTCCGAAGCCAACGGCCGCCCTTTTTTTAGTTAGAAAATTACCGCTTATCGTGCGTTAATCTTAATACCAAGCTTTTTTTGCAATTTGGCATGCAAAGTATGGACATGTAATAATATATGGTATAATCCCATCTTTGACAGTTGGAAAGTAAAAAAAACGGTTGTGAAGCAGTAAAATCAAGGCTTACAGCCGTTTTTTATTTCGCATCTATATGTGCTATTGTGCTATATTTTTTGCACTATGGCAAATTTATTTCTTTTGTCTGCTTGATGATGCTTCGCATCCGGTCATTTTTTATTTTTTTAATATCTGCCGTCCGGCAAAAAATATAGACCACTTGTCGCAATTTGCTTTTATTTTTTTGCTGTGCGGATATAATCGGATACATAGGAAGCAGGAAGGAGCAGCCGATGAAAATTGCATTTGAGATAAATGAAAAATATAAAAAACCGGAAATACATATATGCAGTGACAGGGATGACCATGAGAGCCGGAAGATTTATATGACTGTCATGGAGGTATTTGAAAAGAATATCACAGCCTATGATGACAATGAGCCGGTTATGATAAGGCATGGTGATATCGTGAGGATTTTTACCCAGAATAAGAATGTTTATCTTCTCACTGAAAAGAGGCAGTACAGGCTCAGGGAGCGGTTATATGAGCTGGAGGAGATATTAGATTCGGACAGCTTTGTCAGGATATCCAATTCGGAAATCGTGAATGTGAAGAAAATAATCAGGCTGGACACAAGCATTACCGGAACAATCAGGATGTACATGAAGGGAGATACACAGACCTTTGTATCCAGAAGATATGTAAGCAGGATAAAGAAGACATTAAAATTATAAAAACAGCTTATATTTGATGGCAGAATGTATACAAAACCGGGATGGAGCTGTTTTTGGGGCAGCGGTAAAATAATATGTCTGCACAGATAAAACATAGATATTGTATAGGATTATGATTTAAGAAAGGGCAAATGAAATGGTAAAAAATGTATTGCTAAGAATTATAAATAGTTTTATGTATGCAATAGGCATAACAACAGTGGTCTACATTATAGTGATAATGATTTCGGGGCAGACACCGCTTTTGCCGGATTATGCCCGGAAATTTGACAGCGACGTGAAGGCACTGCTTGTTCAATTGATATTGGTAGGAGCAATGAGCGCGGCACTGGGCGGCGGTACGATAATAATGGAGTTTGAAAGGCTTGGACTGCTTGCGCAGAGTGCTGTCTATTTTGTAATTTCGCTGTGCGTATGGCTTCTTGTGGGGAATTTCTGCTGGTGTATAACGAAGTATCCGCAGGCATTCGTGTCTGTGATTGTAAGCTACACGGCTTCATATATTGTGTGCTGGGTAATCCAGTACAGGATATGTAAGAAAAATATAGCTGATATAAATAAAAAAATTATGGAGCTGGAGGCGGATAACCATGGAGAACGCGATAGTAATTGACGGCCTGAAAAAGGAATACGGCAAGAGAGCTGCGGTGAAAGCAATATCTCTTAATGTGGAGCAGGGGACACTTTTCTCACTGCTGGGTGTAAACGGAGCAGGAAAAACCACAACCATAAAAATGCTCACAGGCCTTACCAAGCCCACATCCGGGGAGGCATATGTGATGGGCAGGAGCATAAATACTGAGCTTGCCAAGGTGAAGAAGCTGGTGAGTGTTTCACCGCAGGATACGGCGGTCGCACCTAACCTCACCGTAAGGGAGAATCTTGAGTTCATTGCCGGTATATATGGTATGGATAGGAAGTATGCGAGGGAAAAAACGGATGAGCTTGTAAGAGAATTTTCAATGGAAGAAGTAGAAAAATCAAAGGCAAAAACCTTATCCGGTGGATGGCAGAGGAGACTCAGCATTGCAATGGCGCTTATCACGGAACCAAAAATTTTGTTTCTTGATGAGCCGACGCTGGGGCTGGATGTCATCGCCAGAAGGGAGCTGTGGCAGATTATCAATTCTGTGAAGAAAAATGTGACGATAGTGTTGACCACGCATTACATGGAGGAGGCGGAAAAGCTCTCCGACAAGGTCGCAGTAATGGTAAAAGGCGAGGTCAAGGCTGTTGGAACTGTATCTGAGCTGTTGCAAAGGAAAGGGAAGCAGAATCTGGAGGAAGCATTCGTATCGATAGTCGGGGTGGAATAAGAAGGAGAAGAAAAATATGAGAGCATTGGTATTTGGAAATAGAACATTTAAGGAAATTCTAAGAGACCCGCTCAGCTATATTTTTTGCGTGGGTTTTCCTATAGTAATGTTGATAGTTATGTCGATTGTGAATGACAGTATACCGGCAGAGAGCGGGATGACCGTTTTTCAGCTTAAAAATCTGACACCCGGAATAATGGTGTTCGGTCTGGGATTTGTCATGCTGTTTACATGTATCCAGGTGTCGAAGGACAGGACAACGGCACTGATGCTGCGTCTCTACACATCGCCGATGAAAACGATTGATTTTCTGATAGGCTACACACTTCCTGTAATACTCATCGCTTTTTTCCAGTCGGCTGTGACATATATCTGCGCCGGAGTTATCAGCCTTATTGTGGGAGAAAGCCTGAAGCTATCCGACATGCTGTTATGTCTTGTCTGCCTTATTCCGACGGAGATATTGCTGATTGGCTTCGGGCTGCTGTTCGGTTCAATGCTTAGCGATAAGGCGGCACCCGGCTTCTGCTCAATAATAATTTCCCTTATAAGCATGATTGGCGGAGTATTCATGGATGTTGATATGATGGGCGGCGCAATCAAGAACGTAAGCCATGCTCTCCCATTCTACCATGGAGTGCATATTGCAAGAAATGCCTTCGCAGGTAACTTGGCCGGACTTGGAAAATCCTTTGCCGTAGTCTCTGTCTGGGCTGTAGCGGTATATCTGCTTGCCTGCGCTGTATTCAGAAATAAAATGCAGAAGGATGTGCGCTAGCCGGGCAGGTTGGGACAGGGGGTCTGACACCATGTCCCAATGCGTGGGACACCGGTGTCAGACCCCCTGTCCCAACCTGCCCCTTGTTCCGGCGGCAGCCCCCGGCTTTTGTCTCCCAAATTACACCATAGGTATAATGACAATTCAGAAAAAGTATGCTATTATGTCGGTAACAAAGAAAGAGAAGCGAATTGTAATGTGAATCCGGGAGGGGAAAGAAGATTTATGGACACAGTAAAAATATTGGAAGTAAAAGAGAATGTCTTTGATGCGAACGAGGTGAATGCAAGGACCGTCAGAGAGCAGCTTACGAAGGAGGGCAGGCTGGTTATCAATGTGATGTCCTCTCCGGGCTCCGGCAAGACCACAATGCTTGTGAGAACGATAAATATGTTACAGCCAGAGTTCAGGGTAGGCGTGTTAGAATGTGATATTGACGCCAGCGTTGATGCACAGACGATTCAGGCAGCAGGAGGCAAGAGCATTCAGCTTCATACAGGCGGGATGTGCCACATGGACGCACAGATGACCAAGCAGGGCTTGGATGCGATGGGAATGGATGACGTTGATGTATGCTTTATTGAGAATGTCGGAAATCTGGTATGCCCGGCAGAGTATGACACAGGAGCACAGGTTAACATTACGATTCTCTCTGTCCCTGAGGGTGATGACAAGCCGGCAAAATATCCATTGATTTACCAGGTGAGCGAGCTTGTCCTTATAAATAAAATTGATGCCATGGGAATTTTTGACTTTGACAAGGAGCTTGTCGAGGAGAGGATTCATAAGCAGAATCCTGAGGCGAAGATTATCTATATTTCCGCCAAGACAGGTGAAGGCTTCGATGAATGGATTGCATGGTTAAAGAATAAGCTGCAGGAAAGGAATGCATAGATATGTCTACAGTAAAAGTAATCAAGGTCAATGAAAATGTATTTGCCGCGAATGACAGGGAGGCTGATGACATCCGCGAAATGTGTAAAAGAAATAAGACCTTCTTCGTGAATGTGATGTCTGCGCCAGGTTCAGGAAAGACAACCATGCTGGTGTCACTTATAAATATGCTCAAGGATAAATATAATATTCTTGAGATGGATGTGGATATTGATACTGATTTGGACGCTAGGAGGGTGGCGGAGGAAACAGGTATTCCGTCCGTTCAGATTCACAATGGTGGTCTGTGCCATATTGATGCGGATATGACGAGCCGCGCTCTTAAGAATGTGAATCTTGCCGGGGTTGACCTTCTGATTCTCGAAAATATCGGAAATCTTGTCTGTCCGGCGGAATTTGACACGGGTGCACATAAGAAGGCTATGATTCTTTCTGTTCCTGAGGGTGATGACAAGCCTTTGAAATATCCTCTGATGTTCACAATATCGGAATTGGTTATAATCAGCAAGATTGATACCGTTGATTTCTTTGAGTTTGATTTTGCTGCGGCGCGCGAGCGGATTCTTGCACTGAATCCTAAGGCGGAAATCATAGAAATAAGCGCAAAGACCGGTGAGGGAATGGATAAGCTTGCCGGATGGTTTGTAAAGCAGATTGAGGATATGAGGGCATAAAATGATTAAAATAGAGCGGAGCATTTTAATAAAATGTGAAACTGCCGTTAAGTTTACGGAATCGTTGCCGATATAAAATACACGAAATTAAATCAGCCTTACATCCTTTGGAGGACAGAGGTGTCTGAACGCTGCGGCGGAGGATGTTGTAATCAGTTAATACACATTACACCAAGGAGGCATTTATATGGATTATCCTGTATTGGACGCAAGGGCAACCGGAGCCAGAATCAAGGAGCTGCGCAAGGCACGTCACCTTACTGTGGAGGACGTGGCAGGCTTCATGGGTTTTGAATCTGAGCAGGCAGTCTACAAGTGGCAGCGCGGCGACAGTCTTCCGACAGTCGACAACCTGTATGCTCTTAGCAGGCTGTTCGGAACTACTGTGGATGATATACTGGTAGGCAGTATTGAGAGGGACGAAGGTCCTTCTTTTTCTGTTTTAGGGGGAATCACCATGCCAATCGAATCTGCAAGTGTATAACGTATTATATTTATGCATATCAGCTCCGTTGTCCGAAGCAAGATGT
>OGUD01000533.1_pt1 | contig 31259 bp, 28 predicted proteins | sample 1573671 | NCBI WGS metagenome assembly OGUD01 (sample SAMEA2582065, study PRJEB24529) | metagenome | biome: Human gut stool | place: China | collected 2011 | reverse complement strand
CAACTTTAACTGACATTTTAAAATCCTCCTAAAATGTATAATATTGATTGTTAATTATAAATCAATCTTGCTTATATTCTACCTAATTTGTGTCAAAATATCAAGTCCTATTTATAAAAGAATTGAGAAATTTCCGTTTTAATATCATAAAACGTATCATATCCATATATTTCATAAACTGTAAACAACCTCCTATTGAGCATTTGTTACAAAATTGTTACAATTCGTTTGTGCTTAGCTAAGGGCAAATAAATAAAGGAGGTCTTAAGATATGTGTTTTAATTTTAACGGCTGTACTGAACTTTTCAATGCAATTTGCAGATTATTCGGCTTCGGATGCTAATTAGTCTGTAACATATAGACAGGGTGCACACTTTATTCGTAAAGTATGCACCCTGTATTTTTTTTGCAGACACAGGAATGTGCCAAGGCACATTCTTTATGCTTTTGTCGTAAAGCTGTTGACGGCACTTCTCAAATCCTGTGCGCACTGATCAAGCTCCGTGCCTGACGCAGCATTTTCCTGCGCGGCAGCCACATTCTGCTCCACTACCTGTGAAAGCTGCTGTGCCAGATCATTGATCTGCTCAATTGAAGACTTCTGCTCACCCACAAAGCTTTGTATCTCTTCTATACTCTCCTTAAAATGTCTCGATGCCGAAATACTTGAATTGAGCTTCTCTGCCGTGGCATCGGTAAGCTCCATTCCGGTTGATACAGCCTGCTTTGTCTCGACGACAAGCTCGCCGATTTGTCTGCTCGCCTCACTGCATGCGTTTGCCAGCTTATTAATCTCGCCTGCAACAACTGCAAATCCTCTGCCCGCATCCCCTGCTCTTGCCGCTTCGATTGAAGCATTCAGCGATAACAGATTTGTCTGCTAAACTGTACAACTGGGTCAAGTATACTCTTTTTGATAATAAAACTTAACATAATTTGACATTTTTTCATTATATGCTTTATACTTATCCTGAAAATTTCCATGGAGGTGTTTCATGCTCACAAGCAAACTATGCGACTACCATATTCACACGCGCTACTCCTCCGATTCCTCTGAGGAACCGGAAAATATTATCAGACACGCCATTAATGAGGGCTTAGCCGAAATCTGTTTCACGGATCACATGGATTTAGACTATCCCGAGACCACGGAATATGAAAATCCCGCCTTCATTTTTGATACTGCGGCATATTACAGGGAGCTTTCCGCATTGTGCACTAAGTACGCCGGTGATATAAAAATAAAAATCGGTATTGAACTCGGTCTCATCCCGTATCTTAAGGAGCGTAACCAAGCCGTTGCATGTTCTGTCCCGTTTGACTTTATAATAGGCTCCACGCACCAGATTGACGGAAAAGATCCCTATTATCCCGAATTCTGGGCGGGAAGAAACAGCGACGATGTCGTAAACGAGTACTTTTTGCTGACTTATGACAATGTAAGAACTTATTCCGATTATGACGTGTATGGTCATCTTGATTACATAACCCGCTACTCGCCTGACAAAAGCTACCGCTTTGAATATATGAAACACATTGATATAATCGACTGCATACTAAAAGAAATAATCCATGCGGGACATGGCATTGAACTTAATACCTCGCCTCTGTGCAAGGGGCTTGACAGAACCAATCCATGCCCTGAAATAATAAAAAGATACAAGGAGCTTGGCGGTGAAATCATCACCATCGGCTCTGATGCACATTCTTTTCAAAATGTCGGCGGATATTTTGACACCGCAAGGGAAATTCTTTTATCCTGTGGTTTTAAATATTACTCAGTGTTCACAAACAGAAAAATGGAGATGAGAAGCCTATAGCTTCCCATCTCCGTTTTTATGCATTAATCTTTACATTTTCAATCTTTGCATTCTCTATGCAGCAATGTTCAAAGCTTCCGTTTTCCGCCTTGATTTCAAGATTCTCAAAGGTAAAATCAGATAATCTGTACTGCTCGTCGTTCGGTGTCACATTGAAAAAGGTCTCACATTCGACCTTGCAGTTCTTCATCTGAATGTGGTCGGCGACGGACAGCGGAATGTCCTCTCTTCCCTTCAAATCAAAGAACTGCGTCCACGGATTGATATTGATAAAGTTCGTTATTTTTCCCACAATATTATCCATGCTTATATACTCATAATGCTGCGGTGTATCAGGACGCATCTTAAGCCAGAGAAGATTGCTTCCGCTTCCAACCTTAATCCGCCTCACAATGATATTCCTGTTGTGGACCGATTCCGAACCGCAGGTAAGACAGCCATGGCAGAAGCCGTAGTTACAATCCTCGACTATGATTCTCTCATTTGTCCCATTCTCAGGTGCAGTGTCAGCCCATGGTCCCTTGCCTCCCTTTAGTACTACCGAGTCATCATTTACCTCCAGATAGCAGTTCTTTATAAGCACATCCGTGCACACGTCTATGTCTATTGCATCGGTGCTCGGTGCCTTTACCGGAGCTGCAGGCGAGAAAATACGGCAGTTTAAGTATTTTACATGATTGCATCTGTATATGTGATTTGTCCAGAAATGTGCGTTCTGAAGCTGCAGCCCTGCGACAAGTACATTGCTGCTGTTCGATATATAGACAAGTCTCGGACGCTGTTCATCCTTATTCGTACATTTAGGATTCCATGTGCGTCTAAGCCAGAATGCTTTCCATGAGCGCAGCCCGTTTCCGTCTATTGTGCCGGGTCCGCACATTGTAAAGCCATCCACGCCATCTACATTAATCATCGCTGCAAAATATGTGCAGGTCTCACCTTCTATTCTCGTCTCCTTTATTGCATAGTCGGATATATCATCACTGCCCTTTAGCGTTCCGCCTTCTCCTACATACAGATTAACGCCCTGTCTGAAAAAAAGCGAACCTGTAAGATATGTGCCTGCCGGAACCACTATCACACCGCCGCCATCTAATGCTGCCTTATCAATAAGCTCCTGTATCTTCTGTGTATAGACTCTTCCATCGTCTAATATTCCATACTGCGTAAGGACATACTGCTTTCCAAGCTCGCAAAGAGCCGGGACAGAAATATCGTAAAACCAGTTATCTATTATAGTTCCATCCGGAAAAAAATCATTTAATGCCATACAAATCCTCCATGTCAATACTTTTAATACTATCAAAAATTTCGTTTATATTTACAAAGATTCCTGTGTCAAACCATGCACTGTATCATGGACACACTCACTCTTCACACTTTCCCTGTATCGTTCCTCCTCCGAGCACATACCCGTCAGCATAAAGCACAACAGCCTGCCCCGGTGTTATAGCTCGCTGTGGTGTCTCAAAATCGACCCTGATTCTCCCATCTGCAAGCTGTGTCACATGACACGGCGCACCCTTGTGTGCATAACGTATCTTTCCGACACAGTCTACATTGTCAAGGCCTGGCACTCCCATATAGTTGACATCACCCGCAATAAGGCTTTTACAGAAAATATCCTCATTCTCTCCTATAACAACCTCGTTCGTCTCCGGTCTTATCTCAGATACGAACACATGATGTCCCATCGCAAGTCCAAGACCTCTTCGCTGTCCTATTGTATAATGTGTGATACCTTTGTGTGTGCCGAGTATATTACCGTATTTGTCAACAAAATTTCCCTCCGGAACCTTAATTCCGGTTGCTTTTTCAATGTATGCCGCATGGTCATCATCCGGAATGAAGCATATTTCCTGGCTGTCCGGTTTATCTGCCACCAGAAGACCTATCCTAGAAGCAATCTGTCTTATCTGCGGCTTCGTATAATCTCCGCAAGGCATAAGTGTATGTGCAAGCTGCTCCTGTGTCAGATTGTAGAGCGCATAGGACTGATCCTTCGCATCCGTAACCGATGCCGATATCGCATATCGTCCATTTGGAAGCTTGACTATACGTGCGTAATGCCCTGTAGCTACATAATCTGCACCGATTGAACGCGCTCTGTTCAAAAGTGCCTCCCACTTGATATATCTGTTGCAGGCATTACATGGGTTAGGTGTTCTTCCTGCAAGGTACTCCCTGTTAAAATAATCTATGACCTTCTCCTTGAATTCATCCCTGAAATTCATAACATAGTGCGGTATCCCAATCTTAGCCGCTACACGCTTTGCATCACCAACGGCTGATATCCCACAGCACGAATCCGTCTCCGATTCTTTATCATCCTGCCAAATCTGCATTGTGACACCGACAACATTGTACCCTTGTTCCTTCAGTAGATATGCCGTAACGGATGAATCAACACCTCCCGACATTCCAACTACTACTGTATCTGCCATAAAATGCTCCTTATTTTATCAATTCTTTAAAATTATCATCTAAATCCGGGCTGTTTTAAAGTCCCTGACATATGTCAAATATTAAACTATTCGTGCCCTCTTTTCAACTGTTTAATTCTGCGGATACTTTTCATCCAAAGAATCATATCTTTCCACATTACAGAATAGAATGCTAAAAACAGCTCCCATGGAGAAAAAATGTCAGCAAAAACGATTATAAAGGGAACTCTGGTTTTTACAATATCAGGCATCCTATGCCGTATCATGGGCTTCATATTCCGCATATATATATCAAGAATAATGCCGGCAAGCCAGATTGGGCTGTACCAGATGGTAATGCCTATCTGCGTTCTTTGTCAGGCTGTCGCTGTCGGTGGCTTGTCCACTGCCGTAACAAAATATACAGCCGCATACCTTGCCCAGAAAAAGAAAGACAAAGGTTACGTCAATTTTTTGGCAACCTTGCTTTACTGCACCGTCATATCTGCAATAATTGCCCTAATTATAATCAAAAATTCCGCATTTATCTCGAAAATATTTCTGAGCAGCAGCCTATGTGGAAGCCTGCTTATCATTGCTGCGTACTCTGTTCCTTTCGCATGCATCCACTCTGTTATTTCAAGCTATTTTATCGGACTTGAGCTTCATGGGCTCTGTGCCACCGCGCAGGTAATCGAGCAGATAATACGAATAACCTGCGTGTTCACATTTGTCGGAATAGCCGGACAAAACGGTAATTTAGCTGACGCATCCACTGCCCTTTACGGCATTCTTGCCGGAGAGATATCATCATCCGTCTTCTGTCTTGCCGCTGTTATCTTTCTAAAAGATAAATACAAGACCGAGGAGGCGGCGCTTTCCAAAGCTCCACTCTACTATATGAGTGAAGGCATAATCCAGCTCGCCGTCAACTACCGCCTCGCACTCCCAATAACTGCCAATCATTTCTGCCTGCATCTTATGCAAAGCTTTGAGGCTGTGCTTCTGCCAATGATGCTCGTAACATACGGTCAGACCGGGGAGGAGGCACTTACCACCTACGGTGTACTAACAGGCATGACAATGCCTCTTGTTCTCTTCCCTGCAACCTTCACTAATGCCATGGCACAGGCACTTCTTCCTGATATTTCCAAATCATGGCAGACAAAAAACCTCTCACATCTTAACAGGAGCCTTGAACTAGCCTTGACTCTCGCATGTAATCTTGGAATCATGTGCATTCCGGGATTTTTCTTCTACGGTGCGGGATTTGGAGGTATAATTTTTGATAACAAAGCTGTGATAGCACAAGTCCGTCTTATGAGCCTTATATGCCCGGTCGTATTTTTATCCACGCCTTTGTCAAGCGCATTAAATGCCATGGGAAAAACCGTGACCGTGTTCATTTCAAGCATGCTCGCCCAGCTCATCAGACTTGCACTCGTTGTATTTGTCATTCCGCGCGCAGGCATAAACGGCTACTGCTACGGACTTATAGCCAGCCATCTTTTTGTATGCATATATATGATGCTGGTGCTGAAAAAATTAACCGGATGCAGCTACTCAATAAAAACTCTTGCAGCCGCACCGGTTATACGTTCAATCATATGCTTTTTCGCAACAATACCTATATATACTACACTTCACCACGCACAAAATCTCCCCGAAATAACATGTCTGCTAATCGGCGGAGGCACATATATAGCCGCATCCGTTGTGTCATATATATTCATGCAGGATAAGTAAAATTTGTTATAAATATAAAACTATCTGACTTTTATATACAAATTCTGATGTCAAAACATGACAATTCAGTCTACGAGTGTATAACGAGTAACATTTATACATATCACTTCGTTGTCGGAAGTAAAGAATTCTAAGAACTCTGATAAATACTTTCTATGCATATGCCATCGAAGCAAAGCATACATACATGCTATTATTTTACTGTGTTTACAAGTGTTCCCACACCTTCCACTATGCACTCTACAGTATCACCGGGTTTAAGGAAACGCGGTGGTTCAAAACCCATGCCGACGCCTGCCGGTGTTCCCATAGAGATTATAGTCCCGGCTTTTAAAGTCATTCCGGATGAAAGCTCACTTATCACATGCGCCACATCGAATATCAGAAGCTCCGTATTGCTGTTCTGCCGAAGCTCACCATTAACCTTCGACTGTATTGTAAGCTTAGGCGGAAACGCTATGCTGTCTGCTGTAGTAATGCATGGCCCCATCGGCGTGAAGCCATCAAGGCTCTTGCCAAAATACCACTGCTTATGACGTGTCTGCACATTTCTTGCACTCACGTCATTGATAATCGTATAACCGAATATGTACTCTGCGGCATCATCCTCGGACACATTCTTTGCGTCCTTCCCAATTATGACGGCAAGCTCACACTCATAGTCAAGGCTGTCAACAAGATTCTCATGTGCCTCGATAAAGCCTTTGTTTTGGACTGCCTCATTCACTCTCTTAGAAAAATATACAGCATATGGCCTTTCACCGCCAAATGCCTCCTTCTTATATCTCGCCGACTCTGCAGCATGCTCCATATAGTTGATTCCAAGACAGATGATGTCCTGCTTAGGTCTTGGAATAGGTGCTAAGAGCCCTACGTCCTTAACAGGAACTGCTCCATGTATCTCATCCGGATCCTTGCGGTTATATATTCCGATAAGCTCTTTCTCCGCCTTCGACATCTTCTCTATAACCTCCTGCATGTCACTGTAAGGCATTCCAAGTGAGCGCAGCGGGTATACCCATGTCTCATCATCATTGATAACTCCAACTCGTTCCTTTTTTCCATCCAGATATGTAACAAACTTCATTACCAACTCCATTTCTGCCACATATTAACGGCACAAATAATTATCAAGCGGATATTCATAATCCGCTCTGCAGCTTTTATAACACTATGCACTGCCATCACGACATCGGTAAGAACACTTGCTCTTCATTACATAGTGTTGAATTTTACAAGTATTTTATCACCTTGAAAAAAATTATGCAATCTGTTTATATTGTCCCGATATAATAACAATATCCCCGTCAACGACGAGGATATCTTCGATGCTTGTATGTAACAATTTACTTAAAATCAACAGATTATCAAGGCTTGGAAGAGACTTGCCCGAAAGCCATTTATATACTGCCTGCGGATTCTCAAACCCCATGACCTCCTGAATATCCTTCACCGAATACCCATTATCACGAAGTAATTCCTTTATTCTCTTACCGGTTGCTTCCTGTCGGATTGACAAATACATAGGTCTCATAATTTTTCCTCCATTCATCCCATCCTGAACACAAATCCATTTTAACAGCTTTTGCATGTAATTTCCAGTATAAATTTTACTACACACTTTAATCTTGTTACTACACACTTACTACACACTTTTTGGCATTAAAGCACTGCAAATCATAGTAAAGCTCTTCGCATATTTAAGTCACGAAACAGCTCTGTATCAAGTTATTTCCCGGCGTACACCACAAAGATTTTCATACACCATTTTTATACCATTTTCATATGAAAACACGTAGAAATATGAGGAAATGTATATAATATGATACTATCTGTATACCCCCTAAATGCCCTAAACCGCCCATTTCTGCGGTATTTCTTACAGTATATACGGTGTCACCTGATACACGTAATAATTGATCCAATTCGTATAAAGATTATTGGCATGTGCTCTCCATGACAGGCGCGGTCTGGAGCTGGCATCACCGTCTGTGTAATAATTGCATGGCATGTCAATCGGAAGGCCTTTTCCGAGGTCACGCTTATACTCCGTATCGAGTGTGATACGGTCATACTCAGGATGTCCCATCACAAAAATTCTCTTTCCGCCCTCCGCAAGTACTATAAACACGCCAACCTCGTCCGATTCTGCAAGAATCTGAAGTCTTGCATCGGCTAAAATATCAGACTTAGACACTGTCGTATGACGTGAGTGCGGAGCATAGAAATAATCATCAAAGCCACGGACAAGAGGAACCTTGCGGTTTAATACCTTGTGTTCAAAGATTCCGAATGCTTTCTTAGGGAGAAGCTCTTTACGGATTCCATAATGGTGATACAGTCCTGCCTGTGCTCCCCAGCATATGTGAAGCGTTGATGTGACATGCTTGTCTGACCAGTCCATAATTTTTACAAGCTCATCCCAGTAAGTGACTTCCTCAAATTCCATCTGTTCAACCGGAGCGCCTGTTATGATAAGCCCATCAAAATTTCTGTCCTTTATCTCGCTGAAGGTCTGATAGAACTGATTAAGATGTGAAGCCGATGTATTCTTTGACACATGTGATTCAAGCTGTAAAAATGTTATATTAAGCTGCAGCGGTGTGTTCGACAAAGCCCTTAGAAGCTGAAGCTCCGTGTCCTGCTTTATTGGCATAAGATTTAGTATCAGCACCTCAAGCGGCCTTATGTCCTGTGACAGAGCCCTGTTTTCGTCCATCACAAATATATTTTCATCTTCAAGAGCCGCTCTCGCCGGCAAGTCATTCTGTATTCTAATAGGCATCAGTCATTCCTCTTTCCTGTCATATTTATAAAATCTTCCTCGGATATAATCGGAACTCCAAGCTGCTTGGCTTTCTGATTTTTCGAAGAATTGCTCGTTGTATCGTTATTTATGAGATAGTCAGTCTTAGAGCTTACGCTTCCTGCAACTTTTCCGCCAAGGCTTTCGATAAGTGCCTTAACTTCATTCCTGTTGGCAAAATGTTCAACCGAACCGGTTATAACAAAAGTCTTTCCTGCTATGTCAGAGCTTAAATCTGCCTTCTCTTCCGGAATAAGCTTAAGCTCTTTTTCCAGTTGAAGAGCATTTTCTCTCTTTTTAGCATCAGAAAAATATCTGACAATATCGCCTGCAATGACCGCTCCTATTCCGTCAATCTGCATCAGCTCATTCTCATCAGCAGCCATAACAGCTTCAAAGCTGCTGTCAAAATGTCTGCATATAAGCTTAGCATTCGCAACACCTACACCCGGTATTCCAAGAGCGTATATAAATCTGCTTATCTGTGCATCTCTGGATTTCTCTATGGATGACATCATATTGTCAAAAGATTTCTCTCCGAAGCCTTCCATCGTGCAGATACGCTCCTTATAGCGGTCAAGATGATATATGTCCGCATATGTTTTAATCATACCATCATCTATGAATTTTTCAAGAGTTGCCTCCGATATTCCGTCAATATTCAACGCATCCCTTGAGACAAGAAGCTCGAAGCTTTTTACCTGCTTTGCCTGACATTCCGGATTAGTACAATATAAGCTTAATGCATCATTCTGGCTTCTAAGCTCAGTCTTTCCTCCGCATACAGGGCAGATATCAGGTATGACTACTTCGCCATCATCCTTCCTGTCATCACCCTGCGCTTTCTTTACCACTTTTGCAATCTGCGGAATTATCATATTAGCTTTGTAGACAGATATGATATCTCCAAGACCAAGGCCAAGCGACCTTAAGATACTCACATTGTGTACACTTGCCCTTGAAACAGTGGTTCCCTCAATCTCAACAGGCTCGAATATCGCAACAGGGTTTATAAGCCCTGTTCTTGATGCACTCCACTCTATCTCTAAAAGCTTAGTGTCAACAAGTTCATCCTTCCACTTAAAAGCTATTGAATGTCTTGGAAATTTGGCAGTACGTCCAAGGCTCTCTCCGTATGATATATTATCATATGTGAGCACCAATCCGTCCGAAGGGAAATCATTTTTCTCAACCTCTTTTGCAAAATACTCAACTGACTCTGCCATATTCTTCTCATCCACAACGCGAAAATCCACTGTGTCAAAGCCCTGAGCTTTCAGCCAGTTAAACTGGACTTCCTTGGAATTTTCAAAATCGACATCCGGCTCGCCTGTCTGTGTATCAACTGCCGAAATAAGTGCAAATGCCTTAAGTCTTACATTTCTCTTAGCTGTAATTCCACTGTTAAGCTGGCGTACTGAACCACTGCACAGGTTTCTTGGATTCTTATATTTCCCGCTTTCCCCGGCAATCTGTGCATTTATCTTCTCAAAATCAGAATATGTTATTATAGCTTCACCTCTTATAACTAATCTTCCCTGATACGCTATCCTTGTAGGAAGATTCTTAAATGTCCTTGCGTTAGCTGTTATGACTTCACCGATATATCCGTTTCCTCTTGTAACAGCCTTTACAAGCTCACCACGTTCATATGTCAGGACTACCGTGAGTCCGTCAAGCTTCCATGACAGCAGACACTTATGATTTCCCGCAAATGCGGCAAGTGCATCCACAGACTTCGTCTTGTCAAGGCTTAGCATCGGAGCCGCATGTTCCTCCTTTGGAAGCTCACTTACCGTCTCATAACCTACATGCCGGGTAGGGCTGTCCGACATGACTATTCCTGTCTCCTCCTCAAGTGCCACAAGCTCATCATAGAGAGCATCATACTCAAAATTGGTCATAAGCTCCTTATCGCCTGCATAATATGCTCTGCCTGCCTCATTTAATATCCCGATTAACTCCTTGATTCTACCTGCTTTATCCATCACTGCGCTCTCCCATTCCACAAAGGCTTCTAAGCTTGGTGGTCTCTTCAAAAGTAAGTGGTCTTATCTCACCAGCTTTAAGCCCATTGATATTTATATTCATTATTCTTATTCTCTTTAACGACAGCACTTCATATCCGAATGCTCCGCACATTCGTCTTATCTGGCGGTTAAGTCCCTGCTTTAACACTATAGTAAAAGTTCTTTTACCGTTTTTTTTGACAACACATCTTCTTGTGATAACTTTTTTTCCGGTATTTCCATCCGTTATCTCAACACCTGCACCCATCTTCTTTATAAAATCATCTGTCACATCCTTGTTGACTTTTACAACATACTCCTTCTGATGATTATTTGATGTCTTTAAAATATTATTCATAAGCTCACCGTCATTAGTTAGAAGCAGAAGCCCGCATGATTCCTTGTCAAGCCTTCCAACAGGGAATACTCTCTTATCAATCCCCTTATTTTTAAGATAAGCTGCAAGACTGTCCGGCTCGTCCGCCATCGTGCTTACTATTCCTTCCGGCTTGTAAAATGCATATATAACCTTCTTTACTGCAGCAGGAGCCTTGATATCCTTTCCATTTATACTGACGATATCTTCATCTTCAACCTGCATGCCCATAAACGCTTCCGTCCCATTGACGAGAACCTTACCCGCTTCAATAAGCCTGTCGGCTTCACGCCTTGAACAGTATCCTGAATCACTAATATATTTATTAAGTCTCATATTTTCTTATTCCTTTTTTAGTCAATAATATCTGCAAAAAGCGGCATAATTCAGTTTTGCCGCAGTGCGTTCCTGCACGGAGGGCTATTTATATAATAGTATAATAGAAAATTTCAACGGAATTTCCCATTATATATAATAGACGCTTAACATCTCTATCTTGTGTTGGGCTTGTACCCTGCACCGTACAAACGATTGCCTTCTTATATGGCATCAGCGCAGGAACAAATCCTGCGCCGATAAAATCATATCATATTCACTGCATCACTGTTTTGGCTGCAGCTCATACAAAAATCGCGTCACATTGTCAAAAATTAATACATTTTCTATTTCTTCAAGATTAGGCTGATTAAGCTCTGCCACAAAGTTTTCAACACGCACTTTTCTGGCAATATCCTCAATCATCTGGTCGGACAGCATAATGGAATTATAACTTTTCACTTCATCACCTACACTGCTGCTGCATATATAGTATGTCCCACTCTCATTAGTACATATATAGAATGCATTGAGCATAGTGACAACCTGCGAACCTAAGGTCGTTGCCACGCCACACCTTGCAACAACTATATAGCTCCCATCGACCATTCCTTCCATCATATAGCACGTAAGCGATTTGACTGAATCAATGTATCCGCTAAGCTGTATGAACTTATCTCTGTCAAGATTCGCACTGTCATTAGTCATGTACATTGCCAACTCATAATCGCCCGATGCCAGATAATCGTAAAACTGCCGCACGAAGCTCTTGATGTCATAATCCATATCCTCGACAAACAAACCCGTTTTCACAGTGGCCGCAGCCTCAGTGACATTCTCAGCTGATGCATCCGGCATTTTATTCTGTATAACCACAACATCCGTCATCTGTTCAGATACCGTATAATTTTCCGAACATCCGGCAAGCAGAAGCATGACACATGAGAGGCATACAACCAAAAACCTTCTATACACTAATAACCTCCGAATAATAAATGCAGCTGTAAGCTAAATATACAACTCCACTTTGCTAAAGTACCGCTCAATATAATACTCTAATGTATAATTTTAACAATATTTCCGCAAAAAATCAATATGCTTTTGACTTAGCCTTAAGTGCCATCTATATACTGACCCGTTCAAACTTTTACTTGCAAAATATAAAATAATATTATAAAATAATGTTCAGCGGTTTTCTAAGAATAACACCGCATGCACTTGTAGCTCAGTGGATAGAGCACCGGTTTCCGGAGCCGGGTTGTCGGGGGTTCGATTCCCTCCAGGTGCATTTTTTTATTGCAAAAATAGCAAGACAACGCTCTGTCTAATAACAAATTATTCAAATCCGTTTTCTCTGGTATAGATATATGAATGATCTGAAAGGATTTCCTCCCTTGACAATTCTGTATTATTTATAGACCTAATCATCTCATCAATTCCCGTCTTCGATATTTCTCCATCTATCGGAATAAGTATCAGTTCGTGCACACTGCTTGGCACAACATAAATGTCCGTTTCTATATGCTCGGTAAATTTTTCCATAAGTCCATCATAGAGCATGCACGAAGCTCCATAGCTTCTATAAGCATTCGTAAGCACATACATAGGAAACCTCTCATTCATAATGTCAACCTGTGCTACAAGCGTTTCCACATCCATATTCCTGTCCTCTCTAAGAATCATATCGGATACAACCTGATTCATCGGCTTTATCTCTGCAGGATACAGTCTCGGTGTATTCTTCTTTGCAAGTCTGTAAAGACATTCCTCATCAACTCCCCAGTGTTCTAAATGATTGTTGTAGATAGTCACTATCCCTCTGCCATTGTCAACATTATCGATGACCGCAAAATATACTATCGCAAGGTCAAGGAACTTTCTATGCGGTATTTTTTCTAAGAGTTCCTTGTTTCTGTCGCAGCTTATCAGCCTGAACGCCACATGCTCCTCTATCTTCCCAAAATCCATGAAGAAATCTGACGGAATCGAAATGATTCCACTGTTTGCAACATAGAGCTTGTATATCTTCTCAGCAATCTCGTACACCTCACACCCTGATAAGTACATAGTATAATATCCGTTAAGATATATTGTAGGCGAAAAATTGCTGTCCTTTTTCATTATCACAACGCCGTCCAAGGTAACGCCGTTAATTTTAGTCACACGGTGAATAAAAACCTCTGCCTCCTTCCCGACAATTTTCTTTATGCAATCCACCACTGCATTTAAAAAATCCTGATAATTCATATTCTGTTTTCCTTTCTATAAATAAACTTTGACAGGCAATCAAAGGTTATTCCGCAAAAACAATATTAAACAGCAATATGCAATATTAAATAGCTAAATCCATCAAAATTCCATATTGCATAAAAATGCTGTATCCTTATGTAATCTATATTAAAATCTGATATATGGGAATTAAAAGAATCCAATAAAATAAAAAGATAACTCAAAAAAAGAATAACATTAAGAAATGTATGTCATGCGGCAGAATAAGAATATCCTGCCACATAACATAAAATAAGATTAAGCTCTTGAAAGATACTCACCTGTACGTGTATCAATCTTAATCTTCTCACCCTGCTCAACGAAGAGAGGAACCATAACCTTAGCACCTGTCTCAACGATAGCCGGCTTAGTAGCACCTGTAGCTGTATTGCCCTTAACCCCCGGCTCAGACTCTGTTATCACGAGCTCAACGAAAAGAGGTGGCTCAATAGCGAATACATCACCATTGTGGGAGAGGAGCTTAACCATCTCGTTCTCCTTAACGAACTTAAGAGAATCGCCTACAGTCTCCTTAGTAAGCTGAATCTGCTCATAGTTCTCTGTATTCATGAAATGATAGAAATCGTCATCAGCATAGAGATACTGATACTCTGACTTATCAATATGAGCTAAATCAAACTTAGCTGTTGGGTTGTAAGAATTCTCGACAACGCCACCATTTATAATATTCTTAAGCTTAGTTCTAACGAATGGTGAACCCTTGCCCGGCTTAACATGCTGGAACTCGATTACCTGCCAAATTGAGCCATCCATCTGTATTGTCATGCCGTTTCTAAAATCGCCTGCTGTTACCATATATAGGTATACCTCCTTGGAATAATCAATCTTCTGTTCATTTTAATATATCTTAAAACATATTTCAACTATTTTTTCAATCTATTTTGTTCTTTTTTGCTTTTTTCCTTTTTGTCTCTATGTATCAAGCTCAAGACTGACCAAAAGCGCCCGGTTTACTTTGCTTATTATCTCGCTGTCAAGATGGCACACCTTATCCTTTAGTCTTTTTTTATCTATTGTCCTAAGCTGTTCAAGCAAAATAACCGAATCCTTAATTATATCATACTTCGACGAATCTATCTCCACATGTGTCGGAAGCTTTGCTTTATGCATCCTGCTTGTTATCGCTGCACATATCACTGTCGGGCTGTGCTTGTTTCCGGTATCATTCTGTATTATAAGCACAGGTCTTATTCCTCCCTGCTCCGAACCCACAACAGGTCTTAAATCCGCATAATATATATCCCCTCGTCTTATTATCATATACACACTCCGTCCCATCATTTGATATTTTCTTAATCACATGATAAGTATTTCCATCTTTTGCGGAAGTGTATTCAATAATTTTCAACTATTTATCACTGTATATGCTAATCGTCTATATAGACTCTCTTAATTCTTTTATTGATATCGCACACAAATTCATAGTTAAATCGTCCACACAGAGCCGACAGTTCATCAATCGTAATAACTGCGTCTTTATCATGCCCGAAGAGCGTCACTTCGTCTTCAAGCATAACATCGGGAATATGCGTTACATCCACCATAAGCTGATCCATGCAGATTCTTCCCGTTATCGGAGCCTTCTGTCCTCTTATAAGAACATAGCCTTTGTCTGAGAGTAGTCTCGGATATCCGTCCCCATAGCCTATCGATACGGTAGCTATGCGTTTTACGGCATCAGCAACATATACGCCGCCATAGCTGACTTCATCGCCCGGCTGTATCGTCTTTATATGTACTACATGGCTTTTTAGCTCCATAGCCGGATAAAGCTCAATATCATTGACCATCTCGTCTGACGGTTTAAGTCCATATATGGTTATTCCCTGACGCACCCACTCAAACGAACACTCAGGCATATCAATGATTGCTGCCGAATTAGAGCAATGCCTGTAAGTAAATTCAATATTTCTTTTCTTGAGCTCATCTAATACACGGCAAAAATTATCATACTGTTTTTTTGCCTTTATCTTGACAGCTTCATCTGCCGTTGCAAAATGCATAAAAATGCCATCACATATGAGATTTGGCAATGCTTTTATCTTCACAATCTCATTAACCGTAGGCTCTATGTCCGCCTCATGCTTGGCTGCAAGACCTATTCTGTTCATTCCTGTATCAATCTTTATATGGCATCTGCCGCATTTTCCCATACAGCCCGCAAGCTCTGACAGAATGCATGCCTGTTCATATGAAAACATTGATAAAATTATATCATGCTCTATCGCAAGCCTGTACTCATTCGGAGATATATAACCAAGCACAATAATATGCGTATCAATGCCCGCTTCGCGCAGTTCTATGGCCTCCTCTATTGTCGCCACTGCAAAGCCGGCTGTTATGTCCTTTACCGCTCTTGCAACACTAACAGCTCCATGACCATACGCATCTGTCTTGATGACAGCTATTATTCCTGTATTTTCAGGCAGAAGCTCCCTGCTTTTTAAAATATTTCTGCGTATTGCACCAAGATTTACAAGTGCATAAGCACGATTATATTCGCCTGTAAAATTATTCAAATCCATTATGTACCATACCTCCAAATATATGCCGTCACCTTAGCAGTCCCGGTATCGAATCAATAATATCCCTTGCCATAAGTGAATGCTCTCCAAGCTTTTTTGCAGCGCAGTCGCCTGCCATAGCATGAAGCTGTACTCCTACAGCAAGTCTTTCAAAAAAACTCGCATTAGTCCAGGCATTTACTGCGGCAAGTATACCAGTAAGCACATCCCCTGCACCGGCTGTAGCCATTCCGGGATTTCCGCATGTAGTTATAAAAAGCTCATTTTCCGGTGAAGCTGCCGCACTCACTGCATCCTTAAGCACACAGTATACTCCATAGTGCTTAGCAAATTCAAGTGCATAATATGGTATATCCTTGGCAAGCTCGTTCACTGTGCGTCCCGTGAGTCTGCTCATCTCACCTACATGGGGAGTGATTACAAGCAAACCCTCTCTGTTTCTCTCACTTTTTTCACCCAGCCATTCATCGGTATTCTCAGCCATGATATTAAGTGCATCCGCATCTGCAACAACCGGAACCTGTGCATTTTTAAGCACATATTTTACTATCCTTTTTGAAAGCTCACCGACAGACAGCCCCGGTCCTAATACGATAACACTCGCTGCTGCAAGTGCATTCTCCAAAACTGCTTCCGGCTGTGCTCCGTAGCTTTTTACGATAGCTTCCGGAAGCACCGATTTAATATATTCATCGATTGACTCATGCGTCAGCACTGTAACAACCCCTGCTCCGGTGCGGTATGCAGCAAGTCCCGACATGAATGCTGCTCCGGTCATATCCTTAGAACCAGCTATTATAAGCGGCTTTCCATAGTTCCCTTTGTTGCTTCTTCTCGCTCTTACAGGCACTGAAGCTTTAAAATCATCCGTATCCGCAAAATAAAATGCACTTTCAACTTCATCGCCTGCATGCCCATACGCCTGAAAATCATACGGCAGGAATCCTATCTGTTCAACAAAAAGCCTGCCTGTATATTCTTTTCCCGGATAGAGCATCTGCCCAAGCTTAGCGTAGCCGAATGTAACAGTCACATCCGCATGTATTGCAGCACCCATTATCTGTCCGTTCGCACTGTTTATACCCGATGGAATGTCAACGCTTACAACCTTGCTGACTGATGCATTTATGCATTCTATTACTTTCTTATATTCGCCTTCTATATCTCTTGACAGCCCGATTCCAAACAGAGCATCCACAATTACAGTATATTCATCAAAAAATGCTGCGTGTATGTCCCCATTAAAAAAACATATAGGAATGTTCAGATATCTTGCAAGATTAAGCTGCACATTAAATTCATCTGTCGCATGCTCCATATCACCTACAAGAAATATCAAGCATTCATATCCGTCATCAGCAAGCATACGTGCCGCTGCAATTCCATCCGCTCCATTATTACCCATGGAACACACAAATGCAATACGACTCCCGCCATCTGCCTGCATAATTTTCTCAATATGCACGACAGCCTTTAACGCCGCTCTCTCCATGAGAACAAGCGACGGCATGCCATTGTCTATGGAATAAGTATCAATCTTCTTAGCGAGCTTTCCACTAATTGCCCTTTTCATCGAATGCCTCCATAACTCCTGCGCCCAACATCCCATGCAGATATGTATAGATTGATTCATTAGTTATCTCTTTATCCTGCTTTAAAACAACTCTCTCTTTGAGCTTTATCCTTGTGTCCTCTATCCACTGTTCAAGCTTTTCTATATCCTGCTTATTCTTATTTATCCTCTGATAGCACACACGGACACTCTCAAAAATAAGAGCACTGTTAGCTTCCTTGATGCGGTCAGGCAGCTCATCTATCTCATGTTCAAGGCTGTCCTGCTTCTGTCTTGCCTCCACTATGAGCCGCTGGCTTGTCGCCTGCTTCTTAAGGCGCTTGTTCATAGGAAGAGTGTCATCCTCCGCTGTCTCAAAGACGCTCTGTGTGAGCTGGTCTCGCACTACTTTTATATCCTTTAAATCCGCATTCGCCTGTCCCTGTCTTTTCAAAAGCTCTAATAATTCTTTCTCAAGCTTCCTTATGGCCGGAGTCTTTTCACTGTCAGGAAATAACTTAATCCATCTCTCGTCAAGGCTGGCTATCGGTATATTCCTTTTTTTCAAGAGTTCCCAGATTCTAAGCTCCTCCGGTGACATCTGTTCTTTCTTTTCTTCGTTTTTCTTAAATCTGCCCATTAAATTCCTCATTCCTGAGCGTTCTGTCTCGCAATGTAATGAAAAATCCCTTCATGAATTTTCCAATCTGTGATCAAAGCAATTTGTTTTCGCTCAGAAACAAACTGCATTTCTCCCATGATACTACCACAAGCAGACCATTATCCGCAATACCCAACAAGCAGGAACACTCTTCTTTGCAACAAAAAACAGACCATGCTCCCGGCATAGTCTGTTATCATCTCATATTCAACAATCACAAAATCACTTCTCTTTGCGTGCAAGCCTGTATGATAACTGCATAAGGCTCTCTGACAAATGCACATTCTCAACAACAACATCCTCACTTAGAGCCAGGTCTGTATGTGCAAAATTCCATATAGCTTTAACTCCTGCTGCGGCTACTTCCGCTGCCACCTCCGGTGCACTCGTCTTAGGGATTGTGAGAGCTGCAATATCAATATTCTCTCTCTTTACGAATTCAGGCATGTCCTCAAGATTCATAACTTCTATTCCGCGGACTGTCATACCGACAAGCTTAGGATTGATATCGAATATGCCTTTTACAACAAAGCCTCTCTTTTCAAAAGCTGAATAATTCGCTATAGCTTGTCCAAGATTACCAGCACCGACAATAATCATATTATGGTTCTTATCTATACCAAGAATCTTGGCTATCTCAGAATGAAGATATTTGACATTATAGCCATAGCCCTGCTGCCCAAATCCGCCGAAATTGTTAAGATCCTGACGAATCTGTGAAGCCGTCACCTTCATACGCTCGCTCAGTTCATTAGATGATATACGCTCAACGCCACTGTCAATAAGCTCCTCCAGATATCTATAGTATCTGGGAAGACGCCTTATAACAGCGGTAGAAATCTCTCTATCACTCATTAGAATACCTCATATAATACATTTACTATTCAAAACGATATCGGCAAAAGCCTTAATCTTGAATAATTATATTATATTCATTTGTTAAAAAAAAGTCAAATTAATTTTATCATATTATGTGAACAACTATTCAGAGAGCATCTCCCAATCCTCATATAGCTGTTCAAGCTGTTTTTCTATCTCCTGCTTACGCTCATTTAATTTCATAAGCTTCTGTACATCCGTGTAATTTTCTGGAAGCGCAAGCTGCTCATCAAGCTCGGCATTCTCCTGTTCCAGCTTTTCGATATTTTTTTCAAGCTTTAAAATATCATTCTGCTTTTTCCTGAGCCTTGCCTGTTCTTCCTTCTGTGACTTCCAGTCATCTTTAACAGCAGTGCTCTTTTCCTCGCGCACTGCCTTCATTTCCTTCGGTGCAAGAATATCTCTCTTTTCAAGATAATAATCATAATTTCCGATATAATTTGTGACAGTATTCGCTGACAGCTCAATGATTCTTGTCGCTGTCTTATTTATAAAATATCTGTCATGCGATACATATAGCACTGTCCCTGTGTATCTGTTAATTGCAGACTCAAGTATCTCCTTAGACATGATATCCAGATGGTTCGTAGGCTCATCAAGTATAAGAAAATTCGCATTCGAGAGCATGAGCTTGGCAAGCGAGACTCTTCCTCTCTCGCCACCACTGAGGTCTTTTATCTTCTTAAACACATCATCCCCTGTGAACAAAAAGCAGGCAAACATATTTCTTATCTGAGTATTGGTCATATCAGGATAATCGTCACCTATCTCATCAAAAGCTGTCTTATCCATGTGAAGAACATTGTGCTCCTGGTCATAGTAGCCAATCTCAACATTAGCTCCAAGACGCACCTTTCCTGCATCAGCCTCAATTATATGGTTTATAATCTTGAGTATGGTGGTCTTTCCTGTTCCGTTGTTGCCGATAAGAGCTACCTTCTCACCTTTTTTTATCTCAAAGCTCACATTCTCAAACAGCTTGTTATCACCGAATGCTTTTGAAAGACCTTCAATGCTAAGTACATCATTTCCGCTCTCCTTTGCAGGCTCTAACTTAAAATGCATTGTCTCCTGCTCTGTTATCGGTTTTTCGATAACATCTATCTTATCTAACATCTTCTCGCGGCTCTCTGCACGCTTTATGGATTTCTCGCGGTTGAAGGACTTTAACTTGGCTATGACCTCCTCCTGATGCTTTATGTCACGCTGCTGGTTATAATATTCCTTAAGCTTGGCATCCATAAGCTGCTTTTTCTTTGCCGCATAATCAGAATAGTTACCTGAAAATACACTTACAACTCCGCGCTCAACTTCAATAACCTTCGTCACAACCTTGTCAAGAAAATAACGATCATGTGCCACTATAATCACACTTCCGTCATAATTGACAAGATAGTTTTCAAGCCATGCAATCGAATTCATATCAAGGTGGTTGGTAGGCTCATCGAGCATTATTATATCAGGCTTTGAAAGCAGAAGCCTGCCAAGCGCCACTCTTGTCTTTTGTCCGCCGGAAAGAGTATTCATTCTCTTATCAAAATCAGCCTCCTCAAATCCAAGACCCTTTAAAACACCTGTGACCTCACTCTTATAAGCATAACCGTTCTGAAGCTCGAACTGATGAGTGCTCTTAGAGTAGGCTTCCATCACTGCTTCTAGCTCTGCGCCCTCCTTACTGTGCATCTCAAGCTCAAGTCTCCTGATTTTCTGTTCAAGCTCTATTATGTCTTTTTTCACACTCAGAAGCTCATCATAAATAGTGTTATCGCCTGTCAGCTTCTGATGCTGTGCAAGGTATCCGATTGTTCTATCCTTCGCTATAACAACCTCGCCGCTATCTGCCTGGTACTCACCCATTATAATACGCAAAAGTGTTGTCTTTCCTGCGCCGTTAATTCCTACAATCGCAGCCTTCTCGCGCTCCTCAATGTGAAATGATGCGTTCTTTATAATCTCATCTATACCGAAGGACTTCGATATATTGTTACATGCTAAAATCATATTTCCTCACTTACTGCTCGTCATCAACTATTATATTTACCGTCATGGATATAGGAATAACTCCGTCATCGGCGGTAAACGTCACGCTATAATGCCCTTCCTTTTCAGGTGTCCATATAAAATTGCCGCTGAGCGTGTCAAAATCAGCGCCGTATGGAAGTCCCTCCGCCTGCATGAGTATCGTCCCCGATTCGCACTCAACTACATATTCATTGTCAGCCTTCATATCCCACATGAACTGTTCCGTATCGGTATCCACTCCATCGGTAAGCGGATTTCTCACCATAACGTCAAAGCATACCAGCTTGCCTGTTGCGACATGTATATCCTCCACCGGGACAAAATATGGTCTGTGAACAGTCTCCGGAAGCTCATATTCCGGTGTAGGCACATCAAATGTAAAGCCCTCCTTCGTGCCATCCATTACTGCGGCAGTCGGATATGTGTACAGGCTGTCTCTCGGTGTTCCAGGTGCAGGTGCATCTACAAGCACTTTCTCTACACGGTAATTTTCCCTATTCTGTCCCGGAATTATCGTTACCGAATTGTCGGTTGCATGATATGGATAATCCGGCACGTATTCAAAATTGGTAGGTCTCTTATAATTATTCTCTACAAGCACAATATGAGCAGACTCATCCATCGCCATAAGCTCACAGTCCTTTAGGATACAGTCATGAACATCGTCAAATACAACAGCTGGTCTTTCATCATCGACAATATAGCCAAGCTTTATATTCTCAAGCTCCAATCCGTCAACATGTCTTGCATACAGTCCATATGCCGGAAGTATTCCCCAGTTGCTCGGCTCAGGATATACCCACGCAAGCTCCGGCACATTGTAAGGTGACGCAACGAACTTCTCTTTATGAGCATCCCAGCTCATTCTGGGAAGAAGTCCCTCATTTTTCAAAAAGAAAGTATTCACAAGCCATGGAAGAAGCTGTGTTGACGGCTTAGAACCAAGCTGCGAGTACTCCCAGCTTGTGTTGAGCTGTCTCTGCTCAACAGCATGCTCCATCAGAAGTCCTCCACGGTACTCCACCTCGATATTCTTAATGCTGACATTCTCAACATGGCTGCTGTCAACACCCATAATCACAATAGGATATCTAGGGTCTGCATCCTTGACCTTCACATTGCTTATCTCAATATTTCTTATCGAAGCTATATTTTTATTGCCGACAGCATTCGCATACAGACATAGTTCATTCTCTTTTATCTCCTCGGAAAAATCAGGCCGGTAGCTTTTACTTGTCTTATCATATGTATATCTGTAATACTTTCCATCCTTCTCATAATAGTTGGCTGGATTTAACTTCACAGGGTTATCTTCGTCTACAATATTAAAATACGAATGTCCGTCCACAGTCACCTTCTTTGTGTAATTATATGAAGGTATATATCTTTGGGCAGGATAATTCTCATAACCCTCCTTATCCGGAAGAACCCACTCCGTATTGTCAATACGCACATTATTCTCAGCTCTTAAAAGCTCCTTATCACTGTTTCCTGTCACCGGAAATCTTCCTCTGTCACCGATTCGTATATAGATAGGCGAACTGCTCACATTCTCCATTGTGCAGTCTGTAAACACAATATCCGTAAGGTCCGAAGTGTCAACTGCCTCTAGCGCAAAGCCTCTTGAACGCTTAAAACGGACATTTTTTACAGTGACAAGCTCATATCCGCATGTGGACTCTGTTCCAAGCTTCACTCTCGCAGTAGGGCCGCAGCGGTCTGTTGCAACCACCTTGTCACAGGTATATTTGCCTTCATACACACTTCCCGCATCATAGCCTGTGACTTCACAGTCTTCTATATATACATTGTATAGCGGCATGAACTTGCCTGCGCCGTAGGATGCTTTCATGACAAGCGCATCATCGGTAAGCGAATTGAATCTCGAATGCACAACTGTCACGTCACGACAGCAGTCAACATCAAACGCATCTCTGATAGTGTCGACAAGTATTCCATCGACAAGCATATTCTCAACGCCCTCACAGATAATCGCGAAATGTCCTGCATCTACGATTGAAAAATCCTTAAGTACAACATTCTTGCAGCCTACAAGCGCAATTCCTTTGTTGCCGTACCATGTACCGTCATGTCCTCTCTCGTTGCGGTATTCCGCATTGGCAGGGTCGCCGCCTAAGAGCGCATATCTTGTATATCCGTATTCATCCTTGTAGCTGCCGTCTATAAGACCTTCCCCGCAAATCATAACATTTGTCAGATTCTCACCGTATATAAGGCTGTTCGCAAAATATGTATGCCCATGATCCTGAAGCCCGGCATACAGACGAATCTCCGGCTCATCATAGCTGCCTCCCTCGCCTTCACAGTTCTCGTATGAAGTATGAATCTCGCTTCTGGCAGCTCTTATGACAGCACCTTTTTCAATGCGAAGATTCACATTGCTCTTAAGTCTGATAGTGTATGTCTTATATTCGCCACCGGCAAATACAACCGTTCCTCCATTTTCAGCCGCATCCTCTATCGCTTTATTGATTGCCGATGTATTCGCAGCGGGCGGCTCGTCAGGTCCCGCACCATAATCCCTTACATCATATTCCTTCTTGCCTTTTTCTAACTGCCTTGCTGTTATATCACAACCTGTGGCACGTTTTACTGTATCCATATTAATCCTTTCTTTTTTGAAGTTTCCGACTTCAAACATTCTCCTGTTCCATATTGTTTCACGCTTGAACATATACAATAAATGTAATATAATTAATTTGATTAGTCAATAAGATTCGAGTGTCAAAATATGCTCTACGAATTTAATTGTGTATAGCATGTTATATTTATGCATGTCACGATTTGACACTCAAATCCCAATAAATATAAAAGAGGCATATCTATGGATACTATTACAATCAAAGTTGACCCTTCCGGCAAGGGTGACTTCACAACCATCAATGACGCACTCGACTCTGTCGAAGCAGTCAATGACAATATTCCGGTAAGAATCGAGCTTGCACCGGGCGAATACTATGAAAGACTGGAGATAATCCGTCCACATGTCACACTCGCAGGTGATGACCCTGACAATACATTTATCACACACAGTCTATATGCTCTAATGCTTATGGAGGATGGCACCAAGCGCGGAACCTTCAGAAGCTACAGCGTCTTTGTCGATGCAGATGACTTCACTGCCGAGAACATAACCTTTGAGAATGCTTCCGGCGATGGACGTGACGTAGGACAGGCAATCGCTGTCTACTCCGAAGGAGACATGGTAAAATATATCAACTGCTGCTTTCTCGGCTGTCAAGACACACTGTTTACAGGCCCTCTTCCGCCAAAGGAACTGCAGCCGGGCGGTTTTATAGGTCCTAAGCAGTTTGCTCCAAGAATCAACGGCAGACAGTACTACAAGGACTGTTTTATACGCGGAGATATAGATTTTATATTCGGAAGCTCAACGGCATATTTTGAAAATTGCGAAATTTTCTCCAACAACCGCGGTGAGAAAGTTAACGGCTATGTCACTGCACCGTCAACACCGGAAGGTCAGGAATATGGCTATATATTCGACAGCTGTCACTTTACAAGCAACTGCCCTCCGGAATCTGTATACCTTGGAAGACCATGGCGCGAATACGCAAAAGCCGTATTCTTAAATTGCGAGATGGACGCACATATAAAGCACGAAGGTTTCCATGACTGGAACAAGGAAATCACACACAAGACTGCTTTCTGGGCTGAATACAACAACACAGGCGAAGGTGCGAAAGGTGAACGTGCGCCATGGGTTCACAGGCTTACGGACGAGGAAGCCGCACACTACAGCCGCAAAAATGTACTTGGCTTCTAAAACATACAGAAATGGGAATTTTATGAATTACGCTGAAATAAAAAATGTTGATATAGCAAACGGCCCCGGTGTGAGAATTTCACTCTTTGTGAGCGGATGCCCTCACCACTGCAAAGGCTGCTTTAATGAAATAACATGGGATTTTAACTATGGAAAGCCTTACACTCAGGATACCATCAATTATATCTTAGAGCTTTTAAAGCCTGACTATATAAGAGGCATAACTTTTCTCGGCGGTGAGCCTATGGCTCCTGCCAATCAGTACGAGGTGCTCAACACAATGCGCCAGATTAAAGAACATTTTCCTTCAAAAGATATCTGGCTGTATACAGGCTACCTCTTTGACAATGACATTGTGGAAAAAATGTCAAATACACTTCCCTATACCAGGGAACTTGTTTCCTATATAGATATTCTTGTTGACGGGCCATTTATTGAAGATAAAAAAAATCTCAATCTTCAGTTTCGAGGCTCAGAGAACCAGAGAATCATCGATGTCAAAAAAACTCTTGACACCGGAAATATCATTCTATGGAATGAATGATTATAAGCATAATTATAAGCACGCCGGACACTGCAGCGTGCTTATAAATTATGTCGTAAACGTAAGAAGCCTTGAGATTACTCTCAAGGCTTCAACTCGATGCAGTCGGCGGGACTTGAACCCGCACCCAAGCAATATGGACTAGATCCTTAGTCTAGCGCGTATGCCAATTCCGCCACGACTGCTTATTATGTGCTTCGCTGTATCTCAGCGACATGATGTATAATAGCACACCTTTCTTAAGAATGCAAGTACTTCTTTGAAATTTTTTTAATTTTTTTCAAAAAATATTCTTTTCCTACAAAATACACAATTCTATACAAGAAAGTTTCTTGGCATTACTCAATATTTTCAACTTATAACTTGACAAATTCGTTACAATAATGATAATATATATAAGCGTCATACAGCAGAAGCTTTATGATGACCGAATATATTATATGCAGTCGTGGCGAAATTGGCACACGCGCATGATTCAGGTTCATGTGGACTTACGTCCATGAGGGTTCAACTCCCTTCGACTGCATTGATTAATGAGAGCTCCGAATGCTTGTAAATCAAGTGTTCGGAGCTTTTTAGTCATTCTACCTCCTACACCATATAACTCTCGTTTTTTCATTCCGTTCATGATTTCCTGAAAAAAAACATAATATTTTTTTCATTTGTGCTATAATTTTCCTGACCACTATTTGCTTCAGAGCGCAAACAAATAGTTTTCACAGCTATGAAAAAACACAACTCATAATCCGCTCAGAATCGAGGACTATTATGGCAAATATTATCTATGATGCTAGAAAACTCAAGCTTATGGAGGCAGTAAAGGAACTCTCATACCTTGTAGGAAACAGTGATGCCTGGTTTAATTCATTTTGGTCACTGGTTATGGAAAATGAAAATATCTATGACGAACTATTGTACTACATCGACCATCACGACCTGCTGTGCAGATACACCATTGAAAATTATTCGATAGTTGACCTTTTTGTATGGCAGATGGCTAATTACAATCTTCTGCACGATACAGGCAAAAATGACGCTTCATGCTGCAAAGAAGCAATGGTTCTCTTTGCCTTTGAAGCTATGGCACTGATGGCAAAGGAGCCTGAAAAGTATAAAAAGCGCATCCAGTCGGATATGCGCCTTGATAAATAAAAACCAATGCACATCAAGCTTGCCTTAGCTATAATGTGCATGGCATAACCTGCCATATACAATTTTTAAGATATCAGGGTCAAAAGGTCAGAAGTCCGATGCAAGCTTGCCTGCGTTAGGATTTTTGACCTTTTGACCTCAACATCTTTTTAATAGTTTTTTAATCAATATTATAAAATCAAAAGATTCAGAAACAGGCAGAATGCCATCTGCCATCTCTGAATCTTTTTGGGTTCTTAATTATAATGATTCATTTAACATCCAAAACATGTGAACATTCATAGCTGCACCCGCATCTGGAAAGCACACGATAACACGATAAATTGCTTTTTTATAATGCGGCTGTTTTCTTATATCTACAGTTCTAGCGTGATGTCAGCATCGGAATGGCAAAATACACTAAAAGTGCCACTACAAGCACAATTACAACTGCTGCAATCAAAACAACGTAAGTTTTATTGCTGCTGCTTTTTTTAATCACCGGCTTTTCAAGCTCCACATCAACTCCTATAGCCATTCTGTCTATATAGTTTCTGTCCCACAATTCGATGCCTGCTGCCTCGCCTGCTTTTTTTGCGGCCGATGAAAAAGAACTGTTCGTCATAAATACAGCTACATCAATGCCCGGCTTTTTCACGGCTTCCACAAATTCTTCCATAGCAGGACCACTTATCGCATCTATATCATAGCGGCATGCAAACGCATATATTTTTCCAGCTTTCTTAGCTAAAATATTCACAACACTCTCATCACTGTTTTTCTTCAAGTCCTGATATCCTAAAGCTTCTAAAACCTTGTACATCATATCAACATAATTATTCTTGTCATGTATTATCATATTGTGTTCCTTTCTTTTGGCACAACCATTATTTTCTATCCTTTATTATACACAATTCTTCCATCATAACAACCTAAATTTTATTGACATTATGCGCAGAATATACTACACTATTCAATGTGAACCAGCTATTTTTCTGACAGCTGGCAATGAAAGAAAGAAGGTATTTTATTATGGCAGATGAAGCATTAACCAAAAAGTATTTATCATTACTTAAAAAGAAGAAATCAGAAACCATACGCAAGAAGTATTTATGGTCAACCATTGAGGATCAGCTTGCTATCTGTGAAGCATGTAAGCAGTATGCTAATGATGATTCACGTAACCTTGTAATCATGCTCTTAGAGTCACTTGACGAGGAAGTTGTATTCGCTGCAGTTGACGCACTCGGCGAGATTGGAACAGACCACATCAAGGCAAGACTTCAGATTATGTACAACACAACAACCAACGATAAGCTCAAGGCCGAAGTCCACAAGACACTTTCTAGGATAAGCAGCCGTGCATAGGCTTTTAAGAATGGGGATTTAATATGGATAACAATATATCAGGCAGCGTTATGACATACGCTGCAGGCGAACGTCTCACTACCCGCGGTGATGATGCCAATGCAATTTACATCCTGCTCAAGGGAAAAATAAAGTGCATGACAACCTATGGTACATATTATCTTGGTCCCGGTTCCACAGCAGGTTTAACTGATTGCTATTACGGAATGTACATATACAATTATTTCGCAGAGGAAGAGACCGTTGTAAAGAGATACACTGTCTCTTCCTCTTCGGATATCAGCAAAGTACTTAGTGACCAGGCTGATAATGTCAGCATATTTGTCATAATGCAGACACGCCATATCGCTGACCTTATCAAGACATATCTCGAGCTTACTTTTAAATGCAGGGAAATTGACGAAGATTATCGACCTGATTCACGTATTCCACGATGGGAACTGGATAAATTTAATGCACTATCATCCATATCCAACAAGATTGCTATAGACTATTATAAATCCAACCTCGCCATAGCAATAGGTGCAATATATGACGGAACACGTTTTTTGTCAACCATCAACGATGCGTGCACACAGATGGCTGACCGGCTTGAAATCAATCTCGACTATGTTGAATCAGAGCCGGAGGAAGAATACATCATGGCTATTGAAGATACTCCGGAAGCCCTTTTTGCGACAGAGGATGATTTTGATGAAGATTTTGCATGGTCACAGCTCACCAATTCGCTCCCACGGCTTATTGCCTATGCGGAGCTTGAACCGGATGAAGCGGAGTATTTCACTCAGCTTATTGAAAGCTACCGAATTCCATCACAGCAGACCTCGCCATCGGATGAATCAAGACAGCTTCGCCGAGATATAGCAAAAGAGTTTTACAAAATCTACTATCATGTGTTCATGAAAGCCGCCAACAGCCTCACCGCTCCTCCTATAGTTTCAATGTTCCTCAACTTCGGCTATATGGATGAGAATCTTCTCTCAAGGGAAAATGCGCTTGACTTATACCGTCTCTCCTTAATTGTTGAAAAGGAATGTAACGGCAAAGGAGTCTATACTATTTATTCATGGCTTCGCGAAATTCTCTGGGGCGACAAGGAACCGTCTAAGAACAATATGGATACGGACTATTCCGAGACAATCAACACAAATAAGCGTACAGGAAAGATTTCCGCCGAGGAAGCCGAAGCTGCTCTTCATGACAATGATGCAAAAATCCGTTTTGAAATTGAGAACATGTTCACTTCTGCCAACCGCGTTGTATATGGTCGAAGCAGCCATTTCTGTCCCGTTCTAACAGATAATGGTATTACAAGAACCTTTAGTTCGTTTATTACAACTGCAGAGAAAATCGTTTCAGCGATAGATGCTATACGAAAAAAGGACTATTCTGCTTTTTACCGTGAAATCACATACCAGAATAAAGCCTGTGAAATTGACCGAGAATTTATAATGTCGGAAGTTCTGCCAAACATTATACTTATGCCTATAGTAGGTAATGATGGGCTTATGTGGCAGGAAATTGAAGGAAGAAAAAAAGACACTCCTGCCCGATTTATACTTCCTATCTTTCCAACCATCAATATATCCAATGTTCTCACATGCCTCACAGGTCGTTTTAGATGGGAAATGTGTAAAAGGTCACAGGGTGTATATTGGAATAACATTTCAGAGCCATCCTTAACCTCCGAATATTGTGACTACATACAATTTTACAAGAAGAACCGCGAACTTCCGGAAGCAGTAAAGGATAAAATCAAAGCCACTCTCAAATCATGCCGCAACAATTACCGTGAAGTGTTCGTACGCGACTACGAGACATGGCTCCTATACGAGACTGCCGGTTCATTCAGGCTTAACAAGGTTGCAAGGCGTATACTTGCACTGTATTGTCCATTCTCAAAGGAAATACGTGAACATCTTATGACAAATCCTATGGTGAAAGACTTATTCTCCGGCGAGAACAAGATATTAGCGACCAAGGAAAAGCATCTTGAGCTTGTTATCTCACAGCTTGACAAAAAAGGAATTGATACACCTAAAGAACTTTTAGATTTCAGGGATTTTCTTCATATGTAACATGACTGTAATGTGTAAGACTGTTTAAGCCCGCTTTATGGCGGGCTTTTTAAATTTATAGGATGAACCGCTAATGGCGACCTTTCCTATAAAGTTAAAAACAGAGCATATATCATGCTCTGTTCTTCTTAAAAGCTCCCCGAGTAGGGCTCGAACCTACAACCCCACGGTTAACAGCCGTGTGCTCTACCATTGAGCTATCGAGGAATATCCAATTATCAGTTCCATTTCTTATTTCCTTGGAACAAAATTTATTATACAACCATCTTCCAAATTTTGCAAGAGGAAATTTAATAAAATGTATATTTTTTTGGAATTTTTTCAAATAGCTGTAAAATGTGAACATCTTACAGCTATTCTAATCCAATTCTATCTGTATATCAGACCTTAAAAGCCAATATCACAAATCTTACTTAAGGTTAGCCTTAGCAACCTCTGCTAACTGTGTGAATGCAGCTGCATCGTTAACAGCTAACTCAGCTAACATCTTTCTGTTCATTGTAACACCTGCGTTCTTAAGACCGAACATGAACTTGCTGTATGAAAGGCCGTTCATTCTTGCTGCAGCATTGATTCTTGCGATCCATAACTGTCTGAACTGTCTCTTCTTCTGCTTTCTGCCAGCGTAAGCTGTTGTAAGCGCTCTCATAACAGACTGCTTAGCAACTCTGTACTGCTTAGATCTAGCTCCTCTATAACCCTTAGCTAACTTTAATACTCTATTGTGCTTCTTCTTTGCGTTTAAACCGCCTTTAATTCTTGCCATTTTGAATTATTCCTCCTAATTTTCTATTCTAAGCACGTGCCGACCATCTCGGCAATGCACCGTCATATCTTATAAAGCTTTACCGAGTACGACTCTATCTTAGAGGTATGGTAAAATCTTCTTCATTGCCTTAAGATTTGTATG
>OGUD01000526.1_pt1 | contig 31566 bp, 22 predicted proteins | sample 1573671 | NCBI WGS metagenome assembly OGUD01 (sample SAMEA2582065, study PRJEB24529) | metagenome | biome: Human gut stool | place: China | collected 2011 | reverse complement strand
TTATCAGGAAGGTAGATGATGTAACAAGGAGCAAGGGAAAAGACAGTCAGAATTCCAAAATAAAATCAACTGATCCAGATACTTATGAAAAATCAGAAAAGAGCAGGCAGAATATTAATACTATAATAGAAACTGATATAGACAGAGAACTTGAACTAAAGCAGGCAGAGCTTGATGCTGTAAGTACAACAGGTTTTAATGGTGATGATATAGGAAGCTTTATAAAAAGCCAGTGCGATATATGTGAAGAGGCTGCCAGGTTCATAGAAAATGCCAGAGTTGAATATGACAGTGTGACTGATTATTATGAGGATATACAGAAAATAGAAAATGCACCTGCTGATATAAGCAGAGAGCTTGTTATGGTGGCAGACAGAGTTGATAATCTGTCGGTAGACAGACGTATATTAAATACACCTGATAGCAGATTATCAAACAATGCATACAGAAATATGGAGATGTATGAGGCTGAATTTCCAGAGGCTGTAGCTAAGCTTCGCAACACAGAGGATGACAGGAACACAATCGCCAGAGATATAAGAATGGTTAAAACAGAGCGTTCTATGTACAGGATGGAAGCTAAGGAACTTGTGAATAAACAGTTGAGGATAAAAGGCTATGCACAGCTTATATGTGGCCTGTTAGCAGCGATATTTGCTGTGTTTATGGTGATTATGGCAGTGACAGATGGAAAAGATAATATAGGTGCATTTATAACTGTAGTACTTCTTGCCGGAGTTATGGCACTCGGACTGTATGCATATCTTAAGTCGATAGAAAGAAAGGTATATGTAACGGAAATAAAACTTAACAAAGCAACAGCGCTTCTTAATAAGATAAAGATAAAGTATGTAAATGCTGCCAACGTACTTGATTATCAGTACAATAAATATAATGTTAAGAGTGCGTACGAGCTTGAACAGAAGTATCAGGCATATATAGAGATGAAAGAAGAACAAAAAAAGATGCTTGAAGTCACAGGAAATCTTACAAGTGCAGAGGCAGATCTTATGCATATACTTGGAAGGCTTGGGGTTATAGATACACATGTATGGATAGCACAGGTAAAAGCGATACTCAATCCTAAGGAAATGGTTGAAGTAAGACACAATCTGTCAGTAAGAAGACAGAAGTTAAGAAAGCAGATAGAATATAATGAGAACAGAATTGAAGATGCAAAAAATAACATTAAAAATATAACGAGGAATAATCCGGCTTATGCTAAGGATGCAATGGAGATTCTGGAAAAATACTTGCCAAAACTATAAGTTGTGTTACAATTAAGAATGGCTTTTTGTAAAAAGAGATTAATATTCCGAATTAAGAAATATGACGCATATCAGGTGCGTAGTGTCAGAATGGAGGATAAGATGAAAGAGAAACTTGATGCAATCAAAGAAAGTGCTTTATCTCAGATTAGAGCAACTGATTCTCTTGAAAAGTTAAACGATATCAGAGTTGCTTTTCTTGGAAAGAAAGGTGAACTTACAGAAGTATTAAAGAGCATGAAAGAAGTAGCACCGGAAGACAGACCAAAGGTGGGCCAGATTGTTAACGAGACAAGACAGGCTATCGAAGAAGTGTTAGATGCTGCAAAGAAGGACCTTGCTGCAAAGAAGAGAGAGCTTCAGATGAAGTCAGAGGTTATAGATGTTACACTTCCTGCAAAGAAAGCAGAATTAGGACATAAGCATCCTAACACTCTTGCACGTGAGGAGATAGAAAAAATATTTATCGGTATGGGTTATGAAGTAGTAGAAGGACCAGAAGTTGAATATGACCATTATAACTTTGAACTTCTTAACATACCTGCTAATCACCCTGCAAAGGATGAACAGGATACATTCTACATTAATGATAAGATAGTACTTAGAACACAGACATCACCTGTTCAGGCAAGAGTCATGGAAAAGGGAAAGCTTCCTATCAGAATGATATCACCAGGACGTGTATACAGAGCAGATGAGGTTGATGCAACACATTCTCCTTGCTTCCATCAGGTAGAAGGTCTTGTTATTGATGAGAACATAACATTTGCAGATCTTAAGGGAACTCTTGCAGAGTTTGCAAGGGAACTTTTTGGACCAGATACAAAGGTTAAGTTTAGACCACATCATTTTCCATTCACAGAGCCAAGTGCAGAGATGGATGTAAGCCGTTTCTGTAAGGGTGAAGGCTGGATAGAGATTCTTGGCTGTGGTATGGTTCACCCACATGTATTTGAGATGTGTGGAATAGATAAAGATAAGTATACAGGCTTTGCATTCGGTGTTGGTCTTGAAAGAGTAGCACTTCTTAAATATGAAATCGACGATATGAGATTATTATATGAAAACGACACAAGATTCTTAAAGCAGTTTTAGTATATATATGCTGCATAGAAGGTTGTGCAATGTAATGTGCATATACATATAAAGTAAATAAGCCCTGTTCAGTCAGATTATCATATTGTGGCTGTTTAGTATATGGGCAGGAATGGAGATTAGTATGGATACATCTATTAAATGGATAAAGGACCTTGTTCCAGGTTTAGAGTGTACAGATCAGGAATTCAGAGATGCTATGACTCTTTCAGGTACTAAGGTAGAATGTTTTAACAGACTTGACAAGAATCTTGAGAAGATAGTTGTAGGTCAGATTCTTTCAGTTGAGAGACATCCCGATGCAGACAAGCTTGTAGTGTGTCAGGTTAATGTTGGAGATGAAACAGTTCAGATTGTTACAGGAGCACCTAATATTGTTCCGGGAACAAGTGGACAGAAGGTACCTGTAGTTCTTGACGGAGGACGTGTAGCAGGAGGACATGATGGAAGTCCGCTTCCAGAGGATGGAATAAAGATTAAAAAGGGTAAGTTAAGAGGTGTAGAATCATGTGGTATGATGTGCTCTATCGAGGAGCTTGGCTCTTCAAGAGAATTCTACCCTGATGCAGCTGAGAATGGTATATATATATTCGGTGATGATGCTGTTGTTGGTTCAAGTGCAGTTGAATACCTTGGACTTGATGATACAGTGTTTGAATATGAGATAACTAATAACCGTGTAGACTGCTATAGCATACTTGGTATTGCAAGAGAGGCAGCTGCTACATTCAGAAAACCATTTACACCACCTGAAGTACATGAGTCTGGCAACGATGAAGATGTTAATGATTATATCAAGGTAGATGTTCAGGCAGCAGATCTGTGCAGGAGATATACAGCAAGAGTTGTCAAGAATATAAAGCTTGCTCCATCACCAAAGTGGATGCAGCACAGACTTATGACAGCAGGCATCAGACCTATCAACAATATAGTAGATATCACTAACTATGTAATGACTGAATATGGCCAGCCTATGCATGCTTATGATTATGACACTATTGCTGGCAAAAAGATAATAGTAAGAAGAGCAGAGGATGGTGAGAAGTTCGTAACACTTGACGGACAGGAAAGAATACTTGATTCAGATGCACTTCTTATATGTGATGGAGATAAGGCTGTTGGTTTAGCAGGTATCATGGGTGGAGAAAACTCTATGATAACAGATGATGTTAAGACAATGCTTTTTGAAGCAGCTACATTTGATGGTACTAACATAAGAAAATCAGCTAAGAGGATAGGCTTAAGAACAGATGCAGCAGGTAAGTTTGAAAAGGGACTTGATCCAGAGCTTGCACTTGAAGCCATGAACAGGGCATGTGATTTAATAGAACAGCTTGGTGCCGGTGAAGTAGTCGGTGGAGTTGTTGATGTGTATCCTGCTCCAGTGGCTAAGAAGAGAATAGCCTTCGAGCCAGCTAAGTATAATGCACTTCTTGGAACAGATGTTTCCAGCAAGGATATGCTTGAATACTTTACAAGACTTGAAGTTGAATATGATGAAAAGAATAATGAGCTTATAATACCTACATTCAGACAGGATCTAAACAGAGATGCAGATATAGCAGAGGAAGTTGCAAGATTCTTCGGATATGATAATATCCCTACAACACTTCCTAAGGGTTCTACAACTATGGGTAAGATCACATTTGAAAGAAGCATAGAAGATGTTGCAGGTGAAGTGGCACAGTTTACAGGCTTCTCACAGGCTATGACATATTCTTTCGAGAGTCCTAAGGTATTTGACAAGCTTAAGCTTGCAGAGGATTCAGAGTATAGAAAGGCAGTTGTGATATCTAATCCATTAGGAGAGGATTTCTCTATCATGAGAACAATTCCAGTTAATGGTATGCTTTCATCACTTTCAACTAACTTTAACAGACGTAACAAGAATGTTAAGTTATATGAGTTAGCTAAGGTGTATATTGCTTCTGATGACAAGAACGAGCTTCCAGACGAAAGAGTTATGTTTACACTTGGTGCTTTTGGAGAAGTAGATTTCTTCTCTATGAAGGGTGTTGTAGAAGAATTTCTTGAAAGAATCGGCATGAAGAATAAGCCAGAATATGATCCTGAAGCAGGAATTTCGTTCCTTCACCCAGGTCGTCAGGCAGATATCATATATGATGGTACTAAGATAGGTTATATTGGCGAGTTACATCCAGATGTAGCAGATAACTATGCTTTAGGAGAAAGAACATATCTTGTTGTTATTGATCTTGCAACAGTAACAGGAATGGCCAGCTTTGACAGAAAGTTTAAGGGTATAGCAAAGTTCCCAGCAGTAACAAGAGATATTAGTATGGTTATGCCTAAGTCAGTGCTTGTTGGAAACGTAGAAAAGATTATTGAAAAACGTGCGGGTAAGATACTTGAAAGCTATAAGCTGTTTGATATATACGAAGGTGCCCAGATTAAGGATGGCTATAAGTCAGTAGCATACTCAATCTCATTCAGGGCAAAGGACAGAACACTTGAGGATAAAGATATCTCCCCTGTTATGGAAAAGATATATAAAGATTTAAGCGATGCAGGCATAGAACTCCGTATGTAAAAGGCGAACGAAATTAGAGGATTATTATGGATTTACATGATTTTTATTATGATCTGCCAGAGGAACTGATAGCTCAGGATCCTCTTTCAGATCGTTCAAGTTCAAGGCTGATGGTGCTTGATAAAAACACAGGGGCTATTGAACACAGGATATTCAGGGATATAACAGAATACCTTAAGCCAGGTGACTGCCTTGTTATCAATGATACTAAGGTTATACCAGCCAGACTTATCGGAGAAAAGGAAGGAACAGGTGCTGCTATAGAAGTACTTTTGCTTAAAAGACTTGAAGACAGGCAGGATACATGGGAGGTTCTTGTTAAGCCAGGTAAAAAGTGTAAGGTAGGAGCTAAGATAGTATTTGGCGGTGGAAAGCTTAAGGGCGAAATCATAGATATAGTAGAGGAAGGAAACAGACTTATACAGTTTACATATGATGGTATATTTGAAGAGATACTTGATGAACTTGGACAGATGCCACTTCCTCCATATATAACACATAAGCTTCAGGATAAAAACAGATATCAGACAGTGTATGCAAAGCATGAAGGTTCAGCAGCAGCACCTACAGCAGGTCTTCATTTTACCAAAGAACTTCTTAAGCAGATAGAAGATATGGGTGTTAAGATTGCAAGAGTCACTCTTCATGTTGGACTTGGAACATTCAGACCTGTTAAGGTTGAGAATATCTTAGATCATCATATGCATTCTGAATTCTATCAGGTAGACAAGGAAGCCGCAGATATTATAAATAAAACAAAGGCTGACGGAGGAAGAGTTATCGCGGTAGGCACAACAAGTACAAGAACTCTTGAATCAGTAGCTGATGAGAATGGACATATACCAGTTAAGAGTGGCTGGACAGAGATATTCATATATCCAGGTTATAAGTTTAAGGCTATAGATTGTCTTATAACGAATTTTCATCTTCCAGAATCAACACTTGTAATGCTTGTATCAGCACTTGCTGGCAGGGAGAATGTACTTCATGCATACGAAGTGGCTGTTGAAGAAAAATACCGATTCTTCAGCTTTGGTGATGCTATGTTTATAAAATGATGAGATTATAATACGTAAAAAAACATAAATCTAATCATAAAAAAACATAAAACTAATCATATAACTTTGACATACAACTATTAATGTGGTAGTATATCAAAGTTATTGGAATTTATAGAAATGACGGAATATATGGTAAAACATATATTAAATAAGTTTGTATGAGTAGCACAGATGATCGCGGCTGTGGCGTAAGAACCACAGGTGAGGAAAGTCCGGGCTTCACAGGGCAGGGTGCCGGATAACGTCCGGTGGAGGTGACTCCAAGGCTAGTGCAACAGAAATATACCGCCAGGCAGGAGGTTTTATTAATGTTTTTACATTGGTAGCTTCCGTTGTTCAACAATAGCAGCTAGCTGCTATTGTTATAGACTTAACACTTTAGTGTTAAGTCTATTGGTAAGGGTGGAAAGGCAGAGTAAGAGACTACCGCAGTACTGGTAACAGTGCTGGCTATGTAAACCCCATCCGAAGCAAGACCAAACATAAAGCTATACGGCTGCCCGTCGTGCTTTTAGGTAGGTCGCTTGAGCTTACTGGTAACAGTAAGACTAGATAGATGATCATCATCAGCCGTTACTGGCTGAACATAACCCGGCTTATAGTGCTGCTCATATTTTTTGTCCTGAGTAGGTTTGACAGGGGTTTTATAAAAGATATGAAAAAGAATAAGGATACAGAGTGGAACGAAAGAAGATTAAGAATTATAAGAGATGCACTGTTTGTTGTTATTCCATTGATTCTTATAGTTTTCATCTTCCTAACGTACATAAAAGATATTAAAACAATTATAAATGAAGTAGATACACTAAGATATGAAATGGATAGTGTATTAACCAGTATTAAATCTAATGATTCAGAAATGATGGAAGAAGCTGTTGACCATATAGATGAATCATCTAAGCATATGCAGTATATACTTTCAGAAAAAAAGTGGAAGCTTTTGTCACACATTCCATATATAAAAAAATACATAAGGTCAGCTGATACACTTGTGGATGTTATTGTTAATGCATCAGATGATGTGTTAAAACCAGGCGTTGAAGTTATGAAGCAATATCCGCTTTCGCAGTTGAAATCAGGAGATGGTTTCAGGGTGGATACTATCAATGCATATCTGGATTATCTTGAGAAAATAGAGCCAGAGATAGAAGATATGACATCAAGTATAAGCCATGTAAATGTTACATTCAGCAAGTCAGAAAATATATCAAAATATGTTGATAAGTTAAACAGTCTTACTGCTTCGTACAAGGAGAATGGTAAATATATACAGCTTTTCAGGGAATTTCTCGGTGATGGAAGCGACAAGATGTATCTTGTTGCAGCACAGAATTCTTCGGAAATCAGGGCATCAGGTGGATTCCCGGGTTCAGTTGGAACTGTAAGGATAGAAAATGGAGTGATGTCTATAGGCGATTTTCAGACCGTATACAAGGTGTTATCGGAAAGAGTTCCAGAAAGTGTACAGGTTACAGAGCATGAAAAGACTATATTCAGCAGCTGGATGAGGCTGTCGAGGGATGTCTGTTATAATCCGGATTTTGAAAGAGTTGGCAGTATATGGGCACACGCATATGAAAGCAGAAATGGCACACATGTAGATGGAGTAATCTCATTGACACCGGTTATCATACAGAAAGTACTTAAATGTACTGGTGGGGTAACTTTGTCAGATGGTACAGAACTAAATGGTGATAATGCTACTAAGGTTTTACAGAAGGAGCTTTATTATAAGTATCTTAGCAACAGAACTGATACTAACATGAGTAATGCAAATGATTATGTTGATGCTTTGTTTGCAGAAACGGCTAAGCTTGTTATGAGTAAGTTTGTATCAGAATTTGATTATAAAATGATATCACAATATGCACAGATATTCACAGATGGAGGAAAAGACCGTACTATTCTTATGTGGATGGAGGATGAAAAAGCACAGACATATGTCAGGGAGGCTGGCTGTTCAGGAGAGCTTAACCGCGATAAAGAACATCCACAGGCAGGAGTATACTTTAGCTGTTCATATGCTAGTAAAATGGGATGGTTCATCAATCTTGATACACAGATAGGAGATTCTGTGGTTAATACAGATGGAAGCAGAACATATGATATGACAGTTGTTATGAGCAACGCTATAGTAAAAGATGATATATATAAAGCAGGAGAATATATACTTGGTGCACAGAATGGTGGAATAAAAGGCTTTATTCATCTGTTTGCTCCTGCGGGTGGAACAATAAGTGATATAACAACTAGTAATTCCATGAAGATGGTACTTGATGAGTATGAAGGTTTGCAGCTTGCTTATAACCTTGATTTTGTTGTTTATGCTGATAAACCTATAACTATAAAGTATAAGGTTACAACAGCTCCCGGGGTGGATGAGCCAATAACAGTAAGTAAAACACCTACATTACAGGAATATAGATGATATGATTGCTTATGATTGTGAAGCTGCATATTGTTGTAAGCACTTATACTAAAAATAGGATGTTGTAGAAGAATTCAAGTTTCTTCACAACATCCTGTTTTTACATTTGGAATATTATATTAAATACGTTGTATTATTTACCTGTATATTTCTCTTCACAGTACTTGCATCTGTATACCTGTTTTTCAGGGTCTGCAAGAATAAATACCTGATCAAGCTCCTGTTCTATAGAAGTGATGCATCTTGGATTCTTACATTTGATAACATTAGTAATCTGCTTAGGAAGGGAGAGCGTTTTCTTTTCAACGATTTCTCCATTCTTTATAATACTTACAGTTATGTTGTGATCGATGAATCCAATAGCATCAAGGTCTACAAGATCAAGACCGCCTTCTATCTTGATGATATCCTTTCTTCCCATTTTGCTACTTCTGGCATTCTTTATGATAGCAACCTGACAGTCAAGTTTTCCAAGACCGAGGTTGTTATATATATCCATAGCCTTTCCTGCTTCGATATGATCCAATACAAAACCTTCATTAAGCTGACCTACATTTAACATATTAATCTGCTGCTAAGGAACATATACCGATATGTATATATTCACATAGCTTTTCCTTTCATTAATTCTTAAAATTATATTTATTTGTTATTTGCCTGTTATTGGTTTATCATTTGTCTGTTCTTTAGTTAAGACCAAGAAGTGTCATTATAAGTGCCATACGTACATATACACCATACTGTACCTGTTTAAAGTAAGCTGCCCTTGGATCATCATCCACTTCGACAGATATCTCATTAACACGTGGCAGAGGATGAAGAACATACATATTATCCTTGGCAAGAGCCATCTTGGCTGTATCTAATACATAGAAATCCTTCATACGAAGATATTCATCCTCAGAGAAGAAACGTTCTCTCTGGACACGTGTCATATATAGGATATCAAGCTGTGGTATAGCTTCTTCAAGACTTTCAACTTCTATGAATTCTGCGTTGTTAGCAGATAGTACATCATCTCTGATATAATCAGGAATTCTTAACTCTTTAGGAGAGATAAGTACGAATCTTACGTTGCTATATCTTACAAGAGAGTTGATAAGAGAGTGAACAGTTCTGCCAAACTTTAAATCACCACATAAACCGATAGTGAAGTTATCAAGAGAGCCTCTTAATTCTCTTATAGTCATAAGGTCTGTAAGTGTCTGTGTTGGGTGCTGATGTCCGCCATCACCTGCGTTTATAACAGGTATAGAAGACTTGCTTGCTGCAACCATAGGTGCGCCTTCCTTAGGATGTCGCATAGCACATATATCAGCATAGCAGGATATAACCCTGATTGTATCTGACACACTCTCGCCCTTAGAAGCTGAACTTGAGTTAGCAGAAGAAAAACCTAATACAGAACCCCCAAGGTTAAGCATTGCTGATTCAAAACTAAGACGGGTTCTAGTACTAGGTTCATAGAATAAAGTTGCTAATTTCTTTCCGTCACATATGTGACTGTATTTCTTAGGATCCTTTGAAATGTCTCTGGCAAGATCAAGAAGATCTGTTAACTCGCTGACACTTAAATCCAGTGGACTAAGTAAATGTTTCATCAATTGTTCCTCCGTGTGCTGTTGTTATGTTTAGCGTTATCTGACTTCATAATAAGAAAAGTGATTAAAAATAATCATCATGCTGATAGCCAGTAACATTTACATATATATTACTATTATTTAACATAATTCTCAATTGTTATTTTGAAAAAAATGTGATAAAATTGTAAACATTATTAATAAGTATAATGACCAGTATAATCAGACTAAATTAAAGATAGGTGTAATCTTATTATATAGGTTTAACATAGGAATGGAGGAGTAGTTTATATGTCAAAGATAATATTAACAGGAGACAGACCAACAGGCAAGCTTCATCTTGGCCATTATGTGGGTTCATTAAAGAGAAGGGTTGAACTTCAGAATTCAGGAGAATTCGAGAAGATATTCATAATGATAGCTGATGCGCAGGCTCTTACAGATAATGCAGATAATCCTGAAAAGGTTCGTCAGAATATAATAGAGGTAGCACTTGATTATCTTTCAGTAGGTATTGATCCAGCTAAGTCTAATATATTCATACAGTCACAGATTTCACAGCTTACAGAGCTCACATTCTATTATATGAATCTTGTTACAGTATCAAGACTTCAGAGAAATCCAACAGTTAAATCAGAGATTCAGATGCGTAACTTTGAGGCAAGTATTCCAGTTGGATTCTTCTGTTATCCTATAAGCCAGGCCGCAGATATAACAGCCTTTAAGGCAACTACAGTTCCAGTAGGTGAAGATCAGGAACCTATGATAGAACAGACAAGGGAGATAGTAAGAAAGTTTAATTCAGTATATGGTGAGACGTTAGTAGAGCCTGAGATTCTTCTTCCACAGAACCAGGCATGTTTAAGGCTTCCAGGTACAGACGGAAAGGCAAAGATGAGTAAATCACTTGGAAACTGTATATATCTGTCAGATAGTGCTGATGATGTGAAGAATAAGGTAAGAGGCATGTATACAGATCCTGACCATATTAAGGTTAGTGACCCAGGCAAGATAGAAGGCAACACAGTATTTACATATCTTGATGCTTTCTGTACAGATGAGGATTTTGCTTTATTCCTCCCAGAATACAATAATCTGGATGAACTTAAGGAACACTATAAGAGAGGTGGTCTTGGTGATGTCAAGGTTAAGAAGCTTCTTACAGAGATACTTAATAAGGAATTAGAGCCTATAAGAAACAGACGTCATGAGTACGAAAAGGATATACCAGAAGTATACCATATCTTACAGGAAGGCACTAAGAAAGCATATGAAGTGGCAGAACAGACACTTAACGAAGTGAAAGCTGCTATGAAAATAAACTACTTTGATGATGCTGAGCTTATTAAGCATCAGGCTGAAAAATATAACGGACAGTAGAATAAAACTTAGCCGGATGATACTAGGAATAGATGAAACCGAAAAAGAAGAATTAAAGAAAAAAATGTAAAAATTCTAATGTTATAAAAAAGAATAATTATAAAAAGCTACATCAAAGATATAGTATATCTGATGTAGCTTTTAGTTTAGTATGAACAATGTTTATAAATTAAATATGTTATAGTGATGAATAAAACCACATTACAGTTTCTTAATAACCATGTTATTAGGGCGCGATATCTTGATTTCCTTGCCATTCATAACTATAAGACCTTTTTTATAATCTACTGTAAAGATAGTGATAGAGCTGCCCTCGTTATTCATGGACATGAGGTGCTTATTATCAGGAAAAAGACATACATATTTAGGATAATCGCCACTTACAGGAAGTGAGTTAAGAGTAACAATCTTTCCTGACTTCTTATCAACGGAATATATTGTAGCAGTGTTATCGCCAGCATTAGAGCAGATAAGATTGCTGCCGTTATTGGCAAATATTATATCAGAGGCAGCACTGTTTGACTTGTGGTCACGTCTTACAGTAAATATGTTTTGAATCATCTCAAAACGGGTTTTATCTGAATCCTTGTCATAAGAATATACATTGATATAATTCTTTAATTCACATACGACATAAGCATATTTTCCATCTTCTGAGAATATCATCTTTCTAGGGGCTGATTCCTGCTGTGAACGGATTATATCAAACAGCTTAAGCTTGCCGGTTCTGTGGTTGAATTCATATAACTTAATCTGATCAATACCAAGATCACACGCACATAACAGATCTTCATCAGGTGTGAAGCATGTGTTGCTTACGTGAGGACGGAAATTGCGTTCTGCAACGCTGCCCATGCCTTTGTGGAACACCTCGTCAGCAATACTGCCAACAGAACCATCAGCATTTATGTGCATGACAGTAATCTTACCGTCATGATAACCAGATACTACAAGGAAATTGTTGGCCTTAGTAACTGATATATGACAACCTCTCATACCGTTTATAGATACGACATTCATGAGCTCAAGGCTTCCATCTTCGGTGATGGCATAGGCTGATACACCCTGGTCGCATATGGCATATAGGAATCTTTTGTCATGTGAAAGAGTTATATAAGAAGGGTTATCAATAGGTACTTCGCAGCGTTCATATATACGTCCCTCCTCAACATCACAATCGTATATATGTATACCTTTACTGCTCTCATGGGTGTAACTTCCCACATAAGCAACGTAATTATCTTTCATAGTAACCTCCAATCATTATCGCAAGAACTAAAAATATATGTATATATTAGCATTTTTCTTTGTGTTTATCAAGGCAGACATTTACAAGTACGATATCTTTACCAATCGATTTTATACAATGAAATGGAATGACATACACGAACTCCCTTCCAAAGACACCACATAGCCTGGCAGGACCAGGAACTATGATTGAGTTGATGCAGCCGTTAGATGGCTCGAAATCTATGTCGATAACACATCCAAGAATCCGGCAGTCATTTTCATTGATGACCTGTTTGTGTTTAAGATCATACATGTTCATACAGGCTAAAAACTCCTTTCTGATGTTTTACCCGTTGCAGGTGTTTTGTATCAGTCGCGGCTTTGCATTTTTGTGTTCTTATATAAATAGTATGCTGATGCACGCATAAATGTGAAAATATAAGTGAATTATCAAAATATAAAGATAAAATGAATATATTGTGAAAGAAATAAAGTATATATTTACATAAAAGCTTTTTATGGTAGAATGATAATATAATTATGATGTCGGAGACAAAAACTCTGATACTAAAAAATATGGAGGATTTGATATATGTATTACTTTTATGATGCAACATATATACTTGTGCTTATAGGTGCAGTTATAAGTATCATAGCATCTATGAATGTTAAGTCAACATTTAGCAGATACAGTAGGAATAACTGCAGAACGAATATGACAGGTGCACAAGCAGCAAGTGAAATACTAAGAGCAGCCGGGATAACAGATGTCAGGATAGAAAGAGTGAGCGGAAATCTAACAGACCATTACTCGCCTAAGGAAGGAGTGTTAAGGTTATCAGATAGCGTATATGATGTTAATACGGTGGCAGCTGTTGGTGTAGCTGCACATGAATGTGGACATGCGATGCAGTATGATCAGGATTATTTTCCTATTAAGATAAGATCAGTTGTTATTCCGCTTGCTAATATAGGTTCATCTTTATCATGGCCAGTCATATTGTTAGGACTTATATTCGGAGCAACCGGGCTTATGCAGATAGGTGTTCTGTTATTCTCGCTCGTTGTTATATTCCAGCTTCTTACACTTCCAGTAGAATTCGATGCCTCTGCAAGAGCACTTAGAACACTTCGTGACAGAAATATGCTTGCAGGACGTGAACTTTCAGGTGCAAGGAAGGTACTTACAGCAGCAGCACTCACTTATGTTGCAGCACTTGTTACATCTGTACTTCAGTTATTAAGACTTGTGCTTTTAACAAGAAGAAATGATTGATTGACGTGAGTGTATTTGGTTATGATGAAATGATCTTAATATCAGTTGTATAATTGTAAGATTAAAAAATAGTATAACAATAACACCATTTGCATAAGTACTGCTTGTGCAAGTGGTGTTATTGTTATATAAAGGCTCTTGTGTTGAGTTGTTTATAATAGCATTTTATATCTTTTATCTGTGTTTAGTTTAATCCTGTTTCATTCATAGCAAAGATACTATATCTATTATTTTGTTAATATTTACGAATATTTCTAAAAATAATAAAATATGTTGACAAAATATATTTTAGATGATATTTTATAAAATATAGTATACTATAAGAATAATAAAAGACAGCTTAAATATAGAAAATATTATGATTTCCATAAAGTAAATAATCTTTACTGAATTCAGTATCATTGCAATTAAAATCCCAACATAGTTACAATCAGATAACAGAATATATGCATCTGGATACATAAGCATAGTTATATAGATATAGTTTTAGAGTAACTTGTATTATATTTTTACTGATGTTACAATATATTTATGAATATATTATTTATCCATGATTGTTTAAAATATCTGATTGTAATAATTACAATTACAAAAGGAGAAGTATATGGATAATAATTTTAAAATATCATATGGCAAAAATGATAAAATAAGCCACAAAATAGTTGATAGCACGAATAAAAGAAATGATGATGCTTCATCTATAGTAACAAAAAGATATAGTGATAATGTATTCTGCATGCTTTATTCAGATAAGAATAATCTGCTTGATTTGTATAATGCGTTGAATAATTCGTCACATACAGATGTTGACAATCTGACTGTTACAACGCTAAAAGGTGGTACATATATGAAGTATAAAAACGATGCATCCTTTGTGTTTAGCTACGAGTTATATATGTTTGAGCAGCAGTCAACAATTAATCTGAATATGCCGTTAAGATATCTGCATTATGGTTCAGAGATATATAGAGAAATATATCCTAATAACTATCTGCATAAAAGAAGTATGTTGAAAATTCCAACCCCGCATTTTATTACGTTTTATAATGGTAGGGAAAAGATGAATGAACGCGTACAAATACTTAGATTGTCAGATATGTTTGTACAAAAAACACAGATGCCGGAATTAGAACTGGTAGTCACAGTTATTAATATTAATCCTGAGAAAGATGAACATAAAATCATAAACAATATGTCTTTGACATGTGATTGTGATGAATATATGAAAAAGGCAATAACTAATGCAGACATACTTAATCGTTGTAAATCGTTAAATGATTATATGATATTCGTCAACAAAGTACGCAATAAGACAGATAATGAAGGGAAGGATGTAAGGGCAGCAGTTATAGAAGCAGTAGATGAATGTATTAATGAAAACGTGTTATCAGAATTCTTTATAAAACATAGGGATGAGGTGATTGACGTGAGTGTATTTGAGTATGATGAAAAAGGTGTTATGGATATTATGAGAGAAGAAGGAAAGGAAGAAGGAATAAAAGAAGGAAAAACAGAAGCAAAAATAGAAATTTTTAAAGGAATGATGAAAAAATTAGATAAATCAGCAGAAGAAGTTTTGGATATGGTGGAAATGGATGATGAAGAAAAGAAAAAACTGCTGGATAAGCTGAAGTAAGAAAATATGGATATTAAAGGCAATAACTATAAATATATATAAGTGGCAATTTAAAGATGCAGGTGAACAATTGGCAGGAATATCATAAGGTATTTTTGCAAATTGAATACTTGCATCTTTTTATGTATAATAAAGCGGTCATATATTTTATGCATAAAATATATGTAAGGTAAATAAAATCTACAAAAGTATTGATATGGAAAATTATATCCTATAGAAATAAGTCGTTTTTGTTGTAAAATGTGACAAAAAACACTTAAATATTCATTCAAAATATGTTACAATGCACTTAATAAAAAACATAATCAACTGACTATGTACAATTTATAACTTTAGTACTATACTAATAGTACAAAAGTACTCACACACACCAAAATAGGGGATAAGAGATGATTGCAATATATATCATATAGTAATAGAATCTAGGAGCAGTTGATTATTGCATTTACATTATTAAAGAGGGGTTGTTATGGAAACATATTCATACACAGCAGTTGCAAAGGATGGCAAGGATAAAAAGGGTCAGATAGAAGCAGAAACAAGAGATGAAGCTGCAAGAAAGTTAAAAGAGCAGGGACTTACACCTATGTCTATCAAGACACAGACAGCACTTGATAAGGATATAGAGCTTCCTTTTCTTACTAAGAAGAAAGTTAAGCCAAGAGATATGAGTGTATTCTGCAGGCAGTTTGCAAGTATACTTAATGCTGGTGTCAGTGTTGTTAACGCTCTTGAGATGTTAGCAGAGCAGACCGAGAATAAGAATCTTAAGAAAGCTATTATGGATGCCCAGTCGGGTGTAGAAAAGGGTGAAACATTATCAGATTCCATGAGACAGGATTCTGGCATATTCCCATCTATTCTTATAGATATGGTTAAAGCAGGTGAGTCATCAGGTAGTCTTGAGAATGCTCTTACGCGTATGGCTATACAGTTTGAGAAACAGGCTAAGACACAGGGGATAGTTAAGAAAGCTATGATGTATCCTTGTGTGCTTCTTGTGGTTATGGTTGGCGTAATCATAGTTATGTTAACATTCGTTATACCGAACTTTGTATCCATGTTTGAGGATCTTGAATCAGATCTGCCATTCATGACTAAGGCAGTGCTTTCTATGAGTGATGCGGTTATGAATTACTGGTACATAATAATAGCGGTTATAGCGGCTATAGTAGTTGGATATAAGATGTATGTAAAGACTGATTCAGGAAGACATTCGGTAGATAAGCTTAAGCTTAAGATTCCTGTATTTGGAGTGCTTCAGACAAAGACAGCCTGTGCAAGCTTTGCAAGAACACTTAGTACGCTTCTTCAGGCAGGTATGCCTATGATAGAAGCTATAGATATAGCAGCCTCTACTATGACGAATGTCATGTATAAGGATGCACTTATGAAGGCTAAGAGTGGTGTTGCCCTTGGACTTCCACTATCAAACCAGTTAAAGGCATCACAGATATTTCCACCTATGATAGTTCATATGGTAGGTATCGGCGAGGAAACAGGTAACATAGAAGAAATGCTTACTAACTCAGCAGGCTATTATGAGGAAGAGGTTGAAGTGCAGACACAGACACTTACAGCGCTTATGGAGCCGGCTATCATAGTTATCATGGCACTTGTAGTTGTAGTACTTATACTTTCTATATACCAGCCTATGATACAGCTTTACAACACATTGGGATAGGTACATATATAATATATGCTCGAATTAGCATGTATATGATCAGTATGACGGTGAAAAGTCACACTGAATTATATAAATATTTTATTATCAAAGGGAGATAAAGAACATGAAAAAGACACAGAAAAGACTTGGTAACAAGGGTTTCTCTTTAGTTGAGCTTATCGTTGTTATCGCAATTATGGCAGTACTCGTTGGTGTACTTGCTCCAACACTTATCAGAAACGTTGAAAATTCAAGAGTATCTAAGGATGCTCAAAATATTGATTCAATCAAGAATGCTGTTGAAGTTACACTTCAGAATGAGGATGCATATCAGGAGGCAATTACAGTAGGTGATGTTATTACGTTTGGTACAGACTATAAAGCTGCTATTACTGCTACTGGATTAACTGAATTTACAAAAGAGTTTAATAACACATTGGATCTTAGCAAGTCAAAACTTACATCTAAGAAATATAAAGACAAGCAGGGAGATATAAAATTTCATGTATCTTCAACAGGAAATGTATCAGTTGTAGGTCTTCCAGATTAAAGAGGATTTTACCATGCAATACGAACTACCAATCTACGTCATAATATTCCTCTACGGTATCGTAATAGGAAGCTTTTTGAACGTACTTATATATAGATTACCATTAAAAGAGAATATAGCGACGGAGAGTTCGCATTGTATGTCATGTGGTCATAAACTCCAGTGGTACGATTTAGTGCCACTGGTAAGCTACATGATGTTAGGCGGAAAGTGCCGTTATTGTAAGACAAAGATATCACCACAGTACCCAGTTATAGAGGGGATTAATGGTGCTATGTATGTCATCATATTTTTAGTGAATGGACTGAATATCATATCAGGTCTGATGTGTCTGGTATTCTCGATGTTTCTTGTTATAACAGTTATAGACGAGAGAACACAGGAAATACCATTTGCACTTAATGTAGTAATAGGAGTCCTCGGTATAATAAGAATACTTTTTGACAGAGAACACCTATTAGATTATCTAATAGGCTTTTTTTGTGTAAGCATATTTATGTTGTTGCTTCTTATTATGGGAAGAGCTATAAAGGGAGTCGATGCATTTGGCGGAGGCGACATCAAGCTTATGGCAGTAGCAGGACTGTTTGTGGGATGGAAAAATGTTATATTGGCATTTTTGCTTGGCTGCATCTTTGGTGCGGTAATACATGTTATAAGAATGAAGGTCAGTGGCAAGGAAAGAGTACTTGCTTTCGGACCATATTTGTGTGCAGGGCTTACAATAGCCATGCTTTTTGGTACGAATATAATTAACTGGTACATATCAATGTTTTGATGTTAGTTTGAATCTGAAATGTATCAGTATTTATATATAGATTTTTCATAATATGCTAAGGGGAGAGGAGACTGTTTCGTTATGGCAGTTAAGGTTAACGGCAAATATATAAGCATAAGCATTAACAATGAATATACAAAGTTGTGCGAAGCAACAAAGGGTGTTAAAGCAACTACTATTCATAAGGTGGTTACAATCCCAACACCAGAAGGTGTTTATAATGATGGTGAGATTCTTGATGTAAAAGAATTCGCCAAGGTTATAAAGTCATCACTTGATGACAATCGTATGAATTCTAATGATGTTGTATTCTCAATATCATCTAGTAAAATAGCTACAAAGGATGTCATTGTTCCTGATATTAAGAGTAACAAGATAGATAAAATCATAGAAACCAATGCAGCAGAGTATTTCCCAGTTAAAATAGAAGATTATATAGTACAGTATTATCCTATTGAGAAGGTAAAAGAGGATAACACACCGAAGTTAAAGGTTGTAGTTGTAGCAGCTCCTGCGAATATGATAGAACAGTACTATGAGCTTGCACAGGCTATGGGGCTTAAGGTGGCATTCATTGATTATGCAGGTAACAGTACATATCAGCTTATAAAACAGCAGATAGATGAAGGTACTAATCTTGTTATATCTATAGAGAATGATTCAACACTTGTGAGTATTTTTAAGGCAGGTGCCTTACAGCTGCAAAGAACTGTCCACTATGGTAAGACTCTTATGGTTAAAACCGTAATGGATGAATACAAGTTGGATTATGATCAGGCACTTCAAAAGCTTCAGACAGAATATCTTCTTGGTAAGACTGTAGATTCTAATGATGTTACAGAGTCAGTGAGAGCTCTTATAAGTAATATAAGCAGAATTACAGATTATTATGTTTCAAGAAATAATACGCCTATAGAGAAGATATACATCATAGGTAATGCCACAACTATAAGAGGTTTTAACAAGCTGTTAACAAACGAGTTTAATATGGAAGTTATTCCAATAGAAAAGCTTGATGGTGTGCTTACAGACAAGAGAACATATGTTGATGAAAATGCGCTTACAGCGTATACAGCAACTATAGGTGCATTCATAGCACCGGTCAATTTTGTATCACTTAACAAGATACAGGAGGCCAAGAAAAAGGAAGCAGGAAAAGGCATGGCACTGGTCGTTATAGCGGCGGTTGCAGCATCACTTTTACTTGTACTTGTCCCAGGTATCCAGCTGGTATTCACAAACATAGAAGTAGCTGCCCTTAAGAATGATGTTAAGAAGCTTCAGCCTATAGAAGAGATTGTAAATAAGTATTATGAAGCCAAGGATGAGAATACAGATGTGAACACATTCAAGACACAGGCTTCTAACAACAACGATTCAGTTGATACATTTGTAAAGGAACTTGAAAGCAAGGTGCCTAGTGATGTTGTCATAACAAGTATGAGTATAACATCTGGCAATGTGGCAGTCAGTGGTACAGCAGCAAGCAAGTCATCACTTGGTATGCTTATACTTCAGCTTAAGTCTATACCAACTGTATCTAATGTTATTGTATCCAATGAAACAGAAAATGAGGATAATACAGGAACTGTACAGCTTACTTTTTCTCTTAGCTGCTCATTTGGGGATATAAAGAGTGCTTCACAGGGAGGTAATAAGTAATGAAGGAAAAGTTAAAGAATAGTCTTACTATATCTGAAAAAGATAAGAAGTTACTTGTGTATGTATTTGCATTTCTTATAATCTTTATAGCTTACTTTGTTGGTTACCAGAATCTGTCAGCCTCTCTTGATACATCAACTAAGCAGGTTACAGAGCTTACAAAGAAAAAGAAAGATTTACAGAAAAAGAATGATAACAAAGCTAAGTATGAGTCAGATACACTTTCTTTACAGAGCGATTCGTCAAAGCTTTTAAAGACATTTGAAAATGGTACAAGCCAGCCGGCAACATTACAGTTTTTAAACACTATTGAGAGTTCAACTGGTGTATGGATAAAGAGTATAACATTCTCTGATCCAGTTGCAGTGTATACATTTGGACAGAAGGCATCTTCTAACCCATCAAACACATCAGGCAGCGCATATCAGACTAATAATGTAGGTTATAAGGAAACTATCAATGTATCTTATGAAGGTACTTATGCAGAGTGGAAGAATCTTATCGGATTTATCAACAACTATGAAAAGAAGAATACGATAGAAGCATTAACAACAACTTATAATGAAGCAACAGATGTTGTTACAGGTACGATGACACTTGCATTGTATTCTATAACAGGTAACGGAAGAGAGTTCAGTGAACCTAAGTTTGACTTAAAGACAGGAACAGATAATATATTTGCAAAGCCAGCTGAATAGTTAAGGGTTAAGTAACCAGCCAGGAAATGGAGAATAACAGATGATTATGATAAAAAAATCAGGTGCTGATAAGCGAAAAGGAAAACTGAATAATGCAGGTTTCTCTCTTGTAGAGGTACTTGTTGCCATGGCAGTGCTTGCTATTCTTTCTATTCCTGTTCTAGGTTCGTTTTCTAACGCAGCAAGAATCAATCATAAGGCTCGTAAAGAAGAAAATGCGAATACTGTTGCTTCTGATATAGTAGAACAGTTTAAGTCTGTAAGCATGAGCAGGATACTTGAGGATTATGCTGGAAAATATACAGAAAGCTCTGGAAAATATATATTCAGGGAAACAAAGGAAGGAACAAATGGGGAAGAATATACTGTTGTAACCGAACTTGATCCAGGTATATATAATTCAGGTGATGATAGTGATAAGAACTATAACAATAATATTAACTCTTATGTAAATTCGGTTAAGAATATTGTGTTAAGAGAAGATTTATACAGCCACGATATAGATGCTGAGAATTATTTCAAGGAAAGATATACAGCTGGTTTTGATAAAAATAAGATAGAAAACTAATGTTAAGATAGAAGTTAAACATAGTGAATTATCTGAGGCACCAGCTGAGGCTTCAAGTGCGGTTGATACAGGTATAGATGCATATTATCAGAGGATAACACTGGATTTTGAATACATATATGATGGAAATAAGGCTTATGCATATACAGCATCTATTACATATCCTAATAATTATTTCAAGGCGGAAATAACAGGTGATAATTCTTATAGAATATCATCCTCATTACCTAATAATCTTAAAGATGTGTATATGTTTTATATACCTTATGACAGACATTCGACTTTAACTGTAGGTGATAACAGATATTATTATACTACTGATAAGATTAACATAACTTACGATTATCAGGAAAATGCATTTGTTAAATATGATAATTGTCATGTATTCCTTATTCAGCAGACATCTAACAACACAACAGACAGCTCTAAGAATATGATGATTAACAAAGACAAGGTGAGTCTTTATCTTAACAAAGATACTTCAAGACAGGAGTTTGCAAACGTAGGAACGATTAATCTTGGAAATAAGACAGTTAATAAAGATGGAACAACTAATCCAGGACCGGTAAGCGTATTTTCTAATATATATAAGTGGGATGAATATAAGGACATTAACAATACGGGTTCAGGCGGCAATGGAGTAGCAAGTAAGAGTCTTTTGTATACTATGTCGGTTAAAGTATATTATGGCAGTAATGCTGATACATCGAAGGAAGAACCGATGATACAGATGACTACAACAAAGATCGGGTAGAGAAAGGTGAGGAGAAGCTTATGATGGCACATAATTTAAGAAAAAGAGTTAAGTGTAATAATAACGGTTCAACTATGGTTATCGTACTTATAATGTTATCATTTGTTATGATACTTGCCACCGTAGTTACTTCATCTACTATTATGAATCTTAAGATGAAAGTAGCTAATAAGCAGTCAGTTAAAACCTTTTATACATCCGAGGATGCAGTCAATGAGATATATGTTGCTATGGGACAGATGTCATCAGACTGTTTTAACAGTGCATATCAGGATCAGGTTGCGAAGATGGTTGTTAATACCGAAAGTGGTATAACGACTGTTGATAATATAACATGTAATAAGGAGCTAAGACTTGATTATATTCATAGAATGCTTAATAAGCTTGGCATGATACAGGATAATATGCTTGATAGTATTAAGTATAAGGATGATAGTGATTATGTAAGCAAGAAGCAGGAGGGTGTGTACGAAAGAGGCGGTAGTACAATAGAGGCACAAGGCATAGTCAGTGTCCTCAATGATTGTATAGAAGCAACGCATAAATCAGGAAGTAACACGCTTGATGTTGAATCCATAGATAACATCCAGATTGTAAGTAAGAAGAGTCAGGTTGAAGAGAATATTTTTTATTATACAATTAATATTAATAACTGCCTTGTAAAGTACATTTGATATGACACTTGGAATACCTGACAAGCTTGTTAATATAACTGATTCAAAGAAGCTTAGTCTTGATTCGTTTTTAAGATATGCTATTGTTGGAAACAAGGGGATATCAGTTGCATCCAATGCATCATTTAACCTGAATGGTAATGCTTTTGCAGGCTCAGCAAGTGGTTTTAAAGTGAATCCAGCGGCAACAGCTAATGTAGCAGGAGACACACTTCTTGCTACAAGTGGTGATATTGTTGTTGAAAATGGAACACTTAGTGCAGGAAATGGTGGAGCAGGCAGTAGAATATGGTGTGAGAATATAAAGACCTCTGATAGCACAGGTGGCACTTCTAACATAACGGTAAACGGAAGCTCTGATACATATGTAAGAGATGATCTGGAGTTAAATGGAAACAACAGCAAGGTCAAGCTGTCAGGTAATTATTATGGATATAGTTACGTAGGGGTTAATGCTACTGAAAAGGTAAACAGAAGTAGTGCTATTGTTATAAATGGTACTAATTCAGAGCTTGATCTTCAGTCACTTAACAAGCTTCTTGTTTCAGGAAGGGCGTATATAGATTATTATTCTCTTGCAAATGCTGATGGATATACTGTACCAGGAGATTATGATACAGGAGAGTCAGTATCATTTATTGGAAATCAGGAGATATATCTTGTGCCTGCAGTACTTATGGGTGGTGAAACTAATCCGGCTGCGGCAGGAGCTAATGTGAATATAACAATATCAGAAGATAACTTCTTTGGATATAAGTATTTATCTGAGGCAGAAGGTAAATATTTTGTTAAAAAGACTATAACTATAGGAAGTCTTACAAGAGATTATTATTATCTGCGCTTTAAAGATGAAAAGGCGGCTGCTTCTTATGTTAAGGCTATATTTGATGATACTGAATTCAACAGTCTTCTTTCAGGTAAATCTGATAAAGTAAAGAAAACATACAAAGAGCAGAGAGAAAGATTGAAGTCACAGATGACACTTAATGCACAGAGTCTTAACAGTGTCATAAAGGCTGGCTCAGGCAGTGTGTATACTAAGAATTCCATGTTATCAGCTGTTGCAGCAGCAGATGGCAGCATGAGTCTTGTTTATAATGAATCAGATGATGCTGCATCATCAACAAAATATGATTATGCAGGAGATTATGAGGATCTGGCTTCAAGATTCAATGTTCTTAGCAGAACGCTTTATGAAATAACAGATACAAAAAAGATGAATAACACAATTATAGGTCAGATGTATCCGGATTTAAATAAGTATTCCAAAGAGGTATATGTTAATATTATATCTACTATTGGTCTAGAAGCTTATACAAAGGATAAGCTTGGTCCTGTTACTACAAAGCTTACAGGTGGTTATGATAAGTATGCGCTGGTTGCGTTTAATAATAGCAATTCAACTTCTGAACCGCTTATTATAAGTAATAATGATGAAGTTATAAGAAAAAAAGCACATATGTCAAATGATATAACTTATAGCTTTAGAGATGTTGATGGTGGTGTTATAGTTGCATCTGGAGATGTTGTGGTTAAGAAAAATTTCTCTGGAACTATAATAGCTGGTGGAACTATAACTATAGAAGGCGATGTTACGGTTACAGGTCTTTCTGACACTACTGATATTATAAAAACTGATCAGAAATATGCAGAGATATTCAAGGTATGGAATCCACTTGAAAACAGTGATGACAGCGGCTTTTTGGATGTTCAGAATATGACATATAAGGATATAATACGAGTTGCTAATTGGAGGAAACGTGATGATTCGGAAAAGACGACACAGTCTACAGAAGCAGTTACAACTAAATAAAGGCTTCACTCTCGTTGAGCTTCTCGTTGTTATAGCTATTATGGCGATAGTTATAGGCGGCTCTGCTATAGGAGTGTCAGTAATCAGCAGGGGAAATGTAAAAAAAGCAGGTAATTTCGTGTATACAGAGCTTAATAATCTGCGTTCACAAACTCTTACAGTTAATGCAGACTGGAAGCTTGATATAGTTAAGGATACAGATGGAACATGCAGGCTTGTTACATATAAGAATATAGGAAAAGGTTATAATATAACGATATCAGATTATGCTAATTCATCTGATAAGACAGACTATGCTGTAGATAGTGATAAAAAAGCTACTGTGACTTATACAAGAAGCAGTGGAAGGGTTGGTTCATTTGTTGTTAACGCAGGAGCCTCCAGGTCCGATAAATTAGATGTTAATAATAATCTAAAGGCGGTTATAACTATAAGCCGTGGAAGTCATTCGTATGATGTTACAGTGTGGTACAGTACTGGTAAGTTATCGTTAGCATAGTAAAAGGAGCAAAGGATTCTATGAATGAGGTTAATGTGTCAGCAGATTGTATTAATAAGAGAAAGGCTGATGGAAAACTTAATAATAAAGGCTTTTCACTTGTAGAAATGCTTATTGCCCTGACTATAGGCGGTATAGTACTGTCAGCTCTGGTTGTTCTTATACAGAGTTCAGTGCATAACTTCACGAAGCAGACAGCACAGGCACAGCTGCAAAGCGATGCGGATATTGCATTAAATCAGGTTGAGAACGATATAATGGAAGCTGATATGCTTATAATGTATAGAAGTCCTGATAAGAATAGTGGATACGATTATTATCTTACTAAGTATTCTAATACTAATAAGTCAAGGTACTATGGTTATATATGGGATAAAGCTAATAAGATATTATATTTTTCAAATGATTTCTACCCGTTAGGAGATAAGCCGCTTGATAACGTGAGTGTGGCATGCGAGTATGTCGAGGACTTTTCCATAAAAATTGATGATAAATGCGTATCAGCAGGCGATGTGGAGCAGCCTACAACAAGAGTTGGGGAAACACCAAAGAAAGAAGAGGGTGTTATTCTTACATCTAATATAAAGGTAAAGGCATATATAAAGCTTTCTAAGCAGAATGTAAGCCGTGAAGTAAAGAGAGAAGTATCACTTAGAAATTCTCTTTATGGAGATGATTTAACCAACAAGGTTAAAATAGTGAAGGTAAACGGCAGTGATAAAACAATAATAGAGATAAAGTATTTTAAGCTGGGAGATATAAAAGCGCAAGGGTATGTTGATGCCTGATTATAGCTTGTAATCATAAATGTTGGTAACAGCTTGTTTTGACAGAATGTTTAGTGTGTGGAATACATATTAAGAGTATCAGATAAGAGTATCAGAGAAAGGATGACAATATGAAACGGATGTTAGGTAAGATAAGAAAAAGAAAATATATTAGTACAGTTTTGTTATCTGTGGCACTTGTGTTTTTGTTTGTCATCGGCGGAATGATATATAAGACGCAGGCGACAGGTGGTGGAAAAGCTGTGATTGCTAATGCAGTCACAATAGGTGAAAGAACATATACAAGGGATAATCCGCTTAATATTATTGAATTGGTTCCTGATGAAGCAGTAGGTGCATGGGGATATATTACAGGCATGAATAATGGTGCAGTCAAGTGGTCAGATATTGCTGGATTGCCAGATAGTGCTGCAAAGCATGACCTGTGTAATACATGGCTGAATAATTATATGAAAAGTATTATTGAGTATAATAACTATACGATTCCAGAAAATAAGAATCAAGCTGAGTATGCAGGAAAGAATATTTATTATAGAAAGAATAGCGCGTCTGAATGGAAGCTTTATTCAAAGGATTGTGCTAATGAGATAACCTCTGATACTGAGTTTAAATTTAATGTTATTGATAATTATGGAAATAAAAAAGAACTTGATATATATGATAAAACATTTGTCGATGAACAGGGAAATAATATAAGCGGCTATAATGATAATCTCTTTGCTTATATGGTATTTGCTGGTGATAATTCAATAGCTAAAGGCGATTATAATATGATGGATAAAATCAGGGTTACAAGTGTCTCTATTGATGCCCTGACAACAGATATGATTGATAATGCAGATGCAATAATAGTATCTGCTGGAGAAAATATCAGTACTTATCCTGCAGAAACATATAAAAAAATGTATGAGTATGCACAGGCTTATGGCCATGCAAAATTAAAAGCGACATATCCAGCCAAAGCCGGAATCACTGATAAAGACTGGTCATCTCATACATGGGGAAATAATGTATGTTTGGGAAAAGACTTTAGTGATGCATCAGTTGCAGGACGCATTTGTTACAAATATTTAAATCAGGAGCTTAGTATAATAGGTGGATTTGATTATAATAAGATTGATAAAAGAAGACAGGAAAATCTTATGAAAATGTTTGTAACAATAACTGGAATAGACAGGGATACATGTCTGCGTGATTTGTGCGAGTATAAGGTTATTGATGAAGATACAACAAATGAAATAACTGGTGTATATGAGGGAGAGTATGGCAGGTTTGACTTTGATAATATGGAAATATACATATTTAATGAGAACAGGAGCAATACATACCGTGTAACATATGATACTGCTGGATGGATTGATTTTAATCAGGGTGTTTTTGGTAAATACCTCGGTGAATGGCCTAAAGTAAGTAATTATTATAGCAATTTTCCGTATAAAGGATATAACGTTGCACCAGATAGAATTAATGAGAATGTTTTCTGGTTTGGATATGCGAATAATCCTCTTAGATCAGGCTTTATATCATCTAAAATTGATATCAAGTGGAATGATAACGAGTTCAATCAGGTTAATGATGTATTAAAAACATATAATATAAATGATGGAAATATAGATATTGCTAAAATGATTCAATATGTTCTTGGTGGCTATAAGAGAAATAAGGCTATAGAAAAGCTCAAGGTTCTTGAAATCCAGCCATCTGCTGATTATGAGTATAATACATATGATGGAGCAAAGTCTTTGCTTAAATATTTTAGTAATGCAAAGTTTAAAATAAATGTATCGGGAATTACAGAAAAGAATTATAAAAGATATATTGATGTCACGTCAGTTACTGTAAATGAACTTAATGGTATGACAGATAATATAGCTAATAATTATGATCTTGTTGTCATAGGTGAAGAACATTCTAAGAATCTTCTTAACATAAAAGGACGTATTAAACAGAATAATGGCGATACTGTTGACAGCTATTATTATTCGCAGGGTGCAGTTGTGAGTCTGTGGGATCGTTCAGGTAATGATACAGGAAAAGATGTTGCTTCGGCTGGAAATGATATAACTGAAAAGACTCTGGAAAAACTTAAAGAGTATATTAATATGGATAAACCAGTTATATTAGCTTCTGATATATATAATGCATCCACTAGTGGTGTCTTAGTTAAAGATAAAAATGGTAAATATACAAGAACAGTTGATACTAACATTTATTCTGTATTACCATATGCCAGAAGTGTTGGTAAAACTTCTAACATAACGGTAGAAGCTGCCTTGGGTGCGTCTGTTTCAGATAGTGACAAAATAGAATATAAGTTTAAACCAGTTATAAGACAGACTATTGCAGATGCTGGCCTAAATGAGGAAGATAACACATTTACAGTAAAATTCAAGACAGATAATACATCTGGAAAATATAATGTAGAGTTTTATATTGATAAAGATGCAAATGGTGTGTTTGTATATGCACATGATGACACTGGTGAGTTATACGCAGGTGGATTTAGTGATACGAATCCGGTGGTTTATACTTATAACAATGGATATATAAATGTTACAACAACAACATTACCAAAAGATTTAAGACCTTATTTACCTTGGAAGCTTGTCATTAAGGATGTAAGTACTGGATTGACGGCTGAAACAACAGGAATATTAAGAATAAATGTACCAGACGAAAAGCAGGAAGATGTAAAGATATTACAGATAATGCCTGATATAGATAGTAAGCATGATTACAGTCTTAAGTTAAATGATTTTGATTTTATGAAATTGTTTAATGATGCAAGTGGCACAACTGGATTAAGAATAAATAAAAAGGATGTTGATATTGTAACTGTTAAGGAGTTGTGTGAAGGTGATAACAAAGGTAATGACTGGTATAAAAACAGCAGGTATACAGCAGGAACAAGCCTTAATAAAGATGGAGAAGATCTGCTAAAGGATTATACTATTGTTGTTCTTGGTTTTGCAGATGCATTTGACAATATTACGAACACGCATGCTCTGGCTAATCTGCGTGATTATATAGAGAGTGGCAAGGCTGTACTTATGACTCATGATACTATCGGACAGTATTCATATACGGATGAGAATACTGATGAAACTGAAAGCTTATTTGCAGGAGATGATTCCGATATAAGAAGAGCAGTTCCAATAATGATAGATGACAAGATATCAAAGGGCTATATGTTCACAACTGCATTCAGAAACATAGTTGGTATGGATATGTATCATGTTACGGTCGGACAGGCTAAAGAAAATCTGTCTTACCAGCAGGGATACACCAATACAATAGTTACAAGATATGGTGTGTTGCCAGGCTATGATTATAAAAATGATAATAATTATATATATAAATATAATCATAGAACGGAAAGAACGGCTTCATCGCTTCGTACTAATGCTGTTAATAAGATTAATGATGGACAGATTACCTCTTATCCATATACAATACCAGATAATCTGACTGTTGCAGAAACACATGCACAGTATTATCTTCTTGACCTTGAAAAGCAGGATGATACAGCAAGCAGTATAGATAGTGGCGGAGATGTGGTTGTATGGTATACATTAGGACAGGGAACATCTAAATATAGTGAGAGTGATTATTTTTCAGTGACAGGAAATGATGCAGCCAATAATTATTATATTTATTCTAAGGGTAATGTTACTTATTCTGGTGCAGGACATTCTACTATGAGTAAGGCCATAAGTGAAGATGAACTTAAACTCTTTGTTAATACTATTATATGGTCTATTAACTCTGGAAATAATGCGCCTCAGATTACGATTGAGAATGCCGTGATGGCTGATGATGGCATATATGAAATGTATTCACTAGACGGTTCTATACCAGATATACAGTTCGTTGCAACTGATATAGATATGGGTTCAGACACCAGTGCGCTGATGTCATCAGGTGTATTTTACTGGGATAAGGATAAAGATGGTAATTATACTAAGAATAACGCAGACAAAGATGTTGTTATCCAGACATTTGATAAGGTGACAGAAGGTTTAAATAGTGGATATAATATATATAATGGCATAAGTGAAAAACTTATGTCGGCCAGATTCAACAAGTCAGGTGAATATACAAGGCTGGCGAGTCTTGTGTATAAGAGTGCAACAGCTTCATCAGATACCAATGTGAATCTTGCATCAGAAAGTACACAGATATATAAAAATATGTGTGATGAACTGGCAGATAAAGGTGTTGTATATCTTGGAATGCAGGTATCTGATTCCAAGGGAGGAACTGGAAAGGCTGTTATAAGAGTTGTAAGGAGAGATTTGTTTAAGTTGAATTAGGACATTATAAATTGCAGGCGATAGAGCAGACTATGATTTACTGTATAAGCAGTAGATTGTAGTCTGCTTTTGTTATGTTTGTAAAAGTATAAAGTGTTTATAAAAAGTAAAACAATACTTGCAATATTAATATTTTTATGATATATATAGTATATAAATATGCATATCATGTGAGGGTTAAAAGATTAAAAGCCATATGAGCTTACAATCCTTACATTTTTATAACAGGAAGATTATTTACCTGTGAATTCTAGCTGGATTTGGCATCGGAATATTCCCCCAAGGCGATTAAACTGAATATTAAAGAGAATGTTTACAGACATTCAGAAAGGTGGTTTATGACTAATTCTATTAAGGATAAAAGCCAGAATGATGTTGTGATGAAAGAGTTCTGGCGTGATAATAAGCATTTTGCAGATATTGTTAATGCTGTAGTATTTGATGGTGAGCAGGTAGTGATTCCGGATGAACTGCAGGAGGTTGATACGGATGTGTCAGGTTCTATTATTGTGGACGAGTATAAGGAAACATTAAAAAGAATAAGAGATGTTGTCAAAAAGTATTATTATGGTGTAGAATTTAATATAATAGGTTTGGAAGTACAGGAAAATGTTCATCTGGCTATGCCGCTAAGAACTTTGGTTTACGATGCACTTGGTTATCTTAAAGAGTATAATAAAATCAGCTCAGTGAATGAAAAGCATGGCTATAAGTGTAAAGAACGTACAGAGTTTTTATCCAGGTTAAAAAGAACAGATAAATTTCATCCAATAATAACAATAGTATTCTACTATGGAGAGAAATGCTGGGATGGACCAGTGAACCTGAAAGATATGATGGTTGATATGCCTGGTAAAATAGCTGAAAAGTTTAATGATTACCGGTTAAATCTTATACAGATTAGAGATTCGTATAAATACAGGTTTAATAATGATGATGTAAGATTACTGTTTGATTTTGTTTCTGACTTATATAACAAAGAATTTGATAAAATATTTAAAGAATATAAGGGCAGGGATGTATCAATAGAATTTATAGAGATGATAGGAAGGATAACAGGAACAAAGGAACTGGTAAAGCTTGCAGATAATGGCAGATATGATAAGGTAGTTAATATGGAGATGTGCAATGCAATGAAAGAGTTCTTAGAAGGAGGCAGGCGTGAAGGACAGCGCGAAGGACGAATAGAAGGACAGCGTGAAGGACGAATAGAAGGACAGCGCGAGGGCAGGATAGAAGGAAAGGATGAAGCCAGACTTGACACTATAAGAACTTTAATGAAAAAGCTTGACCAGACT
>OGUD01000514.1_pt1 | contig 32137 bp, 30 predicted proteins | sample 1573671 | NCBI WGS metagenome assembly OGUD01 (sample SAMEA2582065, study PRJEB24529) | metagenome | biome: Human gut stool | place: China | collected 2011 | reverse complement strand
TTTTATGGCCGTTTTAGGGGTCGGAGGATAAATCTATCAGCCTGCCTTTGACACCATCGAAAAAAGCCTTGATTTAACAAGGTTTTCGTAAGGATGTTTTTAAGATTTAGGATTATGCGGTATGGCACGGGATATGCTATACCGCATTTCCTTTCCAGAGAGTGACCTTTGAATGGTCAAATTCTCCGATATGGTTATAGATGATTTCAATTTCCTGTAACCGTCTGCCGCTGCTCTTGTCAGGTGCATGGACGATAATCTTATCGACAAACTCCCGTAAGATTTCAGGTGTCAGTTCGGTCAGGTCCGTGTATTTCTTTACGATGGCAAGAAAGCGTTTCACATCAACACTTTTCTTTTCTTCCTGCTGAAGCTCATTCTGAATTTTGTCTGCCTCGGCCTGTAAGGTATGCTGTTCATCCTCATAGCCTTTTGACATTTTCATAAACCGCTCGTCAGAAAGTTTGCCTGTGATATTGTCCTCATAGATACGCTGGAAGATGGTGTCCAGTTCCCCGATACGCTTCTGCAGCTCAATCAGCTTCTTTTTCTTCTGCGCCAGCTCACGGTTTTTTTGTCGCACATCGGCATCCATCACCATCCGCACAAATTCATCCTCATAGTTGGAAACATAGCGGATGACTTCTTTCAGGTTTTCCAGGACAATTCGCTCCACTACCACGTTACGGATATAGTGCATGGTACAGTTGGAAGTATTGCTCCTGTAATTTCCACAGATATAATGATGTTTTTCTGCCGGTTCATCAGCTTTCCGATGGAAGGTCAGTTTGCTCCCGCAGTCTGCACAGTAGAGCAGGCCGGAGAACATGGGCATTTCCCCCATCCTGGTAGGCCGCCTTTTCCCGGCCCGGATTTTCTGGACGATCTCAAACGTTTCCTTGTCAATGATGGCCTCATGGGTATCTTCAAAGACCTTCCACTGATCGGGAGTATGCTTGATTTTCTTATGGCACTTGTAAGACTTGTTGTGCGTCTTAAAGTTTACCGTATGCCCCAGGTAATCCACCCGGTCCAATATCATTGCGACAACCGGGCCGTTCCATGCGTATTTATGGGGAGGGAGTACGGTACGCGGTTTCTCGCCTCTTTCCAATGCGTAGTAGGTGGGGCAGAGGATTTCTCTTTCCGTCAGCATATTTGCAATCTGGGTAGGACCATAACCACTGACACACAGACGGAAGATTTCACGGACCACTTCGGCGGCTTCTTCATCCACGATCCATTCCTTTTTGTTTTCAGGATTTTTCCTGTAACCGTAAGGAGGATGGGAGCCGATATGTTCTCCGGCCATTCCCTTTGAACGCTTCACTGCACGGATTTTCTTGCTGGTGTCCTTTGCGTACCATTCATTGATGATGTTGCGGAAGGGGGTAAACTCGTTATCTTCCTGGTTGCTGTCCACCCCGTCATTGACTGCGATAAAATGAACATCATGCTCCGGGAAAAAGATTTCCGTGTACATACCTACTTGCAGATAGTCACGGCCCAGGCGGGACATATCCTTGACGATAACCCGCTTTACCTTGCCGCTCTCCACATCTGCGATCATGCTCTGGAAGCCGGCCCGGTTGAAAGTCGTGCCTGAGATACCATCATCAATGTAAAACTGGATGTTGGTGTATCCCCTGTCCATTGCGTACTTTTTGAGGATTTTCTTCTGATTTATAATGCTGTTGCTGTCGCCCTCCTGTTTGTCGTCCTGGGATAACCGACAGTAAAGAGCGGTGATTTCATCGCTGCTCAAAACGGTAAAAGGAAAACTGTTCACGGCAGGGCGGGTGTTTGACTGTAACATTTTAACCTCCTTATCCGACAGTCAAACAGACAATGCTTTTCCTAACTCAATTATACCGCGCTGCCTGGAAGCTGTCTGCTGCCTTTTTCTATTTGTTTGCAGTATTTTTTCGGAGGTCATTCCGTATCAGACGCTTCACTTTGGAAACGGCGTCCTCCGTGGCGTCAGGTCTGGAATGGGATTTCACAACATAAGTTGTATTCCCAATTTTATATTCACGCACCATCTGCGGCGCGGTTCTTACTTCGTTTTGCATATAGTTCACCCTTTCAAATACAAAACCATTTCTTGCATCAAAAGAGACAGAAAACGGACGGCTGCTGGCACAGCTCCACGGGAGTCTCACCCCGGCCCATGCTGATGGGTGCGGCGCACAATGCTTTGCGGGCGTTCAATGCGCGAGTATCTTTAACCCTGCCTGTGCTTCATCGCCCACAAGCTGCCACGCTTGTTTTGCGGCCTGGTTATAATCGCTCGCCTGTTTAGTAGGGGTCCCGTCCTGCGGACTTGCAACAGGGTCATGGCGCACCGGCCGTATGGCTCGGCACAGACAGGAATGTATCCGTCTGCCTTATGCTGCGCCGGAGGCCTCCCGCCGGGCTTTCTTTTTCAAAGTGCATCCTCAGCCCAGGGGAAACGGAAACAGGGAAAGGGTAAGCTGTTTCCGCTGCCGGGGCCGGTTCGGTCAGTTCATGCTGACGATAGAATGGATGAGCTTGATCTCCAGTCGGCGCTTCATGTACTCGTCCACCCGAACACGGGGCTGGCCGTTGGAATCGTAGAGCGTCCTGGTACAGAGCTTGTTGATATAGCCCTCATAATACCGGAGTACCTGATCCACAGCCTGAGAGTCCCCGTCACGGGCGGCGTCAATCACCGAAAGAGGAAGAAGCTCCTTGCCCTTGTAAGTGGGTTTCTTCATACCTTCAACCTCCCTTCGGCATGAGTGCGGCCAACTTGATCCGCAGCTCGGTCAATGATTTTGCCCTTCGCCGCTGAACGGCGCTGCGAGACATTCCAACAAGGCGGCCAACCTCCTGATCCGGCATGTCCAGAACAAAATGCAGGATCAAAATACTCTGCTCCTGAACAGACAAACCGGCGAAGGCATCAGCCACAAGCTCGTTTTCAATATGCAGGTCATACCCATGGGACGAGAATGTAAATCTGTCACTGGGGTAATGATCTACAACGCAGAGCTTGTCCATCTCCATCTGCGGAAGGTCGCTGAATGACAGTTCCCTGTCACGGCGCCTCTGCATTTCCCGAAGGTAGTCGATTGCCTCATGGTACAGTACCAGCTTGCAGTAAGCATCGAACTGGCACCGCTCGCCATAGTCATTGCGGGGGATCATATCCATCTTTTCACCCCCTTTCCTGGGGGAATGAGGTGGGTTTCTCCCTTTCCGCTAACAAGGCGAACGCAAAGCCGCTCGCTACCCGCTAAAAGCCTCCTTTTTGAAAATTTCTCAAAAATTTTTTTCGAGGCGGGCTTGTCCTCGGAAAACAGCAAAAAGCGCCCGGCAAGTCGCAACGGACCTGCTGGGCGCAGAAGTGTTTTATAAAGTCGATTACTTACATGGTATAGTTCACATTCAAAGCCGGATGGCTCCGATGGAGGGACTACGCTTTTTTTAGCTGGTGCAGATCATGGATGCTGCGAAAAAGAGAAAAGGACACGGCAAAATAACCTCCCATCGGCTACCGTGTCCCTGCAAGTCGTCATTGGTTTGTGTAAACGCAAAGAAACGGCGGCTCTGATTTCTCAAAACCGCCGTTAGGGTAATAACTTAAAATAGGCGCGCAAAATCACCTGCCCCAACCAACGGTTTTTTTCTTTCCCCGTAGTCGGGGCAGGTTCATACGCTATCTAATTATTCTTTCGTGACTAATTCTTTCAGCCGTTCATAGGTTTCTGCGCTAATATCATGTTCAATCCGGCAGGCATCAGCCTCCGCCGTTTCAGGATCAACGCCTATAGATATAAGTTGCTTCGTTAAAAAACAATGGCGCTCGTAGATTTTTTCAGCCACATCCTGACCAAGATCGGTCAGATGTAGATAATGGTTTTCGTCTGTTGTCAAAAAGCCGCCCTCTCGTAAAGTTCCTACTGCGTAACAAACGCTGGGTTTTGAAACCTCCATGTACCGAGCAACATCCACAGAACGCACCATACCGAGCTTCTTTTGAAGTATAAGCATGGCCTCCAAATAATCCTCTCCGGCAGTATGAAGTTTCATAGGCAGCTCCTTTCGTCATTAAGCAAGACTCCAGCCAGCCGCACTCTTTCGGATATTGACAAAATCCTGATAGATACCAGGCTGTTTCAAAAGTTCCTCATGGGTTCCTTGCTGTGCAATCTGGCCGTTGTCTATAACTAAAATCTGATCGGCGTTCTGGATGGTATTTAGGCGGTGAGCGATTACAAGCAGGGTCTTTCCCTTCACCAATTCGGAAATAGCCTCCTGAATATAGCTTTCATTGTCCGTATCTACACTTGCGGTAGCCTCATCCAAAATGACAATAGGCGCGTCTTTCAGAATACAGCGGGCAATCGAAATACGCTGTTTTTCACCGCCGGAAAGTGTTGCACCGCCCTCACCAACCACCGTTTGGAATCCGTCGGGCAAAGCCATAATGAAATCATAGCAGCGGGCTTTTCTGGCAGCCTCATAGACTTCTTCTTCCGTGGCATCCGGCTTTCCTATGATGATATTGTTGTAAATGGTGTCCTGAAACAGATACACGCGCTGGAATACCATGCTGATCTGATCCATCAATTCCGACAGAGGTACATTGCGAATATCCACGCCCCTTATCGTCACATTGCCGGATTTTACATCCCAAAGTCGCGCCAGCAAGTTTGCAATGGTGGACTTACCGCTACCGGACGGTCCAACCAGCGCTGTCATAGAATTTTTCTTCATGGCAAAACTGATATGATGCAGAACCTCTTTATCCTGATAAGCAAATGTAACATTGTTGAACAGGACTTCCGGCTGTCCCGGCTGTGCCTGTGACAGAATATGCTGCTTGCCGTTGTCGGAAAGTTCCGGTTCATCCAATACCGCTTCAATACGATCAAGGGCAGCATTCATCACGGTCAGTCGGGTTGCTTCTCCATAAAGAGCTTTCAGAGGTCCAAAGAGATCAAAGACAAACAGCAGCACGCCCAAAAGATAAGCCAGGGAGAGTACGCCTTCCTGATGTAAAAAAACGGATAAACCGAAGATAGCGGCAATACCCACGCCATAGAGAATGTTTAAGCCAGTGGTCCACGGTGTCATTTTCTGCTCAAACTTCGTATTGACATCCCTTGATTTTTTGAAGTTTTCCGTTAATTCGTCAGATTTTTCTCCGAGCAGATTGTAACTTTTGATAACCCCAATTCCTTCAGCAAAAGACAAGACCGCATCCGTCAAATTCTCGCTTTGGTTTTGACGCCCGACAGCCTCCTTGAAGGAAACCTTATTCATATATTTTGCAACCAGTGATGCCAGCAAGGTAATGATTACCGCAATCAGCCCAAGTCTCCAATCCAGTACGAACATAAAAACAGCTAAAACCAAAGTAGACAGCATATAGCTCATCATGTTGCCAATGGTACTCATAGAAACTTCCTCAATGAATACCATATCCGTACTGAGAACAGAGCTGATTTTGCCAATATTCCCCGATGTAAAGTAACCCATCGGCATTTTTCTTAAATGATTTCCCAACTCCATCCGTTTATCAGCAAAGATCATAAATCCAGCGGCACTTTGCAGACGGTCGCTCAAATAGTGAACCACTGTCTGAACCACTACAACAGCTAATAATCCAAGTCCGACAAACAGACAGGTCTTTCCAGTCAGCGTATTATCAGCAAACCCGGCCAAGACAATAAACGCCATGAAGATCGGCATTTTGGAGAGAATGGACTCGACAAATGCACATAGAAATGCAGCCTGAATACGGCTTTTATACCTCCCGGAGAGGTTCAGGATTCTTGAAATCAATGCAAACATTTATCTTCCCTCCTTTGCAGTAGATACTTTCCACTCGGCGCTGTCCTGAGCCGCTTTCCACAACTTTTGGTATTCTGGGCAAGCTTGAATCAGCTCCTGATGTTTTCCGGTTGCCACCATCTTTCCGTGATCCATAACGCATATTTGATCTGCGTTCATTATAGCGGGAAGTTTGTGAGCGATAACTACCAAGGTTTTTCCCTTCACCAGCTCCGCAATAGCAGCCTCCATTTTTTCCTCATTTTCTGGATCAGCATAGGCCGTGGCCTCGTCAAGCACTACAATCGGGGCATCCTTCAATATTGCCCGCGCCAGGGAAATTCGCTGGCGCTGCCCCCCGGAAAGCATTTTCCCCGCATCGCCCGCCATGGAGTGAATACCTTGCGGCAGCTTTTCCAGAAACTCCATACACTGGGCTTTCTTCGCCGCCTGCATTACTTCCTCATCGGTAGCATCCAAACGTCCAAGACGGATATTTTCCAGCAGGGAGGTGTTAAACAGGTACTGATCCTGAGCCACATAGGAAATGCGGCTGTTCAATGCCTCCAGGCTCATATCACAAAGTTTCTGCCCGCCAATGGAAATGCTCCCTTTCTGCGGGTCATAGTAGTGGATCAACAGTTTTGCAAGGGTGCTCTTGCCAGAACCGGATTCACCAACTAGGGCAGTTTTTCGTCCTGCTTGTGCCACAAAGGTAATATCGTGGAGGACTTCGTTTTCTGCTATTATCGGTTTCCCATCTGGGCCAGGCTGTGTCGTCTGATACGCAAAGGAAACATGATCGTAAGAAATGTTAAAATCCTGTCCGTGGAAATCATCCTCAGCAGCTTGCAGCGGTGCCGTATTTAACATCTGTTCAAGTGCCGTGATCTTATAATTCAGATTCGGAATCGTCTCCATAAAGCCCAGTGCTTTCAGGAGAGGAATCCCAATGCTGAGGGAAAGACAGAGGACTAAAATCAAATCAGGTAAAGTGCTTATGCCACAGAGAACAAACCATGCCCCAAGAGGCAAAGTCAGAATAACAGTGCAGGGCAGCAGACTTCCGTATATCGCCATCCAGGGCCAGGCGGCCTTATACCATGCCAAGGTATAATCCCGATAGTCCGTTACATCCTTGCGGAAGTTCTCGTAAGATTCACTCTCCCGGTTGAAAACCTTGACAACCTCCATACCATTGATGTACTCAATGATCGTGTTGTTCATTTTCTGTGCAGACTGATAGTAGGGACCCATGCGCTTCATTCCAACAGAGTACATAATGACCATGGAGAGCAGGCTGATCGGGATAGAGGCCAAAGACATAAGAGCCAGTTTCCAGTCCGCACAAAACATAGCAACATAAATCACCAGCGGAATCAGCAAATTTGCGATACCCTCCGGGACTGAATGAGCAAGGAGCAATTCCAAGCTGTCCACATCATCGACAAACAGCTTTTTGATTGTCCCTGTCCCTTTTTCCTCCACAATGCCAAGGGGAAGTTTCTCAAACTTCTCTTGCAGAGATACCCGCAGCCGGAACAATGTGTTATATGCTGCTTTATGAGAAATTGATAATCCCCATCCATATAAAACCGCCTGCAAAACAAGACAGATCAAAACCCCTATAACACGCAATAAAACAAATTCTGTCTCAACAGAATCGCCCATAACCAATGGTGAAATGACCTGATAGGCCAGCACAAAAGGCAGGACGCCCATAAGAACGCTGACCAGTACAACGACCGTGGCCACATACATATTTTTCTTATATGGCCCTGCGTACTCAAAGATTTTTTTGAACATAAGCCCTCCTTATATTGAGCCGTACTGTCTGTGCTTCAAAAACAAGAGGCCGCCAAAGTAAAGCGGCCTCTTATCATTATCTTTCTGTCCAGTCAAGGCGGCCCTGACATTCATAATTTCTAAAATTCACTGGCGGATTCGGAAAAAATCCAAAACCTTTTTACTGCCGGATTCGTCCAATGGATAGCTTTCTTTTATTTGCCCTTTTTCCATATGGACTACATACGAACATCCCGCCATCACCAACTCCGGATCATGCGTAATAACAAGAAGCGTTTTGCCCTGATCCGCGAGTGACTTCAAACTCCGCGCAACTTCCCGCATATGTTTGAGATCAAGCCCGCTGGTTGGTTCGTCAAACACAATGATCTCCCGGTTACTCACAATGGCAGATGCGATCGCTACCCGCTGTTTTTGCCCGCCGGAAAGAGAAAGCGGGTGCCTGTCTTTATATTCCAGCAGATCAAACTGTTTAAGGATTTCATCTGCAACAGTTTCATCCTCGTTGTCCATGCTCAGAAGCACTTCATCCATCACGCTTTCGGTAAATAGCTGATGGCTGGTATCCTGCATTACCATGTAGCAATGTTTGAGCCGGGCTTTCCAATCAAGGGTTTTCCCGTCAACCTGCAAAAGGCCACACTTCTTTTCCAGTCCGCAAATACAGCGAGCCAAAGTAGATTTTCCAGCGCCATTTAGGCCGATAATGGCAATCGTTTCTCCAACAGGCAGTTCTGCACTCGGAATATGGAGGCTTTCCGGCTCCCGCTTTTTATATGCAAAGCAGAAATTTTGAAATTCCATCTGTTTAGCTGTATGCGCCTGATACTGATTCGCAGGCTTCAACTTCGAGAGAGAAAACGGCCGCAGCCCCATTTCTTTTCGAGTGCTATCCGATAAACTGTCAAATTCAGCAGGCGTGTATTCCCGTTCAATCTCCCCATCTTTTACATACAGCACACGATCTGCAAGATCGTGAAGGTAGTAAAGGCGGTGTTCTGCAATCAGAATTGTTTTGCCCTGCTTTTTCCAGAGGCTCAAGACCTGCCGCAGGTCATCAATAGCAGCCATATCCAGATTAGAAGATGGTTCGTCAAGGACCATAATTCCCGGTAGCAATACACTTGATGAAGCACAGGCTATTTTTTGCTTTTCGCCCCCGGACAGAGCAAACACGCTTCGCCCCATCAAATCTTCAATATGATAATCGGAAACTGTACGGTCAATCCTTTTCAGGATATCTTCCTGGGGATAGCCTAAATTTTCACAGGCAAAGGCTAATTCACTATCCGTATCCACGTTGAAAAACTGACTTTTGGGATTCTGGAATACAGATCCCACCATAGCAGCCAAGTCATAAAGCGGCGTATCTGATACGCTTTTTCCGTCCAGAAGGACATCGCCCTCTAAATTACCTTCGTAATAATGAGGCACCAGCCCGTTTACCAAACGGGTAATCGTTGTTTTCCCGCAGCCGGATTCTCCCGTGAGTAAAACAAATTCCCCTGTGTTTATGGTGAGATTGACATTTCTAATCCCTCCGCCGCTGGATTCTTCACCATAAGAAAAAGAAACATTTTGAAAATCTATCATGGCAAAATCCCTCCTGCGGAAATTATCGGGGAAGCAATCGCCCAAAACACTACAAAGCAACAAAACAAGATCAGCACCACATCGGCAAAATTGAATTTAAGCTGGCAAATGTTTGTGCGTTTGATAGGAGCGCCGAGGCCACGGGTAATTGCCGCAGCGGAAAGTTCCTCACCGATTTTCACGGAGCAGGTAATCATCGGAATCAGCTTATACTCCAATATTTTTGAAGGTTTTTTCCCTCCAAGTTTAATCCCACGCATTTTCATAGCGTCACTGATTGCTTCTGACTCCTGAAAGACAGTTGGAAAGAAGCGGAACATGACCGTTAAGGGGATCGTCACTTCTTTAGGCATATGGATTCTTTCCATGCCGGAAATCAATTCACTGACCGTTGTTGTTTTCACTGCATAGGCAGCAATCGCAACACTGGGAAGGATTCGGCAGAAGAATCCGGTTGTAAACAGAACGAGGAAATTCAATATCCCCGTAAGGTGCGGCAAAACATAAATTTGAACAGCATAAAAAGCAGAAAACACAGCAATATAGCCCACAGCTTTTGCACATTGTTTCGAGGTAAGCAGCAATATAGCCGGAACCGTACAAAGAACAAGGCGGATCAGCCCCATAGCTTCTCCGCCTGTTCCACCCATGACAAAAATGCTTATGATGAAGATGAGCAACAGTTTTGTACGCGGATCGAGCCGTAACCCTTGTTCTGTTTTTTTGCTGAGCAGAATTTCCCGCGCCATTATGCAATACCGGCACGCTGGAAGTGCTTTTTGCAAATAGCTTTCCCAATCACACCTCCGACAAGGCCAAACACAAAGCAGGCAACCAGCAGAATAGGCGCAATCCACATAGGCATATATGTATTAAGGGTAGCTGCATATTCAGCGCCGTATCCTTCAGTCAACATTACCATATAGCTTTCACGGTTCAGGAAAATGGGAGCAAAGTTGCCAAACACCCAGATGCTGAACACGCCGCAGGAAAGAACTGTACTCTTTGCACTTTTGTAGTCCGCCTTTTTCAGGATCACGTCGGCCAACAGGCCGCCAACGAGACCAGTTACCATAGTAAGATAGCCGTTGCCGAAGAACACCATGATTAGGCCAATCAGGAAACCCATGATTGCAGTCATCCCGAATTTTTTAGCCTTTGTAACATACAGCATATAGGGGATGCCGCCAATCAAAGGGCACAGTACCGCCATCAGCGGAATAAAAATGGGGATAAAGCCAAGCATCGCCACCAGCATAACAATCACGACATAGATGACGGTGTAGATGCCGATAGTAATTAAATCTTTTCCCTCAAGCCGGGAACTTTTTTTCTGGGAACTCATACCAGTATCCTCCTCTGAGAAAATGAAAATGTGGTGTGGTTAGAGTGTTCTAACCACACCACATATAATAGCAATTTGCGCCCACGATTCCAACCCAAAACCAATTTTATTCTACCCAAAATCAGTATTTTTGCATTTATCCAATCGTAGCTTCTGCTTTATAGTTTTTCGGATTCACTCCGTATTTCCTTTTGAAGGCCGCTGCGAAATTGCTCGCTTTTGAATATCCTACCAGTATAGCCACCTGGCTGACATTCAAATTACTTTCTAACAGCAGGCTTGCCGCCTTTTCTAACCGCTGGTCGATGACATACGCATGAACCGATGTTCCGAACAGGGAGGAAAAGCCCTTCGTCAATTTTGAAGTGCTGATATTGACCTGCCGCGCCAATTCCTCGCAGCTCGGAGCTAGGGCAAGCTGGCTGTCAATAATTCGCTTTGCCTCTATGATGGAATCCCGGTCACTTCTGGAAATTGCAACGTAGGTTGACGCGAGAATACTCAGCTCCAGGACCTCGCTCAAATATACCGATAGCAGCTCAAAGACCTTGCTTTCCAGAAACAGGTATCCCAACCCGCCGCGATATTGCGTGAAGTCTTTCAGCTCCGCAAAAATGTGTTCCATATAGGGCGTGATATTCACCTTTGATATGCCGTCCAATAATTTTTTCTGATAGACCTCGATCTCACCAGCCTCAAAGTAGTCATTCAGAATCTTATAGAAATAGGATAGAGGTATTTTCACATTTTTGAAAAGGAAATCGCTCTTTTTAGAATAGCACAGATATTCCATTTTCCCGTGGCCGCGATAAATACAGGATTCACCCTTTTGTATGCTGGCACTTTGCCGGTTGTCTGCAATATTCCAGGAAACACCGTCATTGAAGCAGAACAGCATTTGTATGTATTCCTCGCTGCTCACCCCCTGCACGTTCATATCCGAAAAGTAATTCATTCTCCAGTCTGAAACAACTGCTCCCTGTTTCGTGACGATCTGCGAAATCTGACCTGTTCCCATATCAGCCGGAATATCTATTGTCACTGTCTGCGGAGAGTTGGAGAGCAGATCGTGGTACAGCTTCGTCATGTATTGATTTGTCATTGTGTGCCCTCCTTTTTGAGTTAGTTAAAACTAAGCATATAATACTTCATATTTGGTAGTCAGTCAAGGAGAGCATGGCATAACAAAGAATTATAAAATGTAGGTGCGGTGCATATCAAATCATTCCATGTGCAAACTATGAAATATAAAATGTATGTGGGTGATGTTGAATGGCAAAAGTTAAAGACTGCCCTGGCTTTGAAACCTTTGGTGCAGATATAAAAGCCGCGCGGGAGGCTTTGAATATGTCTCGCAGAGTGTTGGCAGAGCAGATACATGTTGATCCGCGCTATCTTGCCAATATCGAATTAGAGCAAACGATTCCAAGTTTGCCGGTTATCATTCAGCTTGTAAAAATCTGCGGCTTGCCGATGGAGAGATATTTCAATCCAGATGTCATGCGAGAAGAAAGCAAGCTGCGTCAACGAGTTAGCCACAAGTTGGCACTCTGCCCAGAGAAGTATCTTCCTATTGTGGAAGCAACCATTGATGGGGCAATCAAGATGAACGAATAAGAGTCGCTTTACCAGTTGTAGAGCGGCTCTTATTTTATGCTCTTTTGCGGGTATTTGGGGACTTCCGAAACGCTTTATAAGTAGGGATAAGATACGGTAGCAAGCACAGCAAGCGAGTACCCGCTTGCGGATTTTGAGATTTTTAGGTCCCTTGCCCGAAAATTCAAAATTGCTTGTTGGGATAGTCCCAAACCCTTATAAAGAACGGAGGCGGCGCATGGCAAATCGAAAACGGAATATCCAAATGAAATTCTATGTTACGGAGGATGAAAAACGGCTCATAGACGAGAAAATGAGCCAGCTCCCCACACGCAGATATGGTGCCTACCTCCGAAAGATGGCGATTGACGGATATATCATCTATACGGACACCGCAGATATCAAGGCATTTACCAAAGAGCTTTCTGCCATCGGCCGGAACATCAACCAGATCGCCAAGCGGATCAACGCCGGAGGTCCTGCGTATCAGGCCGACATGGACGAGATACGGGAAAGGCTGGACGAGATATGGCAGTTACAAAGACACATCCTATCAAATCAACGCTGAAAGCAGCCATTGACTATATCTGCAACCCGGAAAAGACGGACGGAAAGCTGCTTGTTTCTTCCTATGGCTGTGCCGCCGAAACTGCGGATATCGAATTTTCCTGGACCCGCCGCCATGCCATCGACAAGGGAACGAACCTGGGTCGCCATCTGATCCAAGCCTTTCAGCCTGGGGAGGTTACGCCGGAACAGGCCCATGAAATAGGCATGGAACTTGCAAAAGAAATCCTGGGCGGCAAGTATGAATTTGTCCTTACCACCCACATAGACAAAGATCATGTTCATAACCACCTGATTTTCAATACGGTCAGCTTTGCGGATCACAAGCACTATCATTCCAACAAGCGGAGTTATCACTATATCCGCCGCACTTCGGACCGGCTTTGCAAGGAACACGGTCTGTCTGTCATCATCCCAGGACAGGACAAGGGCAAGAGCTATATTGAACATCAGGCTGCACAGAACGGCACCAGCTATAAGGCAAAGTTGAAAGCTGCCATTGACCGGCTTCTGCCAGCCTGTTCCGATTTAGAAGAACTGCTTCGTCGCCTGCAGAGAGAAGGCTATGAGATCAAGCGGGGCAAATATATCTCCGCCAGAGCGCCGGATCAGGAACGATTCACCCGTCTGAAAACCCTGGGTGTGGACTACACCGAAGAAGCCCTTGCCGCCCGGATTGCCGGACGTTCCAGACCTTCCCGCCAGCCGAAACCGCAGAACGGAAAGATCAGCCTGCTCATTGATATCCAGAATAACATCAAGGCACAGCAGAGTGCAGGCTTCACCCATTGGGCGAAGCTGAACAATCTGAAACAGGCCGCCAAGACCATGAATTTCCTGACCGAACACGGGATAAGCAGTTATGGAGAACTGGAAAGCAAATTGACCGCAATATCCGCACGCAGGGATACCGCTCATGCAGAGATCAAGCGGATAGAAAGCAGAAGTGCCGAACTTGCCCTTGTGATGAAGCATGCCGGAACTTACCGTCAGCTAAAGCCGCTTTATGACCGATACCGTAAATCAAATGATAAAGAAAAGTTCCTGCGGGGGCATGAGAGCGAGATCATCCTTTTTGAAGCGGCCACCAGAGAATTGAAACGGCTGGGGGCTGTGCCGCTGCCGACAACGGAAAGCATGAAAACGGAGCTTGCCAATCTCAACACAGAAAAGGAACGGTTCCTTGCAGAGTACAAAACCGCAAGGACCGAAGCCCAGGAATACGATACCGTCAAGCAAAATGTGGATGCGCTGCTGGCCGTTCCAAAGGAACAGGAACAACAGCGGCGGCATGAACTTGAATAATTTTCTCTGAAAGACGCTGGGCGCAGCTCCCGGCATCCTGTATAATGGAACTGCGGAAGGAGGTTTTACCGATGACAAGAAGCGAAGCAATCAAAGCATTATTCTTCAAAAGTGTACTGCCCGTGACCGTGGCACTGATTCTGTATTGTATCTTCAAATCCGCCTGCATGAAGAACGGAGAGCTTGACTATGTATGGCTCTGGATACTCTGTGGGCTGCCGTTTGGCCTCCATCGGATGTGCCTCTGGATCGTGCCGGGCGGCGGCTCCCTGGGTGGAGGGATCGCCTTGTTTGCATTGAACTTTATTATCGGCGGTGTAATCGGCGGTTTCGTTCTGGCCTGGCGGCTTATTGTGGCGGTGTGGTATGTGCCGCTGACGGTGTACCGGCTGATCGTTGGATGATTTTCTTGCGTCATGGAAATATGGAAAACTGCCGCTCGTGCCGATGGAAAAGCCATTCACAACCTGATGGAAAAAGACAAGCCTTTTCCCACAGGCCTGCAAACAGCTTTCCCACAGCCTCGCAATTCTGACAGTTTACGCACATTCCCACAACGCCTACTGCGGCGGCTATCCATCCTTTCCTATCCAATCCTAATGAGAAAATACTATGGAAATTCCTTTTCAACGGAGGTACAATTTGTACCCCTGTTCAAACAACAGAACCGTGTTAAAGTAATTTGATGATAGCAAAAAGAAAAAGCGGGAGTACAGCCGATCGGACGAACCGAAAAGCTGTACTCCCGTTTTGCGTGACAGAAAGTGTGCGAAATCAAGCCTTTTCTTCATGTGCCAGCAAGCAGACCGACACATGAGAAATCATAAAGGCTCCCTTTGAAAATACGGATACAGGGAATTATTCTGCGTTTTTCGCCCCCTTATCCTCACAGATTTTAGACCGTTTGGAACTGTAATGCGGACAAGCGACCAGACATACCCGGAAACTCTGCTTGCAACCGTGAACACATTTTTTGCAGATATGGTTATACTGCCGCCTGCCGTTCTCGCCCAGGAAGAACGCCCATTCCAGCCGCCACTTCTTGCTTCGGCTCATAGGCAGTCATGCTCCGGCACATCACGACCGGGCTTCTTTCCCTCCGGGGGTTTGTGCTCGGCACACTCCCGTTTTGCGTCCTCCAACCGCTCACGGATGGAAGGCTTCTCCGGCGTTATCCGTTCTGCGTACTCCTGGGCCTCTTCCAATTCCTCGCCGCGTCTGCCGTTGTTGATAACGCCGTCGATCATGCCGTAGTCATCCTCCAACGTCATTTCGACCGTGCGGAGGGGATTATCCTTCTCCGGCTGCTCCGCTGCCACGGCAAAGGCCCGTGTGCCGTTTCCCATGATAAGATACTTTCCATCATCGGAAATATGGTGGACACCGTAACCGGCCGCCTCCATCTGCTCCCGGCTCATAGCCGTCACCTGAAAGCTGCCCCTCGGTGTCTGCACACGTTCGCCGGTCTCAAAACGGTCTGGAAGAAAAGCGAGGTCTTGCTTCTCTGCCGGGACAGGGAGAGCAACGATATTGCCATTGATCTGCATAAATCGTTCCGGCGTTTTGAACTGTTCCGTGTATTTCTGAATCAGTTCCGGGGACAGGGAGGCGAAATCTTCCTCACCAAGTCCAACCACCAGGAAAGTCCCTGCTACGATATCATAAATTTCTCCATTTTCATCCCGCAGCCCACGGTTCAAATCAAGCCCTATGAGCTTTCCTTCATCATTACAAACCAGTGCCACCGGGTCAGAATAGGGATAGGTTGCCCCAATATCACCGCCAACCTCTGCCTGCAGGGAATGAAGATCGGGGTCGATCTCCTTCACATAGGGTTTCTTCATAGGTTCCACTACAAGCACAGTCATCTTTTCCGAGGCAGCCCTTTCCGCAGCGGACAGCATTTCATCCGCATGGGACTTCTCCGGGTCCTCCAAAGCGGCCTTGACCTCCGCCGGGTCAAAATCAAGAAATTCCTCATAGCCCGTGGCGTCCTTGAATTTTTCGATCTCCGAGGGAAGATAGTCCTCCTGCGTCTGCCCCAGCGCCGCCAGCTTTTCATCCAGAGCGGAAATGCGCCCGGCCATCAGGCTTTCGTAAATTTCTTCCTTTGCGGCGTGCGCCTCTGGGTGCTCCGCCGCATACTGCGGATCGTTCTGACGGAAAAACTCGTCCATGTCAAAGGCGATATCCATAGCCCACTCGGATTTTTCTTCTTCGGGAAGGTCATCCTGGAAGGTCATCACCCGGTACTCGTCGGGGATGCTGCCACGCTCGCCGTCATAATACTCATGGAAGGTTTCTCTGGTATCCCACACATAGCCCTGATCGGTGAAAGTGCCGTTTTCCTCCAACGCCACATCCCGTCCATAGGCTTCATAGTCGATATAGTTCTGCAGGTGGGCGGGAACTTTTGAAACCTCCAGTTCTTCGAGATAATAACGTCCCAGATCGTCATAATCCTCGATATTGGGGTAAATCTCATAACAATCCAGATTCTCGGTGAGGTTGATGATCTCCTGCAGGCTGCTGGTATAGTCTCCGATCTCCATAGCGGCCTGGAACTTCGCATAGTCGCTCTGATCCATTTCATCTAGCTTCGACGCCAGATAATTCAGCTCGTCCAGATTCTCATATTCACCCAGCTTACTGTAAAGACCGTCCACATAGCAGTCATAGTCCGTGATGAACCATTCCTCATAGGGCTGACCGAAGTCATCCTTCTGGCCGATCCCGATCCGCTTAAACACTTCTTTCAGTTCCTCGGCGGTGGTGGGAAACTTCACCCACTCGCCCACAAGCTCGCCCTCATTGTACTTCCCAAGATTGGTGATAAAGGCAGCAAAGGGATAATCCTTGTCGTGATCGTAATATGGCATATCAGCACCTCCTTACAGTTCCGGCGCAGACTTTTCCTTATGGGGCTGCGCCTTGTGTTTTTCCGCACATTCCTTTTTGCCCTGTTCCAGCCGTTCCCGGATGGAAGGCTTTTTCTCCAGCTCCGCAGGGCGTTCCTGGTTCCACTCGTCGCCGGAGAGAGAAATGTATCCGTGTTCCGTAAAATGCCCCTGTTCCTCCTGCATGGCGTACTTGCCAAAAGGAACAGGGTCGATTGCTTTCAGAAGTTCCGGGGGTAACGGCGTATCTATGTGCTGTGCCAGATACCGCCAGCCCAGATCGTTCAGATCGTGGATATTGGGCTCAAATACGAAATAGTCGATGTTGTCCGCAAACTCCTTGAACTGCTCCGGCGCTGTCAGCTTGAAGGGCGAGGCCTGCACCGCCGCCAGCACCTCCCGGTCCTCCGGGGAGAGGGCAGCCACCGCCGCCCTCACTTCGGGTAAATGTTCTAAAGTCTTATTTTCTGCCATCAGCACCAACCTTTCTTTTCGGAAATTCCAGCTTGAAATTGATATACTTGCTGCCTGTGTCATCCAGGATCACTGCAGCGTCATAAGCAGCCTGTTTCTTTTCAGACCACATTCCTTTGACATTGGTACGGCCCTTTTTCAGAAGGTCCGTTGCCATCTTCTTTGTCAGCTCCTTCTTGCGGCTCGTCCAGAAGCGGTCATTTTTCCAGAGGACGAAACCGCAGGATCGATCCGAACACGCAAAGTTCTTCTTGCCCTCATAAACCGGCTGGCCGCAGCGGGGGCAGGTACCGATCACTTCCTTCTCCGGGGCAAACAGCTTTTTGCCATCCTCGGAAATGCAGGAATAGGTGGACACGATCTCCCGGACCATCGTGCGGATACCGTCCATGAAGGTATCCGGGTCAGCGCCGCCTTTTGCAATCTCCGTCAATTTCTGTTCCCATTCCGCTGTCAGCATGGGAGAGGTCAGCGGCTCCGGCAGAACCGTGACAAGGTTGATACCGGCTTTTGTGGGGATCAGGTTCTTGCCCTTGCGCTCCACAAATCCGGCTGCCACCAGCTTTTCAATGATGGCCGCCCTGGTCGCAGGCGTGCCAAGACCTTTTCTCTCCGCCTCATCGGGGATATCGTCCTTGCCCGCATTCTCCATCGCGGACAGGAGGGTATCTTCGGTATAGGGCTTCGGCGGCTGGGTAAAATGCTCGGTAACAGCAACCTCCGCACCGTCAAAAGTCTGTCCTTCGGTGAAATCCGGGAGTGTGCCGCCGTCCCCATCCGCAGGCTTTTCTTTCAGGAAGATTCGGAAGATACGGTCAATCTCCCGCCAGCCTTCGGAGAGGATGCGCTTGCCCTTTGCGGTGAAAGAATAGCCGCCGCAGTCGAAAGTTACCGTGACCGCCTCATACACATACGGCTCCGCTGATGCACACAGCAGCTTGCAGCAGACCAAGAGAAACAAATTGCGCTCGCCCAGGGGCAGCCCCTTGATATCTGCCTTTTCAATCTCCATCGTGGGGATAATGGCGTGGTGGTCGGATACATCCTTATCGGAGATCATGGTCTCCACCAGCGGGAAGAAATTGCTGATCCCGTCAAAGGGCGGCACGTTCGCCGCCAGATGGATGACGCAGGAGGCTGTTTCCGCCATATCTGAGGTCAGATACCGGCTGTCCGTGCGGGGATAGGTCAGCAGCTTCTTTTCGTAGAGGCTCTGTGCGTAATCTAAGGTCTGCTTTGCCGTGTATCCGAACAGGCGGTTTGCCTCACGCTGCAAGGTGGTAAGGTCATAGAGCTTCGGAGGCTGTTCTTTTTTCTGCTCTTTCGTGACAGAGGTACAGGTGACGGCCGCACCCTTGCACATAGCCGCTGCCTGTTCCGCCGCTGCCGAATCGGTGAATTTCTCCGACACCGCCTCGGCTCCATCCAGCGTCAGGCGCAGCAAATGATATTTTTCCTTGTGAAACAGCGTGATCTTTGCGTCACGCTCCGCCAGCATTGCCAGCGTGGGGGTTTGCACACGGCCTACATTCAGGGTGCGGTGATAGAGGACGGAGAAAAGGCGCGTGGCATTGATCCCCACCAGCCAATCCGCTTTCTGGCGGCACAGGGCTGATTGATACAATGCTTCATAATCGGCGCCGGGGCGCAGATCAGAAAAGCCCTCCCGGATGGCGCTGTCCTCCATCGAGGAAATCCAAAGACGGAGGACCGGCTTGCGGCATCCAGCCATTTCATACACCAGTCGGAAAATCAGCTCCCCTTCACGCCCGGCGTCACAGGCATTGACAACGGTATCCACATCGGGGCGGTCCATCAGGGCGCGGAGATTTTCAAAGGCGTCCTCTTTGCCGGGTGCCAGCACATAGCGGAACGGCTCCGGCAGAATGGGGAGATCATCATAGCGCCATTTCTTGAAACGCTCGTCATAGCCGCCCGCATCCATCGGGGATACCAAGTGCCCCACACACCAGGATACGAAAAGGCCGTTGCCCTCATAAAAGCCATCGGCCCTGGATGAAGCACCCAGGGCCGATGCGATAGATTTTGCCACACTCGGTTTTTCTGCAATAATCAGTTTACTCATTCTTTTCCTCCGTTTCCTCGTCCTCAGTCAGATATTCTTCTTCATCCTCCAGGTCGAAATCATCCAGATCAGCGGGAACTTTCTTGCCCTGCTTCGGTTTCAGCACCAGGAAATAGACCGCCGTGCCGCCTCCGGCCGCAAGGATCAGCAGCACCGCCAGGATCGCCCCGGTATTGTTTTTCTTTTCGGGTTCCGGATTCTCCGGTTCGGTGGGCTCCGCAGCTTTCTGTTCTGTGCCAACACATTCACTGAGGTTTTTTACGCAGACCGGGCAAGCGGTATTGACCGCTCCGACCTGGCACTTCTCCGTACAGGTGCAGACAATAGGTGTTTCCGCCTTTTCTCCATCCTCCGTGAGTGCCATGAGGTCGGCTTCATCCACCTGGTTCAGAAAATGCACGGTTTCCTCGCCCTCGTCGTCACGGTCGATAATGAGATAGAACACATTGCCGTTCTTCGTTTCTACTGTAATAAACTGCTTGGCGCTGGCAGTAGGGCTGCCAATATCGTCGATCAGCGACAGGTTCCCGTCCGGCGTCAAAGCGGCACCGCCATTCAGACCGCCGCCCAGCATCCCCAGCAGATTTTCCAGCGTTTCCGCGTCCAGAGAGAAAGAACCTTCCCCGGAACCAGCCTCGCCGTCACTTACCGTCATGTAGCCGGAATAGACATAGCCGATTTTCTCCGGCAGGATGACCTTCAGCCAGTCGCCGTCCGTGCCGATCACCTTCACGGTCGTTCCGTTGGGAAGCTGAGTGAAGGCGGTGTAGTCCATTCCGGCGCCCGTGCGGACATTCAGATTGCCGCCGCCCGTGGTGACGGTGCCGGTCTGCCCGGAGTCATTTTCGCCGGAACTGAACTGGATACCATCCTCGGTGACGGATACCGTGACCTGGTTGCCGGCCAGAGCGGAAAGCAGATCAGAAACATCCCCAGCCGTTTCCTGTTCAGCCACGGATTCCGTGCTTTCCTCGCCGCCGCTGGCAAAGGCGGTGACAGAAAAAGCGGCAGTGCTGAGCACCACCGCCAAAAGAGCCGATACCATTTTTGTCATAAAGTTATGCTTCATCCTCGTATCCCTCCGTTTCCTCATTCTCGGTGTTGCCCTCCTGCAGCATACCTTCCGGCAGGGAGATCATACCGCTGGCATAGGCTTTCAGGAAAGCGGTCAGCTCCTTGTTGTCCATCTTCACGGCTTTCACCATGCGGACGATTTCCAGATTTTCTTCCTCCGCAAGCTGAGCCTCCAGCGCACGAAGGCGTTTCTGCTGCTCTGCAATCTTTTCTTTGGTTTTCGCAATGTCATTGCGGATCTTCTGTGTCGTTGCCATAAATCAAATTACCTCCATATCGTTTTTTAGTTGTAGGGCGGTCGCCCGAAAGCGTAAAAGTGGGATTGCCAGTAGCTTGTGTTGATATCTGCATACTGGATGGGGTCGCCGCAATGCAGCATTTTTCCACCGCCCACATAGATACCCACATGGGAAACGCCCGGTGTATCGTAAGTGCCGACGAAAAAGATCAGATCGCCGGGTCTTGCGTTGGCAGAGGATACCGGGGTGGAAATGTTGTAGAGTCCTTGGGCTCCCAGCCTGCCCGTATTGCAGACGCCGCTTTGCGTCAGCACCCAGGACACGAAACCGGAGCAATCAAAAGAAGTGTTTGGATTGCTACCACCCCATACATAGGGATAGCCGACGTACTTTTCCGCCTCGGTAATGAGCGCCGCAAAGATTTCATCTTCCAGTGCGGAAGGCGGGATATCATAGGTGGTGGGCGGTTTGGTGTACTTGTCTACATAGCCGGAGCCGGGGAACAAATCTTCCCGGTTCCCAAGCGTTGCCATATAGACCGCATATAAGGAAAGTGTTTCCTCGTCCATGATGTAGACCGGCACATGGGATAGGTCGAAGTTTTCCAGTTTTACCTTGCAGATATAGTAGTTATACGGTACTTCCACGTCATAGTCGTTTCCCTCGCTGTCTGTCCGTGTCTCCGTCCGATAGCGCACCTCCACTTCCACGGTCTGCGTCAGGATGTACTGCTTTTCAAAGAGCATTTGCAGCTCCGCCTGAACCGCGTCGATGGTGAACACCCCTTCATGGAACGCCGTGAGAATGGAGATCAGCACATAAGGGTCATGTTCGATCTCGTCCAGATCAAAACGGTATTCGTCATATCCGGGGTGCAGAGCCTCATAGTGGTCCAGCTCATATTGAAGCTCCTGCTCCAATTCGCAATAGGCCGCCTCCGCAGCCAGCATATCCGCATCCTCGGAGAGATAAGAGGAAGTAAATACACCGCCCACGCCGGAGCCTGCCATCATGGAACAGGAAGATATCCCGCCAAACAGCAGGGCAACACAGGCGCCAATGCCGATCACCAACAGCACCGCCCGGCTATGGTGCTTGATGTAGAGGAAAGTTTCCTTGAAGGCGTCCTTTGCTTTCTGCGCCGCACTTTTCGCCGTAGTTGCGGTGTTCTTTGCGGTTTTCTCCGCCTGCCGCAGCTCCTTTGCATAGTTCCGCTTGATCCGCTGTTTCTGCAGAAAGCGGGATACCGGGTTAGAAGCTGCCAATGCAGGATCATCATGCAGTGCCTTTTGGTAAAGGTAGTCGGCGTTTGCCTTAAAAGAAGCCTGCTCTGCCTTCGCCGCGTCACGCCAGGGCTTTGTGCGGTGATGGTGGACGGCGGCACGGACTTTGCCCTTTCCATAGGCAAACCCGCGTTCCGTCAACACCTCGCCTTTGTGTCCGGCCTCTACACCCACATTTTCCTGTTCCACCTCATGCACCTTCGCGTGGGCAGCGTGGACAATCTCATGGACCGGCCGAGAAAGCGGATTGTGCCGCAGGCGTCCGTTGGGGCGTTTCTCCACTTCTTCAAAGTGAAGCTGCGTTTTGCCTTTTCCGGCTGTCTCGTCAAAAACACGCTCGGTACGGAGAACTTTCTTTGTGGGGATAGCGGCCTTTGCCGCGTCCAGCCTGTCCGCCGCACGGTCGGAACGGTCGATGTACTTTCCAAGTGCGGGATCGGCACGTTCTTCCTCGGTAAATTGCAGGCGGGAGGACGGGCGCTGCCTTGCGGCAGAACCATCCCGCACCGCCTGGGTGTCAGCCTTTTCCGCCTTTCGTGCGCTTTTCTTCTCATGGTGTTCCGCCGCACGCAGGGCAAGGTCAGCCGCAGCGCCAGCGGATTCTTCCGAAGAAGCGGACAGTTCTGTTTCCGGCTCCCGACTGCTGATATGTTCCACCTCGCCCGTGGCAAGGTTTTCCGATACCGCGCCGTCACGGGTCATTTTCTGAGTGATCTTATCGGTCGCTTTCAGTTCCCTCATAGGCAGTCACCTTCCTTTCCATGGGGGCAAAAGTCGCCGCAGGTGCCATTCTCGATCATGGCGATATAGCGGAAAATGGGATAGGCCTGGGGCGGGCAGACCGCATTTCCTAATGTTTTCAGCCGCAGCGCCCGGTCATCCATGCGCTCGGTCATGCGGGGGATTCCTTCCGGTTCGGCGGTCCAGAGGATACGTCCGTCCATCCTTTCGGGAAGCCCATGAGCCATTCCACCCAATCCGGGTTCAGCGCCGCTGTTTCGGACACCGGCCGCTCCTGGGAGATGATCTGCGCCGACAGGTTCCCGTCCTTCTTCGCCGGATCGAAGGCCGACGGCTTCAAGGTTGAGCGGAAACCGTCCGATGCCACTGGGGTCAGATAGAATACCGCCGCCGACAGACTGAGGCTCCAGATCGCCCCGTTTCGGTTCCTCTTGCGGAATATCCCATTGTCCGACAGGAACACATCCAGGCTTGCCGCGTCCCTGGCGGTGTTGTTGTCGGAGGCAAGGGGTGTGGGAAACATCAGCCGCGACGATAAAAGTTCGCTGGCGCTCATGCCATGCGCCGACACCGCAAGCCGGAAATACGAATGGGAGAACAGCGTATCCCGCTTTTGCCAGGTCAAAGATCGTTTTGTCGAGCCCCATATTGATGAAGCCAGCAACATTTTCCCCAAGCACCCAACGGGGCCGCAGCTCGGTAATAACGCGGCACATTTCTGGCCACAGGTAGCGTTCATCCGCAAAGCCCTTCCGTTTTCCGGCGGTGGAGAAGGGCTGACAGGGAAAGCCGCCTGAGATAACGGTAACTGTTTCAAGTCCTGTTTTTTCAAAAAACGCCTCCTTCGTAAAAGTAGTAATATCCCGGAACCTGGGAACATCCGGCCATCGTGCGGAGAGGACGGAGTGCGGAAAATCCGCCCACTCGCACTGGCAGACAGTTTCAAACCCGGCAGCCTCCGCCGCCAGGTCCAGACCGCCAATGCCGGAAAACAGGCTCACATGGGTCAGGTTATTCATGGAGCATCCGCTCCCGGATGGATTTCTCCATTGTATCGTAGGCCCAGGGCGTATCATCCGTGGGTAGACCCCAACGCCTGCAAAGGCGCTTCATCCTGCGCTCATAGCCGGACACGCTTTTCTGGATTTTCAAAAGTGCCTTTTCGTCCGCAGCCTCCGCCAGTCTGCGGGTCAAACTGAAATGATAACAATAGAGATCATACAAATCACCGATCAGAAGCCGAAAACTTCCGCTACCAATCACATATTTTTCATCATTCATGCGCCGCGCCTCCTTTCCCGGTTTCACCAAGTTTTGTTGTCATAATGCTGTAAAGTTCATTGTCCTTCGGGAAGTCATCCACAAAAGGCAGGATCACATTGCCGAAGAAGATCAGCCCCTCGCCGGGGCCTGCGTTGCTGATATGCGCCGCCTGCTGGTTGGAGATATTCAGACGCTCACAGAGGATTTTCCTGTCTCCGCTGGCCTGGTTCAGAAGGTACACAAAATCGCTGTTTTCAAAGATGTTCTCGATCTCCGGGGAGGAAAGCAGGTCCTTGATGTTCTGCGTGATCCCCGTGGGGATACCGCCCCATTTGCGAAAGCGTTTCCAAATCTCCACGCTCCAGGAACCAACTTCACCGCGCAGAAGAAGGTGGAACTCGTCCACGAAGTACCAGGTGGATTTGCCCTGATCCCGGTTCTGGGAAACACGGTTCCACACCTGATCCTGGATCACCAGCATACCCAGGCTTTTGAGCTGCTTTCCCAGCTCCTTGATATCAAAGCAGACAATACGGTTGTTGATATCCACATTGGTACGGTGGTTAAAAACATTCAGGCTGCCATGCACATACAGTTCCAACGCTGCCGCGATCCGCTGCGCCTCCGGCTCCGGCTGCCGTTTGATCTCGTCATACAAATCTTCCAGCAGCGGCATATTCTCCGGGCGGGGGTCTGCGATATAGGGGCGGTACACGATCCGCACAGCACGGTCAATGACCGTCTTTTCCACCGGCTCCAGACCGTTCCGTCCGCCTGCCGCCAGTTCGCAGAACGACAGGATAAAATCTGATTTCAGCGCCAGCGGGTTATCATCCTCACTGTAATTGAGATTGATATCCATAGGGTTCACATACTGCGTGCTGGTAGGTGAGATTTTGATGACCTGTCCTTCCAGACGGTTCACCAGCGGAAAATATTCCGCCTCCGGGTCGCAGATCAGGATATCGTCCTTTGTGTTCAGGAACACACCCACGATGGAACGCTTTGCGGAAAAACTCTTGCCGCTGCCGGGCGTACCTAAGATCATGCCGTTGGGCGTTTTCAGCTTTTTGCGGTCAGCAAGGATCATATTGCCGGAAGTGGCATTGAGCCCGTAGTAAAGAGCTTCGCCACCGTGGAAAATCTCCTGTGTGGTGAAGGGAACGAACACCGCCACCGCCGAAGTGGTAAGCCCGCGCTGTATCTTAATGCGGTTGACACCCAGGGGCAGAGCCGACACGAAGCCGTCCTCCTGCTGAAAGTCCAGCCGCACCAGGGAGCAGTTATATTTCTGCGCCACGCTTGCCGCACGGAGCAGGTCATTCTCCAGCTTTTGCCCGCTGTCCGCAAAGTTCACCACCAGGAAGGTCATCAGGAACATTCGCTCATTTCTGCTTTGCAGGTCACGGAGGATGTTCTTTGCCTCGCCTGCGTAGGTGGCAAGATCGGTGGGGATGATATCCATATCGAAACCTTCCCGCACTGCCTTTTTCTGTGCGTCGATCTTCATACTGTCAATGTCAGTGATCTTCCGCTTGACCGTTTTGATTGCCTCGTTCTGATCCATGCTGCGGATATGGAGGCTGACAAGCAGCCCGTTGTCCGTATCCAGCAGTTCGGTGAGCATACGGTCATCCATTTCCGGTGCGCTGATCTGCAGAAAGGACACGGCACAGAATTTATCTGCCATCGTGAACTTCCTTGCTTCACCGAAGCGGAAAGAAGAAGGTGCGATAAAATCCTGGACCGACAGGCCGGAAGGGGCAAGCCAGCTCCATTCAAAGGCAAACCGTTCCCCGTCCGGGTGCAGAATGCCGTGGAGCATTTCCAGCCACTCTTTGCCGCCAAGTTCTTTTGCCAGGGCGCCCATGACCTTGAAATGGTTAAGGGCGTCCATGACGATCCGGGAAAACCGTGCCTGTGCGGTTTTGCTGTCCCGTGCCTCGATGGTGAGGGTCAGGTACTTTGTTTTGATAAGACCGTTGTTGCCACGTTCAAGCTGCTTGCGGAGCATTTGCGTGTAAAGCTCACGGATATGGTCGAAGTGATCTCCCTGTGCCGCGATCTCGATACGCTTCACAAAATCCTCCCGGTTCATGCGGCGGCTCACAAGGGAGAGTTGCATCCCGATAGAAGCGTCATGGGCGTTATACATATCGCAGAGAGCTTCAAAAATCGCCGTCTGGTCGTCAGGCTTTGCAAGCTGATAATTCACATCCTCGAACTCGATACACTTCGACCAGGTGTGGTCGTCCAACTTGCACAGACCGTCCGGGTACATCTGGCGGAACGGTAAGGTATCCTGTGCGGAATGTACCTTGCCGTCACCTCTGGCGGTTTCCAGGATACGGCTGATCTCACGCTTTTCCGCGGCGGTGAGCTTTACCGTGGGTTTTGCAGCCTGCCGTGCCTGCGGCTCTGGCTTTCGCTTTCTGAACAATGGCTTTCACCTCCTTTTCCGCCCGGGCCTGCCGCTCCAGGGCTGCGTAGAAATTGTTTGTCTGATAAGGTCGTTCCTTCGTCCGCAGGAACATACAGCGGATGACCTGTCCGGCCACCACCTCCAGGGGTTGGCCGTGCCGCTCATACATGGCGAGCAGAAAGAACGGGAGCATGACGATAATCATGCAGAACGCGGCGGTGCTGTTGCTGGCCGTGCGTCTGAGCAAAAAGAAAAGCGGTACTCCGATGAGTGCCGCCGCTCCGAAACATATAAGCTGCCGTTTGGTAAGCCCAAACAGCACTTTGGATTTTACTTTCGTCAAATCCTTTGGAATAGTTACATACGCCAATTTATCAAGCCTCCTTAATGCGCTCCGAACAGACTCTTAGAGAGGCTGCCGGTCTTGAACAGGGCGAAGCACAGCAGGACCGTGTAGCCCATGCAGGCCCATATCGCGCCTGAGATATTTCCGTCCGTGGCGATACTCTGTACCAAAACAGAGTAGATTCCCACGCACACCATGATTAGAAATGCCTGGAACGCCAATGCAAACAGGGATTTCAAGTAGTTCTGTCCTGTATGGCTCCAATCTCGGTTTGTCATAGTGGCAAGCGGAATTGGTCCAACGGAAGTTGTCAAATACACCTCGATCATGCGGCCGTAGATGACAAGCATGATACAGATGGAAAGGGCGTTCATGGTAAGCCCCACGAAAAGGGACTGGAACCACAGCCCGAACAGTTCTCCCGTGCCCAGGGCTTCAAGCTGCGCCTCCATATCCGTGATGACGCTGCTGATATCAATGGAGGTATTCCCGATGATGACGCCTGCGCTGCTGTTCACAACGCTTTGCCCCACATCGAAGATACCCATGACGATATTCCATGTGTTCGTCACAATGAGAACGGCACAGAAGGTCTTGAAAATCCACTTGAAGAACATCCAGGTATCTACATCGTGCAGATTATTTTTCTCTGTCACAAGCTGGATCAGCTCATAACACATTACGAATGTCAGGATAACCCCGGCGATTGGAACGATCACCGTTTCAGAGAGGTTTCGGATCATAGAAAAGACGCCGCTGTTCCAATTAAGCGGCGTCTGTCCCACTTCACCGGCGATCTCGCCTACTTTGGTATTGACCGTATCGAACATGCCCGACAGGTTTCCCGTGATTCCCTCGATGAGCAGCCCTCGGAGCCATTCATCGAGTTTGTCGAGTATGCCGCCCATAAGCGATCACCGCCGGACGATCAACCGAACAGGCCGGAGAGCAGAGGTACAAGGGTAATGCCGATGAGGGCGACACCGCCGCCGGCCATCAACTGCTTCATGCCCTGGCTCTTGGAAGCAGGGTTGTCCTGACCGTAACCTTCCAGAAGGTTGATAACACCCCAGATACCAAGACCTGCGCCCAGGGCCACTACGAGAGTCTGCAAAACACCAACTGCGCTGTTGAAAAATTCCATAAAATAATCCTCCTAAAAAATGTTTTTGATTTTGGGTTAAGTTGTTGCGTCAATCTCGTACACATCGAAGGTGTCCGTGGGTTTTACCACGGCACGCTGCTTCTTCATGTACCGTTCCATGTCAAAGACATTTTTAGGGTCGGCGTCGGCCGTGTATCGGTAATTCGGGTGCCGGGTGAGGTCGTACTTGTCCGAAAGGAACGGGCGCACGCCCCGCAGCATGAAGATACACTTGCCGCCGTCCATCACTGCCAATTCGTCCTGGGTCATCAACTCCTTTCCTAATTTCTGATAACTGAGGCCGTGGGAAACCTGGCTGCCCCGGTTTTCGGACTGGTTATAGAGATCAATGGTCTCTTTCCCCAGCAGCTCCGAAATTTCCTTGAGGGTGGATTTCTCTTTGCCTCCCAAAAACAAGGTGCTGTCACAGTTACCGACGATGGTATCCGCCGCGTCCTTGTAGATGGTCTTTAGCTGACTCTGCGACTGCAAAATAATAGAAGCCGATATTTCACGGCTTCGGATGGTGGCAATCAGCTTATCGAAGTTCGGTATCTGGCCGATGTTGGCAAACTCGTCCAGGATCAGACGGACATGGACAGGCAGCCGCCCGCCGTAGAAGTCATCCGCCTTGTCGCAGAGTAGATTGAAAAGCTGACTATACATGAGGGCGGCCACGAAATTGAAAGTGCTGTCCGTATCTGACAGGATCACAAACAGCGCCGTCTTTTGGTCGCCCAGGGTATCCAGTTCCAGTTCGTCATATTCCATCAGGTCCCGCAGCTCCTTGATATCAAAGGGAGCAAGCCGGGCACCGCAGGAAATCAATATACTTTTGAGTGTCTTGCCCGCCGCCATCTTGAATTTGCGGTACTGCTTGACGGCAAAGTGGTCCGGCTCCCGTTCCTCCAACTGAGAAAAAAGCAGGTCCACCGGGCTTTGATAGGTTTCGTCATCCTCTCTGGCTTCACTGGCATTGATAAGGTCCAGAAGCGTGATGAAGTTCTTTTCTTCCTCTGTGGCCTCGTACCAGATGTAGCCGATCAGCGCGGAATAATAGAGGCGTTCCGCTTTGACCCAGAAATCTTCCGAAGATTTTTCACCTTCGCCCTTCGTGTTCATAATCAGGGCGTTCACCAGCTTTAAGATATCTTTCTCTGACCGAATGTAAGCCAGTGGATTGTATTTCATGGATTTTCGGAAGTTTATCAGGTTGAGGCATTTGATACGGTATTTCTTCCGTTCCAGGAAAGTGCCGATCTCCGGCAGCAAGGTTCCTTTCGGATCAGTGCAGACATAGGATGAATGAGCTTGCAGCAGCGACGGCTTGCAGAAGAACCGCGTCTTGCCGCTGCCGGAACCGCCGATCACCAGAATGTTTTTATTTCTGGCATACTTCGGCTGCTTTGGACGGCTCGCCATCGTGATCCGTTCCGTCTGCGTCATGGGGATGTTTTGGAAAAAATCCTTGTCCATGTAGGGAGCGATATCTGCCGCCGTACCCCAGCGGGCAGAACCATACTCGATTCCGTGGCGGTATTTCTTAGCGTTCTTGCCTTTCAGGTAGACCGCCATACGAAGGATCACCGCACCGGCTATGCCGATCAGCAGGTCCGTGGGATGAAAACTGAGCCACGGGGAGGAAAACGCCGCCGTGAAGCCGTCCCCGATAGAAAGCAGCTTGCCGGAAAGGTCAGCGCCGGGCGCAAGCCGGAAAGCCTGTGCCAGCTTATCGAAGGGATACACGAACAGAAGATACGGGAGATTCAGCAAAAACAGTTTTTTCATGTTCATCTCTGCACGCTCCGATCTTTGACCTTTACTTTCTCCCGGTCAATGGTGCGGTGTTCCGTTTTCTCCGCTGCCTGTTCCTTCGCCTGGGTCAGCCGCTCCCGGATGGATGGCTTTTCCTCACGGCTCATTTTCCGGCTGGCAAACTCCTGAAACGCCGCTGTGATGGCATCCGCGTCCCGGCTTTTGAAAAAGACCAGGTAACGGGGCTGTTCGGCGGCGGTGTCCTTCTTCAAGGCAAAATCCACATGGTATTTCTTCGCCACACGGGAGAAAGCCTTGATATTTTTGTCGCTGATCTCGATATTGGCAAGACCGGCGTTCTGGCTGGCAAGCTGTTTAAGGCTCTGCCTGCCACGGTAGATTTTGGGCTTCTGGCTTTTCTGAATTTCCTCCAGGAATTTTTTGACGGCCTTTTCAAAGACCTGCTCGCTTAGCTTGGCTCCGTCAACAATGAGTGTCACGGCGCCCCGCGTTACTTCCTCCTGCATTTAGCCTCGCCCCCTTTGCCCGTCCCCGTACATATCGTGCTGCACCAGGGAAGAATAGTAGCTGTTGATGGTGGTCGGGGCGTTATACAGCGCCGCCAGAAGATATTTCTTGATATTGCGGACATAGGTGGTGTTGTCCTTCATGCAGTCCATAACATACTGCACATGGGAACTGTCCAGCTTCATAAACCTGGACTTTACCACCTCCGCCGGATAATCGTCTCCGGCAATGCGGATGACTTTGCGGGCAGAACACACGGTATCCACGATCAGGTCAACAATCTCGTCAAGCTGCTCACGGTCGATATGGCTGTCCTGCACCAGATAGCTGTACTCGATGTTATCCAAAATCACTTCACGATAACATTCTCTGGCTCCCATCCTATCCGTTCCCATCCTCACCCCTGCGGGGGTAGGGGGATTTGATTGGATAGGATTTGATAGTTCCGTACTTGATAAATCAGTTCTTGATGGATAGTTACTTGATTCTTCTTTATTTAATTGGGCGGGTTCTTCCTGAACAGGCGTGACCAATGTTGGGTTTGCCTGTACGGGATTTTCCCGTATAGGTTTTTCCTGTGCAGGTGTTGGCTCTTTAGGCTGCTCCAGAATGGTGTACTCGATCGAACCAAGCTGACCGTTTGCGCCTCTCACGCGCTCACGGATCAGATAGCCGTGTTCCTCCAACTCTCGGATGCCGCCGCTGATACTGTCGATGCCGTCCTTGCAGATACGGGCAAGCCCCTTCATGGTGTAGTCCCAGTTCTCTGGCAGGGATAGCATGAGGGATAGAAGTCCCTTTGCTTTCAGCGACAGGGACATATCCCGCAGATGGTGGTTTGACATGACCGTGTAATCACGGGTCTTTTCGATACGGAAAACTGCCATGCCTGATACCTCCTTCCTCATGGTTTGAAAAGTGTTGATTTTCGGTGTTTCCTCCGTCTGTATCTCTCCCATACCCTTCACATGGGAAAACATCCATGCCCCTTTCGGTTCGTGGCACAGAGGGGAAGGAACAGCGGATTTTCCACCTTTTTTGATACAGTTTTCAGTTCCCTACAATTCACGGTCTTTGTGGTCATAGCGGAGGTTGCCAGCTATGACCTTCGCATGGTTCTTTATTTTGATAAATCCCTTGTCCTGGTTCTCCAGGGCCTTTCCGTATCCGGCTTCGGTCAGGAACAGGCGCATTTTATCACCCTTGTATCCCATGGGGGACTCATGGGAGAGGACGTCAAAGACGATCATGTGGCGGGTATCGGGATCGAACCGCTCCAGGGCCATGATATCGTGACCGGTCATCTTCTGGGCACCGGATTGCTGCCTGGCCTCCGCCAACATTTCCCCGATAGTCCTTGCCTTGCCGGGCAGACGGTAATTCTTCTGAACATCCCGGATCACATCCATGCACTCCTTATCGGAGAGAGGACGGAGCTTTTTCAAAAGGTCTTCCGCCGTGTCCTTCATGGCCTTGTCAGGTGCATAGCGCCAGGTCATGTAAATTTCATTCAGAGCGGCCCCCTGGCTGGTGCCCTCGACCTGATAGATCATCCTTTTTTCAGCTTCACTTAAATTCATTTATCCGGCTCCTTCCTAAAATGGGCAACAAAAAAGCCACAGGTTTTTTATGCCTGCGGCTTGTGCCATGCTTCGCTTATGTGGGAGCGGAAGACAACAGAAAAGGGATACCATTCGTGAAAATAGTATCCCTGCTCTGTAAACTTATTCAATTTTTGATGGTTGCATTGTCTGTCACTGTCCACAAAGCCTTGATTTTACTTGTTTTTCTCAACCATCCTTATCAAAGCCTTGCATTACAAGGGTTTTTCAGCCCCTAAAGCGTGACATTTCTCCCGTTGTTTCCGCTTG
>OGUD01000496.1_pt1 | contig 33088 bp, 35 predicted proteins | sample 1573671 | NCBI WGS metagenome assembly OGUD01 (sample SAMEA2582065, study PRJEB24529) | metagenome | biome: Human gut stool | place: China | collected 2011 | reverse complement strand
GATAGAGGCGGCAGTACCACATCTTAGTAGAGCGGTGTCTGCCGCTTTCTAATTTAAAGTCTATTTTCTCACGTTTGTTTGAACGTTCTACAGAAGTTCTTGCATTGTATTCCAGTTTCCACTCCTTACTGCTTCTTGGCGGATTATTAAATAATCGAGGATTATCCTTTAAGACCAAGTGAACGGTTCTGCCATACTTTGCATCGGAACAAGGGGATTCACAGGTGCAGGAAAGGCAACCGTTTTTCGGTGCATTTTCGGACATTTGAACTTCATTCTGCCCTTTGTAACTTCTATACCATCACGCCGCATACGGTAACCCGCAGGACAGATGGGAACCCCATCTTTATCAATGGTAAAGTCATTTTTATAAACAGGTGGTCTGCCACCTTTACCATTTAAATCAATAAACGGGGTTATCCCTTCGCGTTTGAAGTATTGGTAGTAAGGCATTGCATCATGGGCAGAATCTAAGAGTACCTTTCATACGGTATAGTCAGGAAGAAATGCTCTCATTCTGAAAAATGTATGTAGAAAGCCATGGGAATCATGTTTGGAAGCACAGGAAAAAAGAGGAAACACAGGAAGATCACTTTGTGAATCCACAAGCATATACAGGTCATAGCCATGGTACCAGCGGTCATTGGAAGAATCCCATCCGATGTCGCGGTCAGGCCGTGAAAAATAGCGGTCGCAATCACAGTCGGTAATGCCTTTTTCTTTACAGTCACAGACGCGTTTTTTCCGTTCTCTGTGTGAAGTAACAACGGTATCCCGTCACCTGCTATAGCAAGGGAATGCGGGTGTATTAGATCTTTTGAGAAGGAAAAACTAAGGAAAAGACTGCTTAGAAAAAGAGTGTTTTCGAAAATGCAGTTGAGGGGTTTTTGCACCCTAAAATACATACCCAAAAGAAAAAATACAAATCTCCTGTAGAAGATCAGATATTAAAAACACTGATTACTACAGGAGATTCGTATTTTAAGATTTAGAGCCTAAAAATTGGCATTAACCGACAGCCCCGAAATTTTTTTGTTTCATATAGTGTTAGTATAAGAAAATGTTGACAGTTCTGTAAAGAAACTAATGCGTGCATCTGTCAATTATTGATTGCTTTTCGGAAATTTGAAGGGAAAATAAGGGAGCAATAATTAATTGACAGAGTGCAAGTGAAGTGTGCTTGCTTTTGAGATAGAAAAATGCGATTATTGTGGAAAATAATAGAAAAGGGGGAGATTCCAATGGGGCAGAAACATCTGAATCATTTAGGCAGATAGAAATTAATAAGTTTGTACAACAAGACGAAAGAAGTTTACCAGAAGGCAGAATCATGGCACAGCGACATATGTATTATAGTGATGTGAAAGCAACGGATAACAGATTAGCTGATTATGAAGCATTTCAGGAAATTTTAGCAGATAAAAATACACGAACAAGAATTGGAAGATTACTGAAATTAACAGGATGTGGAAGTATTGTAACATTTGCTTCATATAAAAAGACGCAGGAAAAAGCACATGGTCAGATAGAAACAAGAGAGTATTACCAGACAGAGAAAATAAACTAGCTGGAGCAAAAGAAAGACTGGAAAGGCTTAAAAAGTATCATCATGGAAAAGAAAACGTTGGAAAAAGACGGGGAACAGAAAAAAGAAGAATACCGACATTTTATATTATAAGCAGTTTAAAAGAAGATAGCATGCATTGGGATTTAGATGTAACATTCCGAGAAGATGCGAACACGACAATTGATAAACTAGCAGCCCAAAATCTGAACATAATCAGGAAATGGAGTCTCAGTATTTTAAAAACAGCGGAAGTATCAAGGCATAAACTGTCTATGAAGAAAAATCGGTGTGCAATTAGTCTGCGTCCAATTAAACATTTGGAAGAAGTCTTAAATTCTTGAAAAAGATACAGAAGGCAAATCAGGAAAGAAAAAGTATTCATGCGTTTGTCGTGTGTTATCTTCGTTAAACTGTTGACGTACAGGAATAAAATGGTACAATTAGAAAAAAGGAGGAAAGTTATGGTAAAAAAATTATTAGCAGCTGTATTGGCTGTGAGCATGATGTTTGGATTGGGAACAACAGCTTTTGCTACTGAAGAAGCAGGTATGGTGTTGGGGGATGAGAACGAATCCTTAGCAACGACAACTGGAAATGAGTTGTTAGATGAGTTGAATGCTATTGACTTCGACAAAGAGGTCACATTTACAGCATTACCTCAATCACGATTAAGTGATCAAGAGTTGTTGAATTTTGATTCGGTTGAGGCAGCAGAAGCATATCTAAAACAATTAATGGTTGAACAAAGAGAATTTACAGTTCCCACTGGAGAATTTGTGCAAAACCAAACACGACCATTGTTTGACAAAAAATCTATTGAGAGTCGTGCTGGATGGCATTACAATACTGTATACTGGTGGGGTGGTGGAAACACTAGTTTGTTGTCGATGACAAACGCCGAGATCAAATTTTATTATAACAATAGTAGTGTTTCAAAGATTTCTGTCAGTAATTCTTATATGACGGGTCTCTATGGTGCTACGTGGACACATAGATACGGTAGTGGCACTCCGGTAGGCGGAAAGAAGGCGAAATTTTCTGTAACGGGAACTTGGTTCATTGGTCTTTCTATAGGCGGATTCCCTATAGGAGCATCTTTTAATGAAACACTCAAGTCCCCTACGATAACTTTGAAAGTGTAGATTAGCTATAAGATATGGTGGATTGTGTTTATATATTCGCTACCTATTAAAATTATAATGATAAAGGTGAACTATGAAAAAAATTAGTTGGAAAGTATTAAATTTTGCAGTTTATTTTGAATTATTGCTGTCATATTTTTTGCCTTTCAAAATTGTTAATAAATATGAATATCAAGTTGGCTTTCCGTTTCCGTTTTTGACAGTTTATGATAAGGCAATCATTCATATTAATCCATACCAATCAATGCTCCTAAATGGGTGGATTTTATTGTTAAATTTGGTCATCATATATTTTGTAACTGTTTTAATAATAAAACTATATAAAAAGATAAGGAATGAAACCACGACCACACTTTAATAAAATTCACCCCATATATTATACTGTAATTGTCAACATTTTTAGACACAAAGTTAGGTTCATTTAGAAGAAGATTGGTAGAGATTAGTAAGGGACTTCCATTGGACAAAGAGAATGAAGAGGGTTTGACGGAAGAGCAGAAAGAACAAATTATAAATGCAGAGGGAAAATGGACAGTAGTCAGCTGCTTTTTTGTTAGGGGGCGTGCCTAACGTCCGCACGGAGCTTATAGCATCGGTCAAAGATGGCTATATTGATAAATTAATATCTTCAAAACGGGATATTGAGTTGGGAAATGCCGTTTTAAAAGAAGGGGGAGCTTATTCTTTTAGTCAATTTAGAAATGCAGTTCTAGGTGACGCTTCTGTAATGCCAATTGAAGAAGGAAAGACAGATGATAATATTGGACTGATTCTAGGACTTTCTATAGCTGCAATTTGATAGTGGCAGTTGCAGCAAAAGTTCATAAGACGAAAAGGTATTAATGAAAGAGGTAAATACCATATGAGTGCAGTACAAATCTTAGGAGTTTCGAAAATCTATAAAGGTCAGTATCAATCAGCAAAGGCAATTGATAACATATTTCAGAAGAACTGAATGGCTATCATTCCTACATTGTTTAGCAGAGAAAATATAAGAGGGCGTCATTATGACGCCCTCTCAATATATATCCGTCTCTTAAATTTTCTCACCATTGCGGTATTTTTTAACTACATTCTGAATTCTTTCGTTCGGACTTAAGATACTGCTGATAGAACCGTCGTGGTTCAATGTATCAATTATGAGAGCGATGTATTTGCTCAGATCGCAGTTGATGTAGTAAGGCTTGCTCAATAATTCCGGTGTCTGATAAATTAAGTTCGTTGTCAGAATACCGTGAATAATGCCCTGTTCGTAAGCCACGTCAAATTTTTTCATACCGTTTGTGAAAAGACCGAAAGTAGCCGCTGCGAAAATACGGTTTGCTTTTCTGTCTTTTAACTGTTTTGCCACATCAAGAATACTGTCCCCAGAAGAAATCATATCGTCAATGATAATCACATCTTTACCTTCCACAGAAGAACCTAAAAATTCGTGAGCGACAATTGGATTACGCCCGTCTACGATTCTTGTGTAATCACGACGTTTGTAGAACATACCCATATCGAGTCCGAGTACGTTGGCAAGGTAGATAGCACGTCCGGTAGCACCTTCATCCGGACTGATTGCCATCATGTGATTGCTGTCAATCTTCAAGTCAGGCACATTCTGAAGCAGTCCTTTGATAAATTGATATGTCGGGCGTACAGTCTCGAATCCGTTCAGCGGAATCGCATTCTGAACACGAGGATCGTGAGCATCAAAAGTAATGATATTGTCAACGCCCATATGCACCAATTCCTGCAAGGCAAGTGCACAGTCAAGAGATTCTCTTGAGCTTCGCTTGTGTTGTCTGCTCTCATAAAGGAAAGGCATGATTACATTGATTCTGCGAGCTTTTCCGCCAATGGCAGCGATAACTCTTTTCAGATTTTGGAAATGATCATCCGGTGACATGTGATTTGTATGTCCAGACAATGAGTATGTTAAACTATAGTTACATACATCTACCATCAGGTAAATATCTTTTCCTCGTACTGATTCGTTGATAATACCTTTTGCTTCTCCGGAACCAAAACGAGGAACCTTGGCATCGATGATATAAGTCTCCTTCTGGTAATCATGGAAAACAACATCATCTTTGGTCTTGGAAATGGACTCTTTTCGCCATTTTACAAGATAATCGTTTACTTTGTCTCCCAATTCCTGACAACCGTCAATTGGAATCATACCAAGTGATCCCACTGGTATATTTTCTAAAGTGCGTTCTGTGCGGTGTAACATTAATTTGCCTCCCTGTTCATTAGTTTCTTTTTGATGCGAATATCATCGCCGGTTAATTTTAACATGGTGTAATTACTGGTAATTCGGGAAAATGTTCTCTCCGAATAAATCTCTACAAGTGATTCCAAGGAAAGATTTGTAGAGATGATTGTTGATTTTCTGCGCAGCAATCGTTCGTTCAGGCAGAGGAACAATTGCGATACAGTAAATGCATTGGAAAGTTCTGTTCCCAAATCGTCAATAATTAACAGATCACAGCTGAAAATATGTTCATACATGATCTCAGCTGTGTTATCTTTTTCGAATTTACTCTTGGCAATGGTGTCAAAGAGTTCAAATGCAGTAAAGTAAATTACCGAATAAGCATGATCAATTAATTCTTTTGCGATACAGTTGGATAAAAAAGTTTTTCCCACGCCAGTGTCGCCATAAAGAAATAAATTGCGAAAATTGTCCGCGAACGTATCTGCAAATTCGCGGCAAGTAAGATAGACATTCTTCATATTTGTGAGAGAAGAGCGCCCCGTTTTTGGGTCAATATGATTATCTGAGTAGTAAGAAAGAGAAAATGTATCAAAATTTTCTTTTTCCAAAATATGCTGTAAATTGGATTGTGTATAAAGCAGATCGATGACTGCTTTGTGGAAACAGTGGCATTTTCGATTGCCGATGTATCCGGTATCTTTGCAGTCTTCGCATTCGTAGACCGGCTCCAAATAATCTGCCGGGAAACCAGCAGATAAAAGCAACGTTTTTTTCTGCTCAGATAACTTCCGAATCTCTTCTTTTAAAGCGGGAAGTGCACTCTCATCTCCGTCTAGAAGTTTCCGCGCGTGATTCACACTTAAAAGAGAGATAGAATCGTTGATTTCTTTTAACTCCGGTAGTCGATTATACACTGTTTTATAGCGTTTGTCTAATACATTTCGATTATGCAGCTGTTTTTGCTCATAGGCACGAATAATGGTATCGTATTGAGAATTATTTAAAGCCACGATGGATCTCCTTTAATTATGGTGTGTTCAACAGTTGTTGTTCCAATGAATTAATGTCATAAGAACGTCCCTCAAAATTGTTAAAACGGTTCGAGGTCGGTGCGGCGGCTCTTGTTGCAGCAGCACGACGTTTGATTTCTTTCTCCTGTTGGTATACAAGATCAAGCTTTGTAATATCAGATAAATGATGAACTCCTTTGGCAATCCAGTTCTTTAAGATGGAGTCAGTGTATTTAAAATCAGGCTGGTGCGTGTTTGCGATTGTGCGGTTACACGCCTCAACAATAATCTCCAAAGTCAGACCGTACTCTTCTGTCCATTTCTTTATGTAGCTTAATTCTACTGCGGCCGGACTTCGTCCTTTGATTCCAAATGCGTTGAGAACTGTATAGCAGTTCTTATTATAAGTGGCAGAGCTTGTCTTTGCTTCAGTTACACTCTTAATGTTTTCGTCAGACCATGCAAGTGCAACAGATTCAATGTAATGCATGCTCTTATGTCCGTTTTCCACACAATATTCAATCAGATACTCAATCAAATCTGTTGAAAAATGTAACGTATCAAAGAAATAGTTAATCTTCTGAATATCCTTGCTGGACAATGGTTTGCCCATGTACTGCTCAGCGACAAAGTAAAGTTGTCTGAGTTGTTCCTGATTCTCAGCAGCGGCACTTCTAAGTGGTTGGTCTGGCTTTAGTGCAACAGCACTTCGAAGAGGAGACTCTGCTTTTGGTGCAGCAGTCGGCTTTGCGATTTCCTCTTTTCTGATGGCAGGTACAGCGTCGGAAAGCTCCGAAGTCTTTCCAATAGAAAGTCCGCAGATTATTCCGGTATCGTCGTAATCGATCACAAGAAGTCCCATCTTAGACCAGTAATTAAATGCGCGGATAATATCTTTTTCCGTGCATTCCAGACAGTCTGCAAGTTTTGAAATAGTCAGTGAGCTGTCCGGTGTATTCAGGTGGCGCAGTAAAAGCAGGTATACTTTTACATATTCGCCATTTGCCTTTGTCATATAATAATCTATAAAGTCGTTTTCCACAATTGTACTGTTACCTTGAAAACGATTTCGAAGTGTCAGTGTTCTCATTCCTCTTTCGCCGTATCCTTTCCGTTCTCTTCTCTCTTCTCTTTCAGTAATGGCTATTATAACACCATATAAGCATAGGAAAAAGCACTTTTCCGTGGATATCTCGGTTTTTTTGTGGATAAAAAAATTGTGGAAACTGTGGATAACTCTTATTTTAGAAGCGCTTCTCCAATGTTTACAACATCTCCAGCACCCATAGTTATCAACAAATCACCGTGGATACATTTTTCAGAGACAAAATTCTCAATCTCTTCAAAGCTTGGAAAATAGTATGCATCTGTGCCAAGTTCTTTGATTTTTTCAGCAAGTGCAGCGGAAGACATTCCTAAAGTGTCTGTCTCGCGGGCGGCATAGATGTCGGCTAGGACAACATGATCAGCGAGAGAAAGTGCCTCTGCAAACTCGTCAAAAAATGCTTTTGTTCTTGTGTAAGTGTGCGGCTGGAAAATGCACCAGATATCTTTATGAGGATAATTCTGGGCGGATGTTAGTGTCGCACGGATCTCCGTTGGATGATGCGCGTAATCATCAAGGATTGTAACGCCATCTAGCTCCCCTTTATATTGGAAACGGCGGTCTGTTCCGGTAAATGACAGAATTCCTTTTTTGATAATATCAAGCGGAATCTCAAGCTGCTCGCAAACTGCAATAACCGCAAGTGCATTGGAGACATTGTGGTTACCGGCAACCGCAAGTGTGATGCGATCCACATATTCACCATGCCTTAACAGATCAAAAGAAGCATTTCCAATCTCATCAAATCGAATGTCAGAAGCAGAATAGTCTGCCGGGTGCCTTTCGGAATATGTGATGATCTTGCAGTCCAGTCCGTCAGTGATCGAATCGATTCCTTCGATGTTTTGGTTGATGACCAAAGTGCCATCTGCAGGGAGCAGTGCGGCAAATTGATGGAAGGAGTTACGGATATCGTCAATGTCTTTGAAGAAATCCATATGGTCTTCTTCTACGTTCAGGATAATTCCAATCTTTGGAAAGAAATGCAAAAAGCTATTAGTGTATTCGCAAGCTTCTGTGACAAATACATCAGAGCTTCCTACACGGATATTGCCACCGATTGCCTTTAAAATACCGCCAACAGAGATTGTCGGGTCTTTTTCACCTGCCAGCAATACGTGAGAGAGCATGGAAGTTGTCGTTGTCTTTCCATGAGTCCCAGAAACGGCAATCGGAATCTTGTAATTGGTCATTAGCTGACCAAGTAACTCAGCACGTGATAACATTGGAAGGTTTTGTCTTTTTGCCTCCGCAAATTCTTCGTTATCCTCGTGAATTGCCGCTGTATAAACAACAACATCGATTCCATCTATGATGTTAGATGCTTTTTGCGGATAAAAAACAGAAGCGCCCATAGAGGCTAAATGTTCTGTGAGAGCAGAAACTTTTGAATCAGATCCAGAAATTGTAAAATTTTCTTTTAAAAGAATTTCGGCAAGTCCACTCATGCTGATGCCGCCAATTCCGATAAAATGAACGTGAAGAGGTTTGTTAAAGTTTATTTTATACATATATTACCATCCCATTCTTATGTTTTTGTCATATAATAAGTCTATCCTTTATATTATATACATATATTCAAAAAAAGCAAAGGTCTTTATTTTGTTAGAAATGGATAAAAACATGTAAAAAGATGTTGTTTTTTTGTAAAATATGTTCACTATATGAAAAGATTGTGTTATAATAGACACACTAATACTGAGAAGGGGTGAAGGCATGAAGAAAAAGGAAATGATAGCAATGTTATTAGCAGGAGGACAAGGCAGCAGACTTGGCGTCTTAACTGCGAAAGTTGCAAAACCGGCAGTAGCTTTTGGAGGAAAATACAGGATCATTGATTTTCCGCTTAGTAACTGTATTAATTCGGGGATTGATACAGTCGGGGTGTTGACCCAATATCAACCCTTACGTCTAAACGCACATATTGGGATAGGTATTCCCTGGGATTTAGACCGTAATATTGGCGGGGTGACAGTACTTCCCCCATATGAAAAAAGTACGAACAGTGAATGGTATACCGGAACGGCGAATGCGATCTATCAGAATCTGGAGTATATGGAAAGCTATAATCCGGACTATGTGTTAATTCTATCAGGAGACCATATTTATAAGATGGATTATGAGGTTATGCTAGATTTTCACAAGGAGAACAATGCAGATGTTACCATCGCTGCGATGCCGGTTCCAATTGAAGAAGCGAGCAGATTTGGTATTGTGATTACGGACGAGAATAACCGGATTACAGAATTTGAGGAAAAACCAGCACATCCGAGAAGCAATCTTGCGTCTATGGGAATTTACATTTTCAGCTGGCCAGTGTTAAGAGAAGCCTTGCTAAAAAAGAAGGACGAGCCTGGATGTGACTTTGGAAAACATGTGATTCCATATTGTCATGTAAATGGGCAACGTTTGTTTGCGTATGAATACAACGGATATTGGAAAGATGTCGGAACATTGGGTTCTTATTGGGAAGCCAACATGGAATTGATTGACATTATTCCAGACTTTAATTTATATGAAGAATTTTGGAAGATTTATACGAATACCGGATGCATTCCACCGCAGTACATATCAGAGAATTCTGTAATTGAAAAGAGTATTATATGTAATGGTACAGAGATTTATGGAGAAGTTCACAACTCTGTTATTGGATCTAATGTAGTAATTGGACAAGGTGCGGTTGTCCGGGATTCCATTATTATGCAGGATGTGGTTATCGGAGAGAATTGTGTGATTGATAAGTCGATCATTGCAGAACATGTAAAAGTTGGAGATAATGTCACTTTGGGAATCGGAAGTGATATTCCAAATAAATTAAAACCAAATATTTATTCATTTGGACTTGTTACAATTGGGGAGAATTCAGTAATCCCTGCGAATGTGCAGATAGGAAAAAATACTGCAATCAGCGGCGTGACAGTAAAAGAAGATTATGTCGATGGAGTACTTGAAAGTGGAGAAACGTTGATAAAGGTAGGTGAACAGGCATGAGAGCAGTAGGGATTATTTTAGCGGGTGGTAACAGTAATAAGATGCGTGAATTGACAAAAAAACGTGCGGCGGCAGCTATGCCGATAGCTGGAAGTTACAGGGCGATTGATTTTGTGCTTAGTAATATGTCGAACTCGCATATTCAAAAGGTAGCTGTGTTGACACAGTACAATGCAAGATCGTTGAATGAACACTTAAATTCTTCGAAATGGTGGGACTTCGGGAGAAAGCAGGGCGGATTATATGTATTTCCACCTACAATTACAGCGGATAATGGCAATTGGTACAGAGGAACGGCAGATGCGATTTATCAGAATCTTGATTTCTTGAAAAAATCGCATGAACCATATGTAATTATAACATCAGGTGATGCGATTTATAAGATGGATTATAATAAAGTATTAGAATATCATATTGCTAAAAAAGCGGATATTACAGTAGTTTGTAAAGAGCTCGATGACGGAGAAGATGCAAGAAGGTTTGGAACTTTGAAGCTGAATGAGAATATGCGTGTGGAAGAGTTTGAAGAGAAACCGATGATGGCAAAGTCAAGTACTGTCTCAACCGGTATTTATATCATCCGGAGACGCCAGCTGATTGATCTGATCGAACAGTGTGCGGAAGACGACAGATATGATTTTGTATCGGATATTTTGATCCGTTATAAGAATTTAAAGAAAATTTATGCATATAAGATTAAAGACTATTGGAGTAATATCTCCACAGTTGATGCATATTATCAGACGAATATGGACTTTTTGAAAGCAGATGTAAGAAAACACTTCTTCAAAACATATCCGGCGATTTATTCAAAAGTTGGTGATTTGCCTCCGGCGAAATACAATCCGGGTTCGGTTGTGAAGAATAGTTTGGTCGCAAGCGGAAGTATTATTAATGGAACAGTTGAGAACTCCATTCTTTTCAAAAAAGTATATGTGGGAAATAACTGTGTGATAAAAAATTCAATTATTTTGAATGATGTATATCTTGGAGATAATACCTATATTGAGAATTGTATTGTGGAGAGTCGTGACACGATTAGATCCAATACACGTCATATTGGGGAAAACGGGGTAAAAGTCGTAGTAGAAAAAAATGAGAGATATGCATTGTAATCTGAATTCAGAAAAATAAAAACAATGCAAGATGGAAAGGGGTTAGAACATATGCAAATTACAGATGTACGTGTGAGAAAAGTAGCGAAAGAAGGAAAATTAAAGGCGGTAGTTTCCATTACGATGGATGATGAATTCGTAGTGCATGATATTAAGGTGATTGAAGGAGAAAAAGGACTTTTTATTGCAATGCCGAGTAAAAAAGCTTTGGACGGTGAATATAGAGATATTGCACATCCGATCAATTCTGACACAAGAGAAAGAATTCAAAGCATCATATTGGAAAAATATGAGGAAGCATTAAAAGAAGAACCTGTGGAGGCGTTGGTGTAGATTTATACCGGAAACAGGATGTTTTCTAAAATATGGAGACGAGGGTTTGTGCCGGACCCTCGTCTTTAGTCGTGAAAAGGAGAAAGAATGAACTTAAAGATACTATTTGAAGATACACATGTGATCGTCTGCTATAAACCGGCAGGAATGCCGACACAGACAAGCAAAATTGGCTCTCAGGATATGGTGAGCATTCTGAAAAATTATTTGTACAAAAATCAAAAAGAAAGGAAAGAACCCTATGTGGCGGTGATTCATCGGCTGGATCAACCGGTAGAGGGCATACTTGTATTTGGAAAAACACCATTTGCGGCTAAAGAGCTAAGCTCCCAGATGCAGGGAGCAGGGTTTGGAAAGTATTACAAAGCAGTTGTATGTGGAAAATTTGAAGAAAAAAGCGGGAAACTGGAACATTATATGGTAAAAGACGGACGGTCAAACCTTTCAAAAGTGTGTGAGCCGTCAGCGAAGAATGCAAAAAGCGCAGTGCTTTTTTACAAGGTCGAAAAGGAAGGAATGGAAGATGGAGAAGAGAGAAGTCTTGTAAATATCAGATTGGAAACGGGGCGGCACCATCAGATACGGGTGCAGATGGCAGCAACAGGCTGCCCGATTTGGGGAGATGCAAAATATAATGGAAAGCAATTAAAGGGAAGACGGCAGATTGCTCTTTGTGCAAGCCATTTGGAATTTTTGCATCCAAAGACAAAGGAAAAGATAATATTTGAAATCGAACCGGAAGGAGAAGGCTTTCGAAAAATATTTTTCTGAAAAATCAGTATTCTACGGGGTTGACAAACAACAAGATTTCTCATAGAATTAGTGGTAATTACTGAGAATATTGGCTGTGAAGAGGAATAGTATATACAGGACGAGCCACAGAGAGAGAATTGATTGGTGAAAGATTCTTGCGAGAAGTGTATGGAACCTACCTTGGAGCCACTGTGTGAAAATGCAGCGTGACATCAGCGTTAATGATGACTAAAGAGAATTGTAGAGGAATCTATGATTAATTAGGGTGGTACCGCCGAGTCTTTCGGTCCCTTTTGGAGGGATGAAAGGACTCGGCTCTTTTTATTTCCTCAAAAAATAAGATGGGGCAAGGGGCCCTGCAAATAAAAAGGAGAGAAAAACATGGCAAACGAAAAAAAACTTGTAAAAGCGATTACGGCGAGAGATGAAGATTTCGCACAATGGTACACAGATGTTGTACGTGAAGCAGAACTTTGTGACTATTCATCAGTAAAAGGATGCTTGAACTACTTACCGAATGGTTATGCGATCTGGGAGAACATTCAGAAAGATTTGGATGCGAGATTTAAAGAGACAGGTGTAGAGAACGTATCTTTACCAATGTTGATTCCGGAAAGTCTGCTTGAAAAAGAAGGAGACCATATCGAAGGATTTGCACCGGAAGTAGCGTGGGTGACACATGGAGGAATGGAAAGACTTCAGGAAAGACTTTGTATCAGACCTACATCAGAGACATTATTCTGTGACTTGTGGAGCAAGATGGTTCGTTCACATAGAGATTTACCAAAAGTATGGAATCAATGGAATTCCGTGCTTCGTTGGGAAAAGACAACAAGACCTTTCTTGCGTTCAAGAGAATTCTTGTGGCAGGAAGGACATACAATTCATGCGACATACGAAGAGGCTGAACAGAGAACACTTACTATGTTGAAAGTATATCAGGACTTTATCCGTGATTCACTTGCAATTCCGTTCGTATCAGGAAGAAAAGCAGAGAATGAAAAGTTTGCGGGAGCTCAGGATACTTACACAGTAGAAGCGCTTATGCATGACGGAAAAGCGTTGCAGTCAGCAACAAGCCATTTCTTCGGAAATGGTTTCCCAGATGCGTTTAACATCAAATATATAGACAAAAATAACCAGCCTCACAGTGTATATGAGACATCATGGGGACTTTCCACAAGAATTATCGGTGCGATCATTATGGTTCACGGAGATGATGACGGACTTGTATTGCCACCAAGAATTGCACCGGTTCAGACAAAAGTAATTCCGATTGCTCAGCATAAAGAAGGAGTTCTTGAAAAAGCAGATGAATTGTTGGCAGCATTAAAAGCAGCTGGATACAGAGCGAAAATCGACGATTCAGAGAAGAGTCCAGGATGGAAATTCAGTGAGCAGGAGATTCTTGGTATCCCAACACGTATTGAGATTGGACCAAAAGATATCGAGAAGAATCAGGTTGTTGTTGTACGTCGTGATACACGTGAAAAGATTGTTGTTTCTATCGATGAGATTACAACAAAACTTGGTGAGATTTTAGAGACAATTCAGAAAGATATGTATGAGAAAGCGAAAACATTCTTAAATTCACATATTGATACAGCAGTTACAATGGATGAGATGGTTGAAAAATTCAAAGCAAACCGTGGATTTGTAAAAGCTTGCTGGTGTGGAGATGAAGAGTGTGAAGGCGAGATCAAATACGCTACAGGTGGAGCTTCCACGCGTTGTCTGATCGAAGATGAAGAGATGATTTCAGACACATGTATTTTCTGCGGAAAACCTGCAAAACACATGGCATACTGGGGAAAATCATACTAAAAATAATTTGGGCAGAGATTTTATTAAAAATCTCTGCCCTTTTTATGTGGTTATTGATTGTCGTAAGTTTCTTTTGCATCCCGAATCAGGCTATTAAAATTATCTGCCTGCCATGCGCTTCGTCCGGTGAACAGTCCGTCGATGGAGGGCTGGACAATCAATTGATTCGCGTTTTGTGGGTTGACGCTTCCGCCGTATAACACAGGAATATCAGAAGCTTCCTCGCCGAACAGCTCAAAGAGTGTAGACTTAATTATCTTGTGTTTTTCTTCAGCATACTCTGCAGAAGCAGGGATTCCGTTTACCCCGATAGACCAGACAGGTTCGTAAGCAACCCAAATGTTTGGAACCTGTTCCTTGGTGATGCCGTGAAACCCTACTTTTAATTGTGTGCGAAGCACTTCGTCGCTGATACCGTATTCTTTTTCAGCAGCGGTTTCTCCGATGCAAAGCAGAGTGGTAAACCCGTGAGAGAGTGCAGCGTGCACTTTTTTGTTTTCTTCAAAATCTGTCTCGCCAAAGACGTGACGGCGTTCCGAATGCCCGATCATGACGAGCTCCAAATTCAATTCTTTTAGCATTAATGGAGAAATCTCTCCTGTAAACTGCCCTTCTTCTTCCCAACACATATTTTGTGCTCCTAATTTGATTAGGTTGTGGTCAACTGAAGTTGAAGCAGAGGGAAGGGAAGTGAAAGAAGGAATGACGAATAGTGTGATCTCATCCCGACTGATATCTTTTGTGTTTTCTGCCAGTTTTTGCAGGTAACTAACGGTATCTGCTATGTTCTTGTACATCTTTAAGTTTGTTCCAAAATAAAGTTTTTTCTGCATATGAATTCCTCCTGAATAAAATTGTGACGTTGCTTATGGGTTTATTATATCTCATGTGTGAAGTGAAATCAATAAAAACAAAAGAAAACATAAAAACGAAAAGAAACGAAAACGATTAACGAAAATATAGTATAAAATGCACAAAAGTTATTTTGTTTAAATGTTAAAAAGAATGAAAAAGTAAAAAAGTGTTGAAAAACAAAAAGAATAGTCGTAAAATCAAAATATAAAATAAAAGAAAACGAAATATAAATAAAATAAAACGAAAGGAAATGAAATGCTATGAGCGAAACAAGATTTAAACCTATCACAGCGATAACAATGGGAGATCCGGCAGGAATAGGACCGGAGACAGTAGTGGAGACAATGCTGGAAAAAGAAATTCATGAATGCTGCAGACCGTTTGTAATCGGAAGTGTCGCAATTATGGAAAGAGCAGCTAAAATATTGGGAAAAGAATTGAGATATAACCGGATTCAAGACCCGGAAGAGGCAAAATTTGAATATGGTACGGTTGATATCATTGAGACGGGTGAATATGATACAGATTCTATTCAATGGGGGAAAGTACAGGCGCTTGCAGGTCAGATGGCAATTGACTGGATTATGAAATCCATTGAACTTGGAATGGCAAAGAAAATAGATGCCGTTTCCACAGCTCCGATTCATAAAGGTGCGATTAAGCTGGTTGGTATTCAAGAACCTGGACATACAGAGATTTACCAGCATGCGACAAATTCGCCGTATGCATTGACAATGTTCTCGTGCCATAAGCTGAGAGTATTTTTTGTGAGCAGGCATATGTCATTGGTGGATGCTTGCCATTATGCAACAAAAGAAGTTGTTTTGGAAAATGTAATCAATATTGATAAGGAACTTAGAAAAGTAGGAATTGAAAATCCGCTTATTGCAGTTGCAGGATTGAACCCACATAATGGTGACAATGGTTTATTCGGAAGAGAGGAAATTGATGAACTGGAACCGGCGGTAAAGGCGGCACAGGAAATGGGAATCAATGCAGTAGGTCCTTGCCCGGCGGATTCTGTTTTCCACATTGGAAAGTCAGGAAAATATGATGCGATTCTTTCGTTGTATCATGATCAGGGACATATTGCATGTAAGACATTGGATTTTGAAAAATCGGTGACATTGACATTTGGACTTCCGTTTATTAGAAGTTCTGTCGATCATGGAACTGCATTTGACATTGCGGGAAAAGGAATTGCGGGAGCGGTAAGTTTGATAGAATCAACCAAGGTGGTCTCAGAGTATGCAGCTCTTCAACATGAAAAAAGTCAAAAGAAATAAAAGGAGGCGGTTAAAATGCCATTAATCGGAGCAGTAGCAGATGATCTGACAGGGGCGACAACGACAGGTGTGTTACTGGCAAGATCGAAAGCAAGAACAGCGGTGTTTTTTAATGAAACAGCAGCGGAAAATACAAAAAATGCAGAAGCGTTAGATGCGATTTTGGTAAGTAGTAACAGCAGGGCGCTTCCGGCTGATGAGGCATACGAGAAAGTGAAATCTGCAACTCTTGCGTTAAAACGAATGGGGGTAAAATATTTTTCGAAAAGAATTGATACCACTCTTCGAGGCGGAATTGGTATAGAGATTGATGCGATGCTGGATCAGATGGCAGAAGATACCGTTGCAGTTGTGGTTCCGGCAATGCCGCAGTCAAAACGTATCGTGGCAGGTGGATATTCGATTATCGACGGAGTGCCGTTGATTCGCACACCGGTGGCACAGGATGTGCGGACACCTGTAAAAGAAAATTATATTCCACGACTTCTTGCGGGACAGACAAAGAGGAAAGTCGGTCTTGTAAAACTGGATCAAGTACTTGCGGGAGTGGGTGCGATTCGGGAGGCATTGGAAGACCAGCGTGAAGAGAAATGCCAGGTTATTGTGGTTGATGCGGCCACTCTTGAAGATGTTGAGAATATTGCAAAAGCATGTATTGACCTTGCGTGGGATGTGGTAGCGGTAGATCCAGGACCATTTACGGCAAAGCTTGCATATGGAAGAGGCTTGATACAGGCAGAAGAGGCAAATGTACCAGAAGGAAAAGCAGATGAGACAGGAAAGACTGTTTTGATTGCAGCAGGAAGCGCGACGCCGGTGACGAAGAGGCAGATGGAAGTGCTCTGTGAAGACAAAAGACATGTGAGAATCAGTGTTGAGCCAATTCCGTTGGTTGACGGAGGAGATGCGGCTTTGGATGAGGCGTTTAAAGCGGTTAATAAAGCGGTAGAACTTTTGGAATCGGATGAACAGCCGAGGGCGATTTTGTTTGAGACGGCATTGCATAGAGAGTTGTTGGATTTGGATAAAGAGGATGAAAAACGAGGATATTCAAGCGGTATGAGTGCAAACCGAATTAACGCAGGACTTGGAACAATTATCTCTCAGGTGTTGGAACAGGTCGGCAAAAAAAGAATTGCAGGACTCTATACAACAGGCGGAGATACGATGGTGAATGTCTGCTATCAGCTTGGAGTGGAGTGTATTGAAGTGCTTGACTATGTGATTGCACAAACAGATATCGGAAGACTTGTCGGAAATTATGAAGGACTTCCGGTAATTGGAAAAGGCGGATTAACCGGAAATGATCATACAGCTTGTGATATTGTAGATCGTTTATTCCAGGAGACATTGAGAAAATAGAGTTTAGGAGGAATAGAATTATGAAACTAGCAATTGGTTGTGATGAAGCTGCATATGCGTTAAAAGTGGAGATTATGAAACACCTTGACAGTAAAGGAATCGAATATCATGATTTTGGAGCGGAGAAAGGAGAAGTTGTGCTGTATCCGGATGTTGCGGTAAAAGTGGCGGAGGCTGTGGCACGAGGAGAATATGAGAGAGGAATTCTTGTCTGTGGCACCGGTATCGGGATGGCGATTGCGGCAAATAAAGTTCCTGGAATCCGTGCTGCGGTATGTCATGATCCGTTTTCGACAGAGCGTTCCAGAAAGAGCAACAATGCACAGATTATGTGTATGGGTGAACGAGTAATCGGTGTGGAACTTGCAAAATACCTGGTAGATATCTGGCTGGAGTGCGAGTTTGCAGGCGGAGGATCCGCTCCGAAAGTAGACCGCATTATGGAGTATGAAGAGATGTATTTGAACAAAGAACGCAAAATCTAAAAGGAGGGCATGAAAATGGGCGGAAAAGAAGTAAAGGAACAAAGAGATTTTGATATACTAAATAAAATGAAAAAACTACCGGGCGGACTTGTCATTATTCCGTTGGTCATTGCTGTTCTGCTCGCGACGTTCGTGCCTCAGGTCTTTCAGATTGGTGGGTATGTAACAGCACTTTTCTACGAAGGAAACGCATGTATGATGGGATTTTTCCTGATCGTGTGTGGATCTACAATCAATATCAAACAAGTTGGCATGCCGCTGTATAAAGGTGTTGCGCTTACCGGAATCAAATTCCTGTTAGGTGTTGCGTTTGGGTTGATTGTCGGAAAAATCTGCGGACCGGCAGGATTTCTTGGGATTACACCGTTTGTAATGATTGCGGCTATCACAAACTCCAATGGATCGCTATACATATCACTGTCTTCGCAGTTTGGAAATGCAACAGATACAGGAGCGATTTCGATTTTGTCATTGAATGATGGACCGTTTTTTACATTGGTTGCATTGGGAGCAACAGGACTTGCATCAATTCCGTTTAAATCGTTGATCGCGACATTGATTCCTATTCTGATTGGATTTATCTGGGGAAATCTCGATGCAGGATTCCGAAAAGCATGTGCTACTGCACAGCCGATTGTTACATTTTTCATGACCATTTCAATAGGCGCAAAAACGGATGTCAAGACAATATTGACCGCCGGAGCAGCTGGAATTATATTGGGATTGATCTCAGCAGCAACATCTGTCATCTTTTTCTTTGTATTCAATTTGCTTTTGCCGAAGAAAGAGAGAAATGCAATGGGAGCGGCGATTGGTACGACAGCGCTGAACTCGGCAATGACGCCGGCAGCCGTTACGGAGGCAGATCCTTCGATGGCTCAGTATACAGATATGGCAACAGCACAATGTGCGACAGCATCTATCATCACATTGTTCCTATGTCCGTTTATTGTAGCATTTTTTGATAAGATGATGAGGAAGGGACAACTTGGTATCTATTCTCCGGAAGGATGGGCATACCAGGGGCAAAAAGTGAATTAAGACAGATTGGAAAAACCCCCTTTTTATGATATAATAAAGGGGGTTTTTAGAAAACAGGGAGAAACTTTTATGGAAGAAAAAATATTTGTACAGATGACAGAAAAAGTACTGTTTGATTTTATGTTGTTTCACACGTATTCGAAGTTTGCGGGATTTTTGAGCAACGTTCTCGGAATGGCAGTGGCGTTTATTGGTATTATCCTTACGATTATGAATAAGGCAACGATAGGACAGCTTGTTTTGTATCTGGTGGCTGCTGCGATTTTTGTCAGTTTTACGCCAATCCAGCTAAAGATGCGGGCGAAAAAACAGATGCAGACGAATGCGGAATATAAAGAAGGATGCAGTTATTTATTCCGAAAAGAGAATTTGACTCGGGTGCAGGGAGAGTGTGAGACTGTGTTTGAATGGAATCAAATTGAAAAAGTAGTTTCTACACCTAAGACGATAGGGTTTTATTATGGACCGGACAAGGCGCTGATCGTGCCAAAAGAATGTTTTGAAAATCGGTTTGTACAGATCATGCAGATTGTAATGCAAAATGTGGATATGTCGAAAGTAAATGTTAGATAAGAGTGACAGAATATGGGGGGATTATTATGCAGGAACGTCGGAGAGCGATTTTGCAGGAATTAGAAGAATATGGGAAAGTCAAGGTGGCGCAGTTGAGCGGGGAACTGAATTGTTCTGAAGTGACCATACGAAACGATATCAAAGCGATGGAAAAAGAGGGGCTTTTGCAGAGGACGCATGGCGGTGCAATTGCGTTGGAACAAGAGCGTAAACGGAAATATTCGGCCGAGAGTATCTATCGTCATGTAGACAGAAAAAAAGCGATTGCTGCAAGTGCATATGAATATATCGACGATCGCGATACCATCATATTAGATGATGCGTCCAGCAGTTTCTATTTGGCGCTGCATATCAAGCAGCATCCGGAGAAACATGTGGCGATCGTGACGAACTCTCTGCTTGTGGGCAACGAGTTAGAAGGGGTAAAACATGTGGAGCTTTACATGATAGGAGGATATGTGGGAGGACACCTTGCCGCAACAATGGGTGAGGCGGCTGTGGCGAACATGGCGCAGTTTCATGTGGACAAAGCGTTTATCGGTGTGCACGGTATTAATTTTGATGTGGGACTTACTTCGATTGGAACTCCGCAGATGCAGGTAAAGCAGGCGATTTTGAACTCTGCAGAGCAAGTGTTTGTGTTGGCGGACAGTAGTAAGTTCGGAGGCGGTTATTTGTCCGTTATCTGTCCTTTGCAGAAGATACACAAGATTATCACAGATAAAGAGGTTGATGAAAAATACATTAGACTAGCGGCAAAAAAACAAGTGTCGATGGTCGTGTCAAAATAAGAAAAAGGAATCTCGCAAGTGGGATTCCTTTTTGGTGTCTATTTAGTTAATACTTCGATACCTGTTTCGGTGACAAGCACCATGTATTCGATCTGTGCGGATAATCCGTCATCTTCGGTGTAGACCGTCCAGCCGTTGTCTTCATCTACAAAGAAATCGGGACTTCCTTCGTTGATCATCGGTTCGATGGTGAACATCATTCCCGGAACAAGAACCATCTCGGTTCCTTTTTCAGTGACATAGCTCACAAAAGGTTCTTCGTGAAATGCAAGACCGATTCCGTGACCGCCGATGTCTTCAACCACAGAGTAACCGTTTGCCTGAGCGTGTGAGTTGATTGCATCGGCAATATCCCCGAGATGCCCCCAAGGTTTTGCTGCTGCAAGACCAAGTTCTACACATTCTTCGGTTACTTTTAGAATCTTTTTCGCCCGGTCGGACAATTCGCCGATGGCAAACATTCGGGATGCATCTGAATAATATCCATTGAGAATGGTAGAGACGTCCACGTTGATGATGTCACCTTCCTCTAAAATAATATTTTCGTCTGGAATTCCGTGGCAAACTTCGTTGTTGATGGAAGTGCATACACTTTTTGGAAAACCGTCATATCCAAGTGGCGCAGGAATACCGCCGTGTTCGGTTGTGTAGTCATAGACCAGTTTGTCTATCTCGGCGGTGCTCATCCCTGCGTGAATATGTTTTGCAACGTGATCAAGAACCGCTGTGTTGAGCGCTGCACTTTTTTTGATCTCTTCAATCTGTGCAGGTGTCTTGAGCATACTTCTGTCAGGGACAATGTGTCCTTCGGAAGCTAAAAGTAATATTTTGTCATCAATTTGCATGTGGCATTTTTTATATTTTTTCCCGCTGCCACACCAGCAGAGTTCATTTCGTTCCATAATAAAAATCTCCTTTGAATTGCATCATACTATATAGTATAACGCATTTTTCTGTTGTTAGCACCTATAAAATGGGGTATACTGTTACTGAAATAAATGACTATGTAATGTGAAAGGATGTGTATATATGTTGAGAATTGGAATACTGACAAGCGGCGGAGACTGCCAGGCGTTAAATGCAGCGATGCGCGGCGTGGTAAAAGGGATCACATCGAAGAGAAATGATGTGGAAATCTATGGATTCAAAGACGGGTATAAAGGTCTGATCTATGCCAACTTTGAGATGTTGACAGCAAAAGATTTTTCAGGGATACTCACGGTTGGAGGGACGATTCTCGGAACATCCAGACAGCCGTTCAAATTGATGCGGGTGCCGGACGCCAATGGACTTGACAAGGTGAAGGCGATGAAGCATACATATCATAAATTGAATCTGAACTGCCTTGTGGTGCTTGGTGGAAACGGGACACATAAGACAGCGAATCTGCTTCGAGAGGAAGGTTTGAATGTGATTACACTTCCAAAGACAATTGACAATGATTTATGGGGAACAGATATGACATTTGGTTTCCAAAGTGCAGTGGATATTGCGACGAATACAATTGACTGTATCCATACAACCGCGACATCTCACAGCCGTGTATTTATCGTGGAAGTGATGGGACACAAAGTTGGATGGGTGACATTGCATGCGGGAATTGCAGGAGGCGCTGATATTATCTTGCTTCCGGAGATTCCGTATGATCTGAATGTGATTTCGGAGGCGATTGAAAAACGCACAAAAGCAGGAAAACACTTTACGATTATTGCAGTTGCGGAAGGAGCGATGTCAAAAGAAGAAGCTGCGATGCCGAAGAAAGCTTATAAAGCAAAATTAAAAGAACGCAAATATCCTTCTATTGCATATGAATTGGCAGAAGAGATTCAGAAAAAGACAGATCAGGAAGTACGTATTACGGTGCCGGGGCACACACAAAGAGGAGGTTCCCCTTGCCCTTACGATAGAGTGCTTGCGACAAGGCTCGGAGCTGCTGCGGCAGAATTGATCTTGAAAGAAGAATATGGTTACATGGTCGGGATGAAAAAAGGAGAGACTGTAAAAGTGCCGCTGTCTGAAGTGGCAGGAAAGTTAAAGATGGTGGATCCGGATTCTAAGATCATCAAAGAGGCAAAGCTGACAGGAATCAGTTTTGGAGATAAATAGACGAAGAGAAAGAAAGGAAGTTGGAGATGTCGTATACTGCTTTGTATAGAAAATTTCGCCCGGGGGAATTTGAGGATGTAAAAGGGCAGGATCATATCAGCAAGACATTGCAGAATCAGATAAAAGCAGACCGAATCGGACATGCGTATCTCTTTTGTGGAACGAGGGGGACCGGTAAGACATCGGTTGCGAAGATATTTGCAAAGGCGGTAAACTGTGAGCATCCGGTAAATGGAAGCCCCTGTGGTGTGTGCGACAGCTGTAAAGCAATCAGTTCCGGTACTTCTATGAATGTGATCGAGATAGATGCTGCTTCGAACAATGGTGTTGACAATATCCGTGAGATTCGGGAAGAGGTGGCGTATCGTCCTACGGAAGGAAAATATAAAGTGTATATCATCGACGAGGTGCATATGCTTTCTATTGGGGCGTTTAATGCACTTTTAAAGACGCTGGAAGAGCCGCCGGAATATGTTATTTTTATTTTGGCGACAACGGAGGCTCATAAGATACCGATTACAATTCTATCCAGATGTCAGAGGTATGATTTTAAAAGAATTACAATTGATACGATTGCGGCGCGTCTGACAGATCTTATGCAAAAGGAGAATATAGAAGTTGAGGAGAAAGCAATTCGCTATGTTGCAAAGGCGGCGGATGGCTCGATGAGAGATGCGTTAAGCCTTTTGGACCAGTGCATCGCGTTCTATCTTGGGCAGAAGCTGACATATGATAATGTGTTGGAGGTGCTCGGAGCGGTTGACACGGAAGTGTTCAGCAGGCTGCTTCGTGAACTTTTGGAAAGAAATGTTGCGAAAGTGATGAAAAGTCTGGATGAACTTGTTATGCAAGGGCGTGAGCTTTCGCAGCTTGCAGCTGATTTCACGTGGTATTTAAGGAACTTGCTTCTTGCGAAAAGTTCTGATAATATGGAGGATGTGTTAGATGTATCGACAGAGAATCTGGCACAGCTGAAGGAAGAAGCACAGATGATAGAAAATGATACACTGATACGCTATATCAGGATTTTTTCAGAATTGTCCAATCAATTAAAATATGCAACACAGAAGCGGGTTATGATGGAAGTGGCATTTATCAAGCTGTGCAGACCGGAGATGGAAGTGGAGCAGGATACACTGTTAGAACGTATTCGTGCTTTGGAAGAGCAGATGCAGCAAGGGATTGCGGTAAGACCTCAGGCAGCTGCCTATGCGGAACAAACTGTGGAAGAGGAGCCTGGACCAAAGGTGGAACTTACAAAAGCACTTCATGAAGATGTCAGGGCAGTTGCGAAAGATTTTCGTCCGATTGTAAATCAGCTATCGGGCATGCTGCGCAATTGTCTGAAGATGGCAAGGCTGAGTGTAGGCAATCAGGATCAGCTTCTCATTGTGCTTCCGGATGAAGTGAGCGCAGGTGTAGTTGGGACGCCGGAACATAGAGAAGAGATAGAACATCTTATTGAACAAAGAATCGGCAAGACTGTCGCGATCGAAGTTCGGTGTGTGGAAGAAGGACGACGATTTGAGGATAGTTTTGTAGATATAGAAAAAGTGGTACACATGGATATCACGGTAGAAGATTAGGAGGATTATAATTATGGCAAAACGTGGAGGATTTCCAGGTGGAGGAATGCCGGGAAATATGGCAAATTTAATGAAACAGGCTCAGAAGATGCAAAGACAGATGGAAGAGCAGGCAAAAGAGCTTGAGAGTAAGGAATTTACTGCAACAGCAGGAGGCGGTGCAGTGGAAGTGACGGTATCCGGAACGAGAGAAGTGACAAAAGTGAAACTTCAGGAAGAAGTTGTGGATCCGGATGATATTGAGATGCTTGAAGACTTGATTGTGGCAGCTACCAATGAAGTGCTTCGTAAAGTTGAAGCGGAGTCGGCTTCTGCGATGTCAAAACTGACAGGCGGATTAGGCGGCGGAATTCCGGGAATGCCATTTTAAGGAGTGCAAAAGAAATGGATTATTATAGCAGCCAGATAAGTAAATTAATCGAAGAATTATCAAGACTTCCTGGTATTGGTGCAAAGTCAGCTCAGAGGCTGGCTTTTCATATTATCAACATGCCGAAAGAGCAAGTGCAAAGTCTTGCGGGCTCGATGACAGAAGCCAGGGAAAATGTACGCTATTGTAAACAATGCCACACGCTTACCGATCAGGAATTGTGCCCGATTTGCAGCAACAGTAATCGTGATGCAAAGACAATCATGGTGGTGGAGACGACGAGGGATTTGGCGGCTTACGAAAAGACAGGAAAATATCAAGGAGTCTATCATGTGCTTCACGGTGCGATCTCGCCAATGCTTGGGATTGGACCTGGAGATATCAAATTGAAAGAACTGATGGAACGTATTCAAGGAGATGTGGATGAGGTGATCATTGCGACAAATTCCAGCCTGGAAGGGGAGACGACGGCGATGTATATCAGCAAATTGATCAAGCCTACCGGTATCAAAGTGAGTAGAATTGCAAGTGGAGTTCCGGTTGGCGGCGATTTGGAATATATAGATGAAGTGACGCTTTTGCGAGCGTTAGAGGGAAGAACAGAGATTTGATGAAAAAAAAGAAAGTGACATCGACAGATATTGCGCGGAAAGCAGGGGTATCTCAGTCGACCGTGTCTATGGTTTTAAATAAAAAATATAATGTTTCTTTTTCGAAAGAGACAATTGAGAGAGTGGAAAAAGCAGCGAAAGAGCTTGGATACGTGGCACCGAAACGCAAGGTGAGAAAAGCGGGAAAAAAGGAAAAGCATTTGGCGGTATTTTGTCCGAACCTTACCAATCCATATTATGTGATGCTTCTGCAAGGGGTTGAGATGCGTGCGCGAGACGAGGAGTATACTTTGTTTGTATGCAATACTCAGCGGGACCTTGGTATGGAAGAACGATATTTAAAGATGATGCCGAGCCTGAATCCGATGGGAATTATCTATATGTGTAATCCGAGTGAATGTTTTATGGATATGGTGGAGCGTCTTGCCGAGCGGATTCCGGTCGTGATCATCAATAATCAGAATGAGAAACTGAGTCTGGATGCGGTGGAATTGGATAATTCAAAGCTTGGACGTCTGATGGCGCGTCATCTTCTGGATTTGGGACACAAAAAAGTCGCTTATATTACCCCGCCTCTTACGACAAGGCAAAAACAGCGGTCGAAGAGGACGGAAGGTTTTTTGAAAGAGTTTGAAAAGGAAGGTCTGAAATCACAAGTAATTGTGAAAGAGGCTGGTGAGCAGATGGACATCGGAGTGGCAAATGTGGATTCAGAATATCGCGTGGGATATGAGCTGACTAAGGAGCTTATGGAAGAAGAGACAGATCTGACGGCAATTGTCGGTCTCAACGATATGATTGCGCTTGGAATACTGGATGCTTTGTATGAGCTGAAATACCGGGTGCCACATGATGTTTCGGTGATGGGATGCGACAATATTCTGTTTGGAAAGATGCACAAGGTGGCTTTGACTACGATTGAGCATTTTGTGATTTTTAAGGGAAGAGATGCGTGTGATATTATTATGAAAAAGATTAAGTTTAAACATGCAGACTTTTCTGATATGGAACCGGTAAGCACATATCATGTAGAGTATGAACCTAAATTAATCACGCGCGGAACAACCTCTTATGCCAAGATAACCGACCGGACAAAACAAAAGTGAAATTAATAGAAAAGAGAAAATTATCAATAATAAAAATATGAAAAATATTTGTAAAGAAGCCTGAAAATGGCTTCTTATTTTTATAGCAAAGGAAAATATTTCACATTATAGAAATAATAAGTTTAAAATATTAATAAAAATAATTACTAATAAAAATGTGCCCGGTTGACGGGAGAATAAGGGATGATATAATGAGTTCATAAAGAATTATTCAGGATATTTAGTGGTCGAAGGAGGAAATGAATATGAGATTTTTTATTGACACAGCAAATGTAGAGGATATTAAAAAGGCAAATGATATGGGTGTGATTTGTGGAGTTACAACCAATCCGTCACTGATTGCAAAAGAAGGACGTGTTTTTGAAGAGGTTATTGCAGAGATTGCATCAATTGTAGATGGACCAATCAGCGGAGAAGTGAAAGCTACAACTGTTGACGCAGAAGGAATGATTGCAGAAGGAAGAGCCATTGCGAAAATCCATCCGAATATGGTTGTGAAAATCCCTATGACAGTGGAGGGACTCAAAGCTTGTAAAGTATTGTCCTCAGAAGGAATTAAGACAAATGTGACTTTGATTTTCACGGCGAATCAGGCATTGCTGGCTGCGAGAGCCGGAGCAACATATGTTTCTCCGTTTTTAGGAAGGTTGGATGATATCTCTGTCAGAGGTGTGGATCTGATTTCCGAGATTGCAGAGATTTTTGCAGTTGCAGGGCTGGACACAGAGATCATCGCAGCAAGTGTAAGAAATCCAATCCATGTGACTGACTGTGCTTTGGCCGGAGCAGATATTGCGACTGTTCCATATGCTGTGATTGAACAGATGACAAAACATCCTTTAACAGATCAGGGAATTGCAAAGTTCCAGGCGGATTACAAAGCTGTTTTTGGTGAATAATGAAAATGTACTTGCATATTTGAAATGGTACAAATATAATCAAGAGTGTATTGAACGTAAAATGAAAAAGTAGGAGGCAGCTCATGAACAAATTAGAATTAATGAAAATAGCTAATGAGGTTCGAAAAGGTGCAGTGACGGCTGTTTACAATGCAAAGTCCGGACATCCGGGTGGATCACTGTCAGCGGCAGATATTTACGCATATTTATTTTTTGAGGAAATGAATATCGATCCGAAAGAACCGAAAAAAGCAGATAGAGACCGTTTCGTATTATCAAAAGGGCATACAGCGCCTGGATATTATGCTGCATTGGCTCACAGAGGATTTTTCCCGGTGGAAGATCTGACTACACTTCGTAAGGTAGGATCTTATTTACAGGGTCACCCTGATATGAAACATATTCCAGGAGTAGATATGTCAAGTGGTTCCCTTGGACAGGGAATTTCAGCTGCTGTAGGTATGGCACTTTCGGCGAAACTTTCGAATGACGATTACAGAGTTTACACACTGTTAGGTGACGGTGAGATTCAGGAAGGACAGGTATGGGAGGCAGCGATGCTTGCAAGTCACAGAAAACTGGATAATCTTGTTGTGATCGTAGACAATAACGGACTTCAGATTGATGGCGCAATTGATGAAGTGTGCTCGCCATATCCAATCGACAAGAAGTTTGAAGCTTTTAATTTCCATGTGATCAATGTGGATGGACATGACTTTGATGCTTTGGATGCAGCTTTTAAAGAAGCAAGAGAGACAAAAGGTCAGCCGACAGCGATCATTGCAAAGACGATCAAAGGAAAGAACGTGTCGTTTATGGAGAATCAGGCATCATGGCATGGCTCTGCACCGAATGCAGAACAATATGCAGTTGCAATGGCAGATTTAGAGAAAGTAGGTGAAGCACTATGTCAGATGTAAAGAAAATTGCTACTCGTGACAGTTATGGAAATGCCCTTGTAGAATTAGGAAAAGAACATGAAAATCTTGTTGTTTTGGATGCTGACTTAGCAGCTGCCACAAAGACTGGCGTATTTAAGAAAGTATTTCCGGAACGTCACATTGACTGCGGAATTGCAGAATGTAACATGATGGGTGTTGCAGCAGGTCTTGCTACAACAGGAAAGGTTCCGTTTGCAAGTTCGTTTGCAATGTTTGCGGCAGGACGTGCATTTGAGCAGATTCGTAACTCTATCGGATATCCGAAGCTGAATGTAAAAATTGGTGCGACACATGCAGGAATCTCAGTAGGAGAAGACGGTGCGACACATCAGTGTAACGAGGACATTGCACTTATGAGAACAATTCCGGGGATGGTTGTCATAAACCCATCGGATGATGTGGAAGCAAGAGCGGCAGTAAAAGCTGCTTATGAGCATGAAGGACCTGTTTATCTTCGTTTTGGAAGACTTGCAGTTCCGGTAATCAACGATCGTGAAGATTATAAATTTGAACTTGGAAAAGGTGTTGTTCTTCGTGAAGGAAAGGATATCACTTTGATCGCCACGGGCCTTCCGGTAGCTGAGACACTGGAAGCGGCGGAAAAATTAGCGGCAGATGGTATCGATGCAAAAGTAATTAACATCCATACAATCAAACCTTTGGACGAAGAATTGATTGTGGAAGCTGCAAAAGAGACTGGAAAAGTAGTTACAATTGAAGAACATTCCGTGATTGGCGGACTTGGAAGTGCGGTTTGTGATGTGTTATCGGAAAAAGCGCCTACAAAAGTTCTGAAGATTGGTATCAATGATACTTATGGAGAATCGGGACCGGCAGTTGAGTTGGTTAAAAAATACGGTTTAGATGCGGAAAGCATTTATAAAAAAATAAAAGAGTTTTAATAAAAACATAAGAGGCGAGAGTGTTGACACTTTCGCCTCTTATGTTTTATGATGTTTGAGAAATCAAAATGTTATGAGGGATGCAAAATGTTTAGAAAAATTCAAGATAAACTATACAGTCTGCGGGATGAATGGAAATATGATTTTTACGATTGCATTCGAGATATTGCCGAACATCCTGTCGTGCTTCGTATGAAATTATATCCTCATCACGGCACGACGAATTGCTACCAGCATTGTGTACATGTGGCATATTACAATTATCAGTGGTGCCGTTTTTTTCATTTAGATGCAAGGTCGGCGGCGAGAGGAGCGATGCTACATGACTTGTTTTTATATGACTGGCACACGCATGCGAAAAAAACAGGAGATCGTTTTCATGGACTTACACATCCGAAGACAGCGTTAAAGAATGCGAGCAAATTTTTTGAATTGAATGAGATTGAAAAAGATATTATCTATAATCATATGTGGCCAGTTACTTTTTTTAGAATACCAAAAACAAAGGAAGGGTTTATTACGACTCTTACCGACAAATATTGCGGGGCATGCGAGACGAGTAAAAGAAGATGATGTAGAAAGGATAGGAGAAAAAAGTTTTTCCTATCTTTTCTTTATGATTTGTGTCGAACATTTTCTGAAATAGATGACATCGTATGATAAATTCAGCACTTTTCATATGCTATGATGGGGAAAAATATGCAGATGAGGTGAAAGAAAATGAAGAAACAACTTCCGAAAAATGTTCGACAAATAGGAAATGTGAGTGATAGTTCAAAAATCTATGTGGAAGATTATGTAGACACGTTTTTTAATCAACTATGTGATAAGACTGACCAGATGCCGATAGGGGCGTTTTTGGTTGGAGAAAAAGTACAAGAAGAAGATCAGGATTTGATTTATATATACGGAGCGATTCAGATGTGTGAAGTGACCGTGAAAGGGCAGGATATTCAAATTCAAGATGCGGTTTGGAAAAATGCATGTGAGATCTGCAAACAATATTTTGAAAATGCAGAGATTCTAGGCTGGTTTTTGAGTGTTTCTGGACAACCATCAGAGGCTACTCATAATATAAAGAAAATACATAAGAAATTTTTTTCTAAAGAAAAAAGTATATTTGTGTTAAAGAATACACTAGACCGGGAAGAGCAGTTTTACATACATAAATATCAGGAACTGATGGAGTGTGGTGGACATTATATTTATTATGAAAAAAATTTGGAAATGCAAAATTACATGATTGCAAGTCGAAAAAACAATAATATGACACCCAGTGAACCTGTTGAAGATCGAGTTACAAAGAATTTTCGCGATGCCATAAAAGAGAAGATGGAAAAAAACGAAGAAAGGCATGGCGCAAGACTTGTATATGCGGCAAGTACCTTTTTGGTTTTGGTGGTATTTGTGATTGGGATTACGATGATTAACAACTATGATAAAATGCAGGGAGTTCAGCAATCTTTGGATATTATTTCTAAATCAGTCGCTAATAAAGAAGGAGATGAGGTGATGGAGACAGGAGGAGAAATTGTCAAAGAGGACAAAGAGAAAGAAGCTGTTGAGAGCGATGGAGAACGGGAAAACATAGAGGAAACAATTCTGGAAGATGATGTCTATGTGGTAGAAAAAGGAGATACGCTTGCCACGATTAGTAGAAAAGTATATGGGGATATCTCACATGTAGAAGCAATTTGTAAGATGAATGGCTTAGAGGATGGAAATCTCATTTTTATCGGACAAAAATTGTTGTTACCATAGTAAAATGTGCTATACTGTTGAAGTAGCATGAACCAAAGAAGAAATAAAGGGGAGCATATGAAGAAAAAGCTTGGTTTTCATATTGTAAAGAAAAAAGAGGATCCAACAGAGGAGATTGTAGAAAATATTATAGAAGAATTACAAGACAAACAAGATATAATGTGGGAGATGGAGTTAAAGATAAAGGCTCACAGATATCGTGTCCTTAGATGGATTGCAATCGGAGCTGTGGCACTTGTCGTGGCGGCAGTAGGTGTGGGGATGTTTTTGGAATATCAAACTTACGAGAATATAACAGTTAAGGCTACATATAAGATTGAGGAAGCGGATAATAGCAGTTACATAGAGTATGCGGGAGGTATCCTGAAATATAGTCGGGATGGTGTTGTTTATCTGGATAAGAAAGGCGAGGAGATATGGAATCAGCCATGTCAGATGAAGAATCCGATTGTAGAAGTGTGCAAAGGGGCTGTAGCTGTGGGAGATCAAGGTGGGACGAGTATTTTGGTATTCCAAAAAGATGGACTAAAAGGAGAGATTAAAACAACGAGTCCAATCCAAAAGCTGGTTGTTTCGGAACAGGGAATCGTAGGCGCAGTGCTTAAAGGTGAGTCCACACAGCAGATTATTTGTTATGATGCAAAAGGGAATATTCTTGTGGAGCAGAACACTTCGCTTGCAAATACTGGATATCCGTTGGATATTGCCATTTCCAATAATGGAGAAGCGCTTCTTGTTTCATACTTATCTACAAAAGGCAGCGAAGCGATGACGAAAGTAGTTTGTTATAATTTTGGTGAGGCTGGAGAAGAGAAGAAAGATCACGAAGTTTTTGAAAAAGAATATGAGAACGAAGTGGTCCCGACGGTTGCGTTTTTGGATGAGAAAACTTCTGTGCTGATAGGGAATGATATGCTGGTGTTCCATAGTGGTTTGGAAGATCTTCAGCAGGTCAAAAAGATAAAGATTAAAAAAGAGATAAAAAGTGTGTCATATGATAAGAGCGGAGTGGCGCTTGTTCTGAAAAATTCTGGAAAAAGCGGATATGAACTGCGCGTTTATAATACAAAGGGGAAACAGATACTGTCAAAAGATTTTGAGGGTGAGTACGGAAATATAAAAATGACCAGAAATCAGATAGTTTTATATGATGGAGATAAATGCATGATATTTGATCGATCTGGAGTTTGTAAATTTGAAGGAAAGATGGAGACAAATATTATAGAGATTTTCCGAATGACAGGTCTGAATAAATACATGGTGATAAGTGCAGAAGGACTTCAGGAAGTTCATCTGGTGAAATAGGAGAGTATATGAATGGATTATTAATTTTAGCCGGTATTATACTTTTGGTATGTGTGATTGCCGGTTTGGTTCGAGGGTTTATAAAAATAGTGGCTTCATTAGCTGCAACAATCATTATTATCGTCTTGGTGGTTTTTCTTACGCCATATGTGAGTAAAGGAATTTTAAAAGTGACACCTTTAGAGACGATGGTACAGGAAAAATGTGTGGAATTATTAACTCCGGATTTGGAAGATATGGATTTGTCGGGGATTGAAATCAATGGACAAAAGTTAGATGGAATTGATCTGGAAGCGGCTGGGATTACGGAAGAAGATATAAAAAATCTGATAGGAAAGATTGATCTGACGAGAGAACAGCAGATTTCGGCGATTGAAAATGCAAATATTCCACAATTATTTCGTGATTTACTCTTAGAAAATAATAATGCAGAGATTTATAAAAATCTGGGAGTCAGTACGTTTGGTGAGTATGTTGGGGCGTATATGGCGAAAGTGATTGCGGATTTTGTGGGATTTCTGCTGACACTTCTAATAGTTACAATAGTTGTCCGCACAATTGTCTATATGCTTGGATTGATCAGCGATCTTCCGGTTATAGGCGGACTCAACAGAATTGCGGGCGGAGTGCTTGGAATGGCAACAGGGGTGATTATTATCTGGGTGATTTTAATTGTTGTGACATTATTGTATACGACTTCAATAGGAAAGATTTGTTTTGAAAATATTGCAGATAGTCAGATACTTACATTTTTGTATGATCACAATCCGCTTTTGGAAGCTATTACTAGATTTAGGTAGGAGCGAAGTTTTAGAGAAAATTTCAGAGAAATAATGAGGAAAAAGGTACCGTAAAATAACGATGGAAAGTTATTTTGCGGTATTTTAAAAAAAATTAAAAAATGTATTGACAGTTACGTAAAGCCATGATAGAATAACGTTCGTTGTCAAGGAGAGACAAAAACAACTTAAAAAGAATTTGAAAAAAAATAAAAAAGTTGTTGACAAGCGAAAAGAGATGTGGTAATCTAATATAGCTGTCGCAAGACAACAAAAACAAAGA
>OGUD01000483.1_pt1 | contig 33758 bp, 25 predicted proteins | sample 1573671 | NCBI WGS metagenome assembly OGUD01 (sample SAMEA2582065, study PRJEB24529) | metagenome | biome: Human gut stool | place: China | collected 2011 | reverse complement strand
TTCCATCATAAAAATCACCACTTTTCTTTTATTATAACCGAAAAGTGATGATTTTAAAAGTAATTATTTTTTATGCGGTTGCCCTGCTCAAAATAATTTAATACTTGACAATACCCTATAAGGTATATTATAGTTAAAACATATTTGGAATTTAATTCTTTTATTTTAAGAATACTAGGTTAATATTTCCACATCCAGACCACATATTATATGTTAAGCCTTGCGGACGGGCGGGTCGGTTGCCGAGTGTGACAAGGGCACACATTATTGATTGAGTTAGAAGCTCAAATTTTATAAGTTGATTTTAAAAATATCATGCACCTGCATATCATCTTGTGAAACGGTCAATAAGAGCATACCAGAACCTATGGTTATCAATGGCTTACCTGGATACACTCTGACAGAGTACACTTTCTAATCTATATAGGATTAATAAGATATATGAATTTTTAGCATGGTTATTTTTAATCATGCTTTTTTTATACTTTTTATTACTTCTATCTCAACATTTTCCCTTATTTTATACAAATTAAATCTATTTTTATATTGCAATAAGCAATAACACACTATATTACAAGAAAGGGTTGCTGAGTATAGTATATATTTAGCATTAGGAATATCAAAATGGATTTAAAAAAACAGGCTTCTGCTCCCTTATATGAGGCAATTGAAAAATTCAGAAAAAAAAGAATAGTTCCTTTTGATGTACCAGGACACAAAAGGGGCAGAGGAAACCCAGAATTACTTGATTTACTAGGCGAACGCTGTGTAAGCATTGATGTAAACTCCATGAAGCCTCTTGACAACCTATGTCACCCAATATCAGTTATAAAAGAAGCTGAAGAACTCACCGCCGATGCTTTTGGAGCAGAACACGCCTTTTTTATGGTAGGAGGAACTACTCAGGCTGTACAAAATATGGTGCTTTCTGTATGTCGTGCAGGTGATGAAATCATTGTACCACGAAATGTCCACAAAAGTGTAATAAATGCGCTTATACTTTGTGGAGCTACTCCAGTATATCTTAATACTGAAACTAACTCCAAATTAGGTATTGTTCTTGGAGTTACACCTTCACAAGTTGAAGAAGCCATTATTAACCACCCAAAAGCTGTTGCTGTACTTGTTAATAATCCTACATATTACGGAATATGCTCCGATATCAAAGGTATATGTGATGTTGCACATTCTCATGGATTAAAAGTCCTTGCTGATGAAGCTCACGGAACACACCTTTACTTCTGTGACAATTTACCTATTAATTCAATGGAAGCTGGCGCTGACCTTGCTGCTATTTCCATGCACAAATCAGGTGGTTCTTTAACACAAAGCTCTATTTTACTTACAAACAACGGAATAAATGCTGATTATGTACAGACAATTATTAATATTACACAGACTACAAGTGCTTCATATCTTCTTATGACAAGTCTTGACATATCAAGAAGAAATCTTGCATTGCGTGGTAAGCAGTCATTTGCCAAAGTTACTGAATGGGCGCAATACGCAAGAGAGGAGATTAACTCTATTGGTGGTTATTACGCCTATGGAAAAGAGCTTATAAACCATACAAGTGTGTATGATTACGATGTTACAAAGCTTTGCGTATATACTAGGGATATTGGTCTTGATGGAATTGAAGTATATGACATTCTCCGTGATGAATATGATATACAAATCGAATTTGGTGATATAGGAAATATTATGGCATATATTTCAATTGGTGACAGAATACAAGATATAGAACGACTCGTTGGTGCATTGTCAGAAATAAAACGAATATATTCAAAAGAAGAAAAGCGCTTTGAGATTGACAGACAAATGCTTCTTCCTAATGTAGTTGCCTCACCACAAAAGGCATTTTATTCTGATAAAATAAAACTTCCTATCAGACAAGCAGTTGGTCATATATCAGGAGAGTTTGTAATGGCTTACCCACCTGGAATACCTATTCTTGCACCGGGTGAAGAAATTACAAATGATATTGTAGACTATATTTTATATTCTGTAGAAAAGGGGTGTTCTATGCAAGGCATGGAAGATACGAACCTTAAATATTTGAATGTATTAAATATTTAAAAATTAGCTTTTTGTAATTGCTAAAAACACTTTTTGCAAGTTTCTCAAGTTATCGCAACAGTAATCAAATGTTATTCAAGCACAAACTTTAACTTATTGGTTGCGTAAACTAAAAAATAACTTATGGATTGGAGAATATATGGAATTTTGGTTTTCGGAACTTCATTCGCCTTATGTGAAGTTTGATATAAAAGTTGAAAAACAATTATTTTCTGCACAAAGTGACTATCAACGTATTGATGTTTTTGAGTCCCCAGAGTTTGGGAAGTTTCTTACTCTTGACGGTCATGTAATATTTTCAGAGCAAGATTGTTTTATATACAACGAAATGGTTGTACATGTTCCTATGTCAGTTCACCCTGATGTTAAAAATGTATTAATTATAGGTGGCGGTGATGGGGGAGTAGCAAAAGAACTTCTGTGCTACAATTCTATAGAAAATATAGACCTTATTGAACAAGATAATATGTTTGTTGACGTATGCAAACAATATTTTCCCGATACTGCTAAAGGACTTTACGATGAAAGAGTTCACCTTTATAACTCTGACGCATTAAGATTTTTAAGGTCACAAAAAAATGTATATGACCTTATTATAAATGATGCAACAGACCCCTTTGGTGCTTCTGAGGGACTTTTTACAAGAGAATTTTATGGTAGTTGCTTTAAAGCACTTAAAGATGACGGAATACTTGTTTATCAGCATGGCAGTCCGTTCTATGATGAAGATGAAGAAGCTTGTAGAAGTATGCACAAAAAAGTATTCCACACTTTCCCAATAAGTCGTGTATATCAAGCACACATTCCAACAAGTCCATCTGGCTATTGGCTATTTGGATTTGCTTCAAAAAAGTATCACCCTCTGACTGATTTTAAACCAGCAGAGTGGAAACAAAAAAATATACATACAGAATATTACACAACCAATCTTCACACAGGAGCATTTATGCTTCCAAAATATGTTGAAGAACTATTAGAACAGGAGGAAATTTAAAATGAGTAAAGTATTAGTAATTGGATGTGGAGGCGTTGCCTCAGTAGCTATTCACAAGATATGTCAGGTAAGTGACGTATTTACAGATATTTGTATTGCAAGCAGAACTAAAAGTAAATGTGATGCACTTGCAAAAGAACTAGAAAATAAAACTTCTACTAAAATATCAACAGCTCAAGTTGATGCTGATAACACAGATGAAGTAATTGCACTTATCAATCAATTTAAACCTGACGCTGTCCTTAATGTTGCGCTTCCTTATCAAGACCTTACAATTATGGACGCATGCCTTGCTTGTAAAGTTCCATATATCGACACAGCTAACTATGAATGTGAAAATACTGATGACCCTGAATGGAAAAAAGTATATGAAGAAAGATGTAAACGTGTTGGATTTACAGCATATTTTGATTATTCTTGGCAATGGGCATATCAAAAAAAATATGAAGAAGCTGGAATTACAGCTCTTTTAGGAACGGGCTTTGACCCAGGTGTTACAAGTGTATTTACAGCTTATGCTCAAAAACACTACTTTGATGAAATTCACACAATAGATATACTTGATTGCAACGGTGGTGACCACGGTTATCCATTTGCCACTAACTTTAATCCTGAGATTAATCTTCGTGAAGTATCAGCTCCGGGTTCATACTGGGAAGATGGTCATTGGGTAGAAATTCCTCCAATGTCAATAAAAAGAGAATACAACTTTGAAGGTGTTGGTATGAAAGATATGTACCTTTTACACCATGAAGAAATTGAAGCACTTGCTAAAAATATTCCGCATGTTAAAAGAATACGTTTCTTTATGACATTTGGACAAAGCTATCTTACTCACATGAAATGTCTTGAAAATGTTGGTATGTTACGAACTGACCCTGTGGAATTTAATGGTCAACAGATAGTTCCTATACAATTTTTAAAAGCACTTCTTCCAGACCCAGCTTCATTAGGCGCACGCACCGTTGGAAAAACTAATATAGGCTGTATATTTACTGGTATTAAAGATGGAAAGGAAAGAAAGATTTACATTTATAATATATGTGACCATCAAGAATGTTATCGTGAAGTAGGCTCTCAAGCAATTTCTTATACAACTGGTGTACCTGCTATGATAGGAACAATGATGGTAGTTAATGGACTTTGGAATAAACCGGGCGTATTTACAACAGATGAATTTGACCCAGACCCATATATGGAAGCACTTAATAAATATGGCCTTCCGTGGAAAGTTGACGAAAATCCAGTACTCGTAGATTAAGCTACAGAGTAACTCTGCTTTCCTATGTTTTATCATAGTTAAATAATTACTATAAAATGATAGTGCCTATAATCAACTATTTTTGTGGCTTTTAACCCCTCAGCAAGCTATGGGGTTTTTCGCCACTTATTTATAACTGGCACTATCAAAAATAACTGAAAGGATTTTACTTATGAAATTTGACGAACTTCATACTCCTGTATACGTTATAGATGAAAAACAACTTATTGACAATTTAACTATTCTTTCAAATATTGAAAAACGTACAGGTTGCCATATTTTATTAGCACAAAAAGCATTTTCTGCGTATTCACAGTATCCTTTAATTGCAAAATATATAAGTGGAACTACTGCAAGTGGGCTTTTTGAAGCAAGACTTGGTCATGAATGTATGGGCAAGGAAAATCATGTATTTGCACCAGCTTTTACTAGACAAGATATGAATGAGCTTGTAAAAATATGCGACCATATTGTATTTAATTCTATTAACCAATTAAAGCTACATAAACAAATGTGTATAAATGCTAATGTAAGTATAGGACTTCGCATTAATCCTGAATTTTCAACACAAAGTGACCATGCAATATATGACCCTTGCTCTTATGGAAGCCGTCTTGGTGTAACACTTGATAACATTTTAGCTGCACTTAAAAATGACCCCAATATACTTAATGATATTAATGGAATACATTTTCATACACTTTGCGAGCAAAATTCGGATGACCTTTTACGCACACTTAATGCTGTTGAAGAAAAGTTTGGATTTTTATTAAAACAAAAACAGATAGAATGGGTAAATTTTGGTGGTGGTCATCATATTACAAGAGCTGATTATAATATAGATACACTTATACATTGTATACAACATATTAAAGATACATATAATGTTCAAGTCTACCTTGAACCCGGTGAGGCGGTGGCTTTAAATGCTGGTTATCTTATAAGCACAGTACTTGATAAAGTCGAAAATGGTATAACTACTCTTATACTTGACACATCTGCTGCCTGTCACATGCCCGATGTTCTTGAAATGCCTTACACTCCACCTTTAAAAGGAGCTACAGCTCTTGAGAGATTTTCACTCAATCAAAAATTAGAAAATACAGATAAGCTTAATTCCTATAAATACCGTCTTTCTTCCTATACTTGTCTTGCAGGCGATATTATAGGCGATTACGAATTTGACCATGAGATAAATATCGGCGATAGACTTGTATTTGAAGATATGGCTATATATTCTATGGTAAAAAATAACACTTTTAATGGTATTCCACTTCCTGATATAGCTTTAATGGATACTAACAACGACTGTAAAATTATTAAGCATTTTGGTTATGAAGATTTTAAAATGCGACTATAAACGAAAGGATTTTGTCTATGGAAATATTGCAAAGTACTCCTGCTTGTGACAATTTCAGAATGGCAGCAGAATTTGAAAAACATCATGGTTGTCTTATGATATGGCCTGAAAGACCCGGCTCATGGATATACGGCGCAAAATCAGCTCAAAAAACATTTGCCCAAATTGCTACTGCTATAAGTCAAAGCGAACAACTCTATATGCTCGTATCTAAACAGCAACAAGAAAATGCAAAACAATTGTTACCATCATGCGCCCACATCATCACAATGCAATCAGACGATGCTTGGGCAAGAGATACTGGTCCTACCTTTGTTGTAAGTGGCAATTCAGCTACACCTTATGACAGTCGTATAGTAAGAGGTATTAACTGGGAATTTAATGCTTGGGGTGGAACATTTGACGGACTATATGCCAACTGGGACAATGACAATCTTATTGCAAAAAACTTTCTTAATATAATAAATTGTGATTGTTATAATGCTTCTCCTTTTGTGCTAGAAGGTGGCTCTATACACAGTGATGGTGAAGGAACACTTCTTGTTACAGAAAGTTGTCTTTTAAGTAAGGGGCGCAACCCCAACCTTAGCAAATCAGATATTGAAAATAAATTAAAACAATATCTAAATGTATCTAAGATAATCTGGCTTCCTTATGGCATATATAACGATGAAACTAACGAACACGTTGACAATATATGTGCCTTTACTGCTCCTGGTGAAGTTGTACTTGCATGGACAGATAACATTGATGACCCACAATATAATATGAGTAACGCCTGTCTTGAAGTTCTTAATAATACAACTGACGCTTTAGGTAGACAAATAAAGGTGCGAAAACTTCCAATTCCTTCTAAACCTGTATGTATAACAGAATATGAATGTAATGGATTTAAGTTTGAAGACGGTGAAGATATTCGCACACCGCAAGAACGTCTTGCAGCATCTTATGTTAATTTTTATATTGCAAATGACTCTGTCATCGTTCCGCAATTTAACGATATAAATGACTCAATAGCTGTTAAGATATTATCAGAAGCATTTCCTAACCGAACAATAATTCCTATCTATGCAAGAGATATTATTGTCGGTGGTGGAAATATTCATTGTATAACACAACAAATACCAGCAGGAATTAACATATAGAAATGAGGTTTATAAATGAGAAATGTAAAATACGCAGCAATACAAATGAAATGTTGTAATTCTGTTGAAGAAAATATTAAAAAGGCTGACAAAATGGTAAGAGAGGCGGCTTCTAATGGTGCTAATATTATTTTACTTCCTGAACTATTTGAAAGACCTTATTTTTGTCAGGAACGCAATTACGATTATTATTCATACGCCACTCCGGTAAATGATAACCCAGCCGTTAAGCATTTTAAGGAAGTCGCTTGTGAACTTAATGTCGTCTTGCCAATAAGTTTTTATGAACGTGATGAAAATGTATTTTTTAACACTGTTGCTGTTATTGATACTGATGGGATTGTTCTTGGAATATATAGAAAAACTCATATTCCAGACGACCATTATTATCAAGAAAAATTCTACTTTACACCGGGAGATACTGGTTTTAAAGTATGGGATACAAAATACGGTAAAATTGGTGTTGGTATATGCTGGGACCAGTGGTTTCCTGAAACTGCTAGATGTATGACAGTAATGGGAGCTGAAATATTATTTTACCCTACAGCCATCGGTTCTGAACCTATTCTTGAAGTTGACAGTATGCCGCACTGGAGAAGATGTATGCAGGGTCATTCTGCTTGCAATATCGTTCCAGTAGTCGCCGCTAACCGAATTGGTGAAGAAATAGTACTTCCTAGTGAAGCAAATGGCAATCAAAGTTCTTCACTTATATTTTACGGTTCTTCCTTTATCACTAATGCAACTGGTGAAATTACATCTCAAGCTTCAAGAGATAAAGAAGAAATTATATACGGTGAAACTGACCTTGATGATAATAGAAATCTTAGAGTAAGCTGGGGATTATTTAGAGATAGACGACCAGAAATGTATAAAGAAATATAGACGTAATCATATTCAAAGTTCAGCCGTTTTAGTAAAATTTTACATTATAAAGCGGCTGAACTTTTTTACTACTTATTCCACTCTAATATTTCAGTTGCAATTAATCCAGCAGTTATTATAATTCCGCCAATTCCTATTATAAGACTCATTTTCATTTCTCCATTCTTCCTTTATTAAACCTTGTAGCCACTCAAGGTTCATTTAATTTTATACTATCATCTTAATAATATTGTCAATAATTCACACTCCTTTAGTCCTTATTCTTAATTTTCTAAATTCACTTAAATATTAATATATTTAAAATCCAACCGCAAAACGCCAACTTACATTATCAAAAAACTTTATAAAATTAAAATAAACATCTTAATTTTTTATATTAATTAAAAAATGTCGCAATAATTTTATGACATTTTATTATTAATATCATAAAAACTATTGCGACTTAAAATATATTAGTGAGGTATTTACTTTTATATTACTTAATTATTGAATTAATAAGTTTTGGAATATAGTTCCACAATGCTGAACAAGTCATCACAAGTGCGAAAAGATAACTTATAAGCATACATATTTGAAGTACTCTCGGTGTTTTATAGCCTTCATTTACTTCTTTTTTAAATAACATTCTTAATACGAAAAATCCTCCAAATGGAGTTGCTATTGCTGTTGCAATATTTGCTATAAATATAAGCTGTGTTGGTGAGCCACCGTATGTATAACATATTACTGCTGCAAATGCTATACAAGCAAGACAGCCATATCTTATAAACTTTGACTCAAGATTAACAGGTTTGTCAATTCCAGCGCCCAATAATACCATTCCTCTTTGTGTATTACCAAGCAAAGAGGAAAAGCCTGCGGCAAGAAGTGCAATACCCATTACAACTGGTGCTGCATTTCCTAAAAATGGCACAAGCAAATCTCCTAATTGCGCTGGGGCTGTAATCTTTGTTCCAGTTGGGTGAAGCACTATCGCTCCAACAAGTACAATCGCTCCGGATATAAGAATAACTGAGATAACATGAGCTATTGCATCTGCTAACATAATACCATTAAACATATCTTCTTTTTTCCATTTTTTCTCAACACCAAGATATGTTCCGTAAATACCGGCTGTAATTGCAGCATTAGTACTTACATAAGCAAGTGCTGTTGTAAGACTTCCATCGGCAATCTGCCAATGAACAAAGCCACTTCCTAATTCGCCCCAATCTGGGCCTCCTGTTGCAACAAGAGTAGCATAAAAACATATTATCATTCCTACAATACATGCTGTTATCAATTTTTCAACTTTTGAATAAACCCCTTTTGTAAAATAACAAGCTAAGATTATAGCAATCATAATAAGCGAACCAAGCTTCCAATTTATCCCAAACACAAGATTCATACCAGCTCCCGAACCTGTGATGTTACCCATTGTAAAGAATAAACAAGAAAGAAAGGTTGCAATTCCCACAATACCTGCTGCTACCTTTCCATAATAATGTCTTATCGCATGAATTATAGGCATTCCTGTAAGCATTGATATTCTATATGATGCTAACATAAATGTAATGCCCATAAATGCAATTGGTATAAGCAACCAAATCATTGAATATCCATAATTAGAACCAAGCATGGCAGATGTTGTAATATTTCCTGGGCCAATAACAACACCCGCAAGAATAATACCAGGCCCTATTCTTTTAAGTAACTCCATAGGAGTCGCTTTTTTAACTTTTTTCTCATCAAATTGTTCTCCCATACGCCTTCTCCTATTATCAAGGGCAGCGACCTAGTATATTTAATACCAGACCCCTGCCCCCTAATTATAAGTGTTTTGTTATCTTTTACTTATATTGGTTCATGTCAACCTTTTCCATCTTACTTCTTTCAAGTCCAAGTGAAATCCAGTCCTTTTCTTCTTGATTTAATGGAAGTACTGGCTTTCTCATTAAGCCACTTGAGAAAATTCCTCTCTGAACTAATGCTTCTTTTAATCTTGCATGAGCTTCACCAGATGGTTGTCCACCACCATATATAGCCTGTGAAATATGGTAAATTCTATTTGACCAGTCTTGAGCTTCTTTTAATGTATGCTTATCTGGATGAGAGAATACATCCCATGCTGGACAAATAATTTCTGGAACACAACCTGCAAATCCGATTAATGCACCATCCATTCCTGGGAACCAGCTTACGCAAAGTGTTTCATCGTGACAAGTAATTAATGAAATGTCTGGACACTCCTGACGAAGAAGTCTTACATCATGTTCATAAATAGATGTTACTCTTGTACCCATCTTAATACATTTAACATGGTCGATTTCCTTACACATCTTAATTAATGTTTCTACTGGATAAAATGCTTTGCTTGTTGCAGGATAAAGATGGATAATAATATCAATATCTGCTCCTTCTGCTACATCTTTTACATATTCAAATGGTGCGTCTTTGTGCATTCCGAAACGAAGCCACATATGTGGTGGCATTAAAAGGATACCATCTGCTCCGGCTTCCTTAGCTTCCTTAGCCATTTCAATTGACTCTGCTGTATTTTCACAATTAACACCAGAAATAATTGTCATTACATCGCCACATTCTTCGCTACAAATTTCTACAACACGTTTACGTTCTGCTCTTGTAAGTCCTGTAATTTCACCTGTGTGACCGTTACATACAAGTCCTTCAATTCCTTTTCCGTAGAAAGATTTAATCCAACGAAGATATGCTCTGAATTCTGGTTCATTAATTGAATAATCATCGTTTAAAGGTACTGATACTGCTGGGAATATTGTTTTAAATGTTTTTACTTTTGCCATAATTAAAAATCTCCTTTTACTTTTAATTTATTATTTTATAATTTAATATATTTTCGTTAAGTTATGACACATTAACTGCCATCCGTTGCGCATCGGTTAAATTTGTTTTATGCAATCGTTTGTATCGCTGTGATTATTTTATACCACATCACTTTTTTATAGTCAATATTTTATGCAACTTCCGCAATATTTTGCATAAAAATAGTATTTTTTAGGTTAAAATGTATTGAAATAACATATACATTCCTATATTCACATATAAATATTGATAATTTTAAAGTTCTGTAATAGCTTTTATTGGTTATTTTTACAACTGTAATTTCACATTTAAAATAAAACATCTAAATAATCTTAATCGGCTTTATTACTTAATTTATAATGATAATAATTCCATTACCATTTATCATAAAAATCTGCACTTTTTCTAATAAAAACAAGCATGGTTTATAATTATGTTGAAAATACTTTAAAACACTACATGATTAATTTACTTCATATTACTTAAACAATTCTTTTTTATTTTATTTAATTTCTTTGTATTGTAATCCTTATCAAAATATAGTATATTAAATTATATAGACAAACGTTTTCATTAAGTTTGCATTAAAGAGGAGGGATTTTATTATGGCTACATTAAAAGACGTTGCAAAACTGGCTTGTGTTGATGTTAGCACAGTATCAAGGGCTTTGAACAACACATCTTATGTTCACCCAGATACAAAAAAGCGAATTATGGCAGCAGTTGAACAATTAAGCTACAAGCCCAATATTTTAGCAAAAGGACTTAGACAGGGAAAACGCAATACCATTGGCGTAGTAGTTCCACGACTTCATTTAACATTATATGCTGATATGATGCAGGGTATAGAAAATGAATGTCGAAGTCTTGGATATGCAACAATGGTTTGCATAACAGAAGACGACTGTGACCTTGAAAAAGATTATCTTAATAGATTAAGAAATGGTTTCGTTGACGGAATAATAATTGCAGGAACTGGTAAGAATAATCACCTACTTCGAGATATTCACATAGACGGTCTTGGCATAATCCAAATCGTGCGTAAGCAGGATAAGTCATTAAGTAGTGTTATTGCTGATTACGATGCTTGTGGTTATGATACTGTAAAATACTTATATGACAAAGGTTGTAGAAATATTGGTCTTATTAATGGTTCTATGAACTATGCACCATACAAGGAAAGATATAATGGTTTTCAACGAGCAATTAAAGAGCTTGGATTAAATGAATACTGTGCTGAGTCGCCCGACTCTATTAATAGCTTTGGATATGGCTATCAGTGTACTGAACAACTTTTAAATAATAATCCTAAACTTGATGCTATTATGGCTGCCGTTGATATACAAGGTATGGCTGCATTAAGAGCTTTAAAGGTGCATGGACTTAAAGTTCCGCAAGATGTACGCCTTGTAAGTCTTACTGGTCACTCTATTGGAAATATGCTTGAAACCACTATGACTTCTCTTGAAATTCCAGCTTATGAGATGGGGCGTAAGGCAGTTAAAATGCTTATTGAAGAAATAGAAGCTCCTAAAGATTCAAAACCTAGCCCACAACACCTTGTCTTTCCTGCTTCTTTAGTCGAACGAGAAAGCTCATAATAAAAAAGCTCCTATTTATATTGCGTATGTCAATAAATGGGGGCTTTATTTTTTGACAAATATTGTCTACATATGTCGTATATAAAGTTACACTATTACAGTCTCTTTTCTCACCTTTCTAACTTCAAATTTTATACTTTTTCCACCTCCCACCAAACAAAAACTTTTGCACAATTTATAAAATAAAAAATAACACTATTAAACAACTTTCTTACTCATTAATACAAACGAGTTAAAAATCATTTAATAGTGTCAACCAATTTTATTTTGCTAAAAGATACTGTTCTATACCTGTCTTTAATCTATTAAGTCCATCTTCTAATAAACTTCTAGGACAAGCTATATTTACTCTCATAAAACCATCTGCATTTCTATACACATCTCCACTTGTTACAAAAAGTCCTGTCTTTTCTCTAATAAAATCACAAAGTTCTTCTGAATTTGTGGAAACACTTGTACAATCAACCCACATAAGATATGTAGCTTCCGCTTTTATTGGAAATACTACTTTAATATTTTCTTTTATAAAGTTTTCAGCAAACTTTCTATTTTCCCAAAGATACTTATTAAGCTCGTCAAGCCACTCACCACCTTCATTATATGCTACAACTGGTGCTATTGCCGCAAATACATTTGGCTCTGCAACTTCGTCTGTATTAATTGCCCTATTAACACGATTTCTTAATCCTTCATCAGGAACTAATATAGCCGCTGTTTGAAGACCTGCTATATTAAAAGTCTTAGTAGGAGATACACAAGTAATACTATTATTTTTACAAATTTCTGACACAGAAGCAAATGGAATATATTCCTTTTCTGGCTCTACAATATCACAATGAATTTCATCAGATACAACAATTACATGGTTTTCACAACACATATTACCTATTTTTTCAAGTGTAGCTTTATTCCATATTTTTCCGATAGGATTATGTGGATTACAAAGTATCATCATCGTTGTCTGAGGATTAGATAGCTTTTCTTCTAAATCTTTAAAGTCAATATCAAACTCACCATTTTCATACTTTAATTTACTTTCTAATACATTTCTTCCATTATTTAATATTGAACTAAAAAAATGATTGTAAACTGGTGTCATTACAACTACATTTTCTGCTGGTGTAGTTAATTTTCTTACAATGCTTGAAAGTGCAGGAATTACACCTGTACAAAACATAAGCCATTCTTTTTCTATATTAAAATGATGGCGTGTACTCCACCAATTCTTGTATGCCTCATACCATTCATCACCTTTAAGCGCATATCCAAACACGCCATGTTTTGCTCTTTCTATTAAGGCATTTGTTATCTGTGGCGCAGTCTGAAAGTCCATATCTGCAACCCACATAGGAAGCTCACCATCCTTTGTCATATCCCACTTTGCACAACATGTATTTCTCCTATTAATTACTTCATCAAATGTACTCATACCTAATCTCCTATTTTTTCACTATATATTAAATTAAAACAAAATTTTTACTTACTTATAATGCTATTATCACCACGACAGATTATAAGAGAATTTTGCTAATTTTTCTAATATCAAAAATCTACCATGCCATAAACTTATGTTTATCACAATAAAAGTCCTTAATCTCTAAAAATATTATGTCTATACTTTGATAATAATATAAGAAGTGCCATTCCTATTATACCACAAACTATGATTTCACTTAAGCCTACACTAAACATAAAATATGTTAAAAGTCCATCATATCCATAAGCATATTTTAATACAAATGGAACTATTATTGTGTTTGACACTATTGGCGGTATTGGTGCTAACCATTTATTCTTTCTAACTAATTATGTCCCTACTGCACCAATAAGAGTCGCAATACTACCAAATATAATATCCCAAATCATTCCACCACCGATAATATTTGCGACAAGACAACCCACAAATAATCCTGGAACTGCTGCTGGTGTATAATCAACCCAATTTCAAAAATAAATCTATCAAGATAAATCCATAGCCAACATAGAAACATTTTTAAACAATTTGCCCTTTCTAATATTAAATAAACCAAAATCCTAATTTATAATACTCCCCACCACAATTCTTTACAAGACCGTTACAACCTAGACTTTATTTTACTTCGTATTTCACCCCCCTCCGTAAAGATAGCAGTAGTAGATAAATAATAAATGCACCATTAAAAGAACAATTTTTTGAATTTGTATGGCAATGGCAAACATACTTGTTTGACAATGACATACAAAGGCAAAAGGTTGTACTTTTACTGGTGTGTGTTTATTTATCTACCACTGATATCTCTCACAATCTAATATAAAAAACAAAAACGGTCGGAAAGAAGATATTTCTCCTTCCCGACCTTGATATATGGAAAATTAGGAAACTGGCTTATTTAGTGATACCATCTGTCTTATAGATAAATGTTACCGTTCCATCTATATCATCTGCCTTACCTGCAAATGACTGATAATTCTTACCAAGTTCTGCTACTTTCTTTAATGTTTCAGTGATTTCTGGTGCGTCAATACCAAGCATCTTAGTAATCTTTTCGATACCCTCATCATTAAATTGTATCATACCATCCTTTAATGTAATTGTACCATCTGCAAGCTGAATAGCTCCATCATTTACTTGAATAATACCATCATTTACTTGAATAATACCATCTTTTAACTGGTTAGCACCGTCATCTAATGCTTGAACACCATCTGCTAATGCTCCTGCTCCGTCATTTAATGCGTTTGTTCCATCTTTAAGCTGATTTGCTCCTGTGTCTAATGCAGCAACTCCATCTGCTAATGCTCCTGCTCCGTCGTTTAATGCGTTTGTTCCATCTTTAAGCTGATTTGCTCCTGTGTCTAATGCAGCAACTCCATCTGCTAATGCTCCTGCTCCGTCATTTAATGCGTTTGTTCCATCTTTAAGCTGATTTGCTCCTGTGTCTAATGCAGCAACTCCATCTGCTAATGCTCCTGCTCCGTCGTTTAATGCGTTTGTTCCATCTTTAAGCTGATTTGCTCCTGTATCTAATGCAGCGACACCAAGAGCCAATGCTCCTGCGCCTTCATTTAACTGAGCTGTACCAATCTTTAATTGCTTTGCACCATCGTTTAATGCGTTTACACCAGTTGTAAGTTCAGGTGTTGACTCAACAAGCTGACCTAAGCCTGCCTTAAGCTGATTTGCTCCTGTTACTAAAGCTGGAACACCGTTGTTCGCATCTGTAAGTTGGTCTGCACCTGCGTCAAGCTGTTTAGCACCCTCAACTGCTGATGACATTCCACTATTTAATGTATCATTATTAGCTGTTAATTTAGAAAGACCAGCCTTTAACTGTCCTGCTCCCTCATTTACCTGAGCACTTCCACTTATTAATGCGTTAAGTGCCTGACACACTGTTGTAGGTGCTGCAAGAGGTGTGTTAGCTGTAAGTTCATCAAGTGTACCAATACCAGCTTTAACTGTTGAAATACCATTGCTTAACTGTGATGAACCTGCCTTTAATGTTGCAAGACTTTGTGAAAGGTTCATTCCTGTTTCAGGGTCTTGTGTCTGTGTAGCTGTATTATATACCTGTGTTAAAGCTCCTGATATACTCTGATTGCTTACTGTCTGGAATAAAAGTCCCATTTGTGCATTATATACAGCTCCAAGATTTGTAAACTGAGTACCAGAAGCTGCTAATGTTTGATTAATACCTGCGATAATAGGATTACTTTCATTAGTTATTACAAACTGATAAGCATCCATATATTTTGTATACAAAGCCTGAGTTGTAGCATTGTCTATTGTTTTATTCATGTCTGTGTATGGTGTAATTGCAAGATTAGCATTGCCTAACTGAGCTAACATTGCATTTACAGCTCCACCAATATTATTTTCAATTGTCTGTGACTGTGCAAGTGTAGAGCTATTATCATATGCCTGTGCCTGTTGATTAATTTGTTCAAATGAGCTATTCAATGTACTAGCAAGTTTACCAATACCAGCATCAAGCTGTTCAGCTCCACTTTCAAGACTTTCCATACCATTTACAATACCAGGATTAGCTTCTGTTCCATCTCCTGCAAAGCTTCCAGCAAGAGTTGTAAGACCATCAGTTACCTGCTGTGTTCCTGTCTTTAATGTATCAGCTCCGTCATTTGCTGTTGATACACCATCTGTATATGCTGATACACCACTTTGTAATGCGCCAAGTCCTTCTGTATCAGAAGCAAGCTTACTTGTTCCTTTCTTTAATGCCATAACGCCTTCATTTAATTTGTTAGTACCATCAGCGAGTTGTCCTGAACCGTCATTAAGTTGTGAAATACCACTTGTAAGTGTTGGCATTTTAGAGAATAACTGATTAAGTCCTGTTGATAACTGACCAGCTCCTTCATCAACTTGTGAAATACCACTTGTAAGAGCTGGTACTTTTCCATTAAGTTCGCCTGTTCCACTTGCTAACTGACTTGCTCCAGATGCTAACTGTGAAATACCACTTGTAAGTGTTGGTACTTTTCCATTAAGTTCACCTGTTCCTGCTGCTAACTGACTTGCTCCAGACGCAAGCTGTGAAATACCACTTGTAAGTGTTGGTACTTTACTATTAAGTTCGCCAGTTCCATTTGCTAACTGACCTGCTCCATCTGCTAACTGTGAAATACCACTTGTAAGTGTTGGTACTTTACTATTAAGTTCACCTGTACCATCTGCTAACTGACTTGCTCCAGATGCTAATTGTGATACCCCATCTGTAAGTGTTGGAACTTGACTATTTAATTCACCAGTACCATCTGCTAACTGACTTGCTCCATCTACTAACTGACTTGCTCCGTCTGCTAACTGACTTGTTCCGTCTTTTAATGTATCAGTACCATCTGCAAGAGTTGAAGTACCATCCATTAACTGATTAGAAGCGTCTTGCAAATCGTCCATCTGGTCTTTAACATCGTCAATATTAATTGAGTCAACATCTACATCTGCAAATATACTACTTGTAGCTACTGACATAACATCATTTAATTCAAAGTCCTTAGCATCTGCTGTTACTTCAAAATACTCAGGAATATCAATATCAAGTGTTTCATCACCAAGTTCAAGGTCAAGACTATCTTTTAAGCCTGGCATAGCTGCACCAATTACTATATTGTTGTCATTTACTTGTGTTACTTTACCATTTGTAACTTCAATATTAGAGAATGTATCTTTTGGAAGAACCATTCCTGTAAGTACTGTAAATGGTACATAAGCTATTTGTTCTTTGCCCTTTACAGTGATAGTCTTCTTCTCATTATTAGTATAGTCAAATCTTATCTTAACCTTACCACTCTGTCCTGCAAGCTTATCTGCTGAGATTTCTTTTCCATCAAGGTAATAAGTAACCTTAATTGTTACAGGAGTCTGCTGTGTTGTTGTTCCTTGATAAGTAATGCTATTGCCATCTGCTGCCCATGTAAGCTTATTATCACTTCCTGTTGTTGATGTTTCATCACCTGTTAAGTTCTTAATATTACTTAACTTTGAAAAATCTTGTATTGTAGAAGCACCTGTTACATTATTTAACTTCTCATTAACAATAACATGATCTTGCTTACCTGTTACATCTGTAAATACATAAACAGTTTCATCTTTTGAATTAGTCTTTTTTTCTGTTGATACGTTGTTTGCCTTTGTATCTGAAGCAGCATTTAATGTATCTGTTAGAGCATTTTGTAAAATACTTTCACTGTCATTTGAAGCCCCAACACTTACTGCTGTTGCGCTTTCTACCTTAGATGAATTAGTTGAACATGCTGCAAGACTACAAGCCATCAAAGCTGCACACATAAACACTGAACCATACTTAAACAATTTCTTCTTTATCATAATAATCTCCATTCCTGAGCCAACCAAATGCTCATTCTGATTAATCATTTTCCATATATACTTAATTAATTATATATTATTTACTCCCGGTTTAACGGCTTTTACATTTTTACTCTTATCTATAAAGCCCTTACTTGTATGAATAATTATCTTATCAAATACAACAAATAATGATGGAAGAATAAATATAACTACAAACATACTTATTATAGCACCTCGTGCCATTAATGTACAAAGTGAACCAATCATATCTACACTTGAGTATACACCAACACCAAATGTTGCGGCAAAGAAACCAAGCGCACTAACAATAACTGATGGAATTGATGTTGAAAGAGCTGTTGCTATAGCTTCTTTCTTTCCTGCGCCTTCAAATCTTTCTTTTCTGTAACGTGTTGTCATAAGAATAGCATAATCGACAGTTGCACCTAACTGAATTGTACCAATAACTACTGATGAGATAAATGGTATTGTTGTATTCAAATAGTATGGAAGACACATATTAATAAATATAGCAAATTCAATTGCTGCAACGAGTACTATAGGAAGTACTGCTGACTTAAATACACATATAATAATAATAAATATAGCTGCAATTGATACTACACTTACTGTCTTAAAGTCCTTATCAGTAATTGTGATAAGGTCTTTTGTACAAGGGCCTTCACCAATTACCATTGAATTACTGTCATACTTCTTTGTAATTGTATTAACTGTTTCAATCTGTGCATTAAGTTCATCAGAAGCAAGTTTATAATCTGATGCTACTGCTATAATCTGATGATTTTCACTCTTTAAAGTTTCTTTTAACTTTTCTGGTATAATTTCTTCTGGTATTGTATTACCTGCTATTGAATTATATCCCAATGCAAATGATACACCATCCACTTCCTTTAACTCATCTAACATCTGTTTAGCTTCCTTAGTTGGAAGGTCTGCATCTGCAAGCACCATGTATACAGAGTTAAGGTCGAAGTTTTCTTCCAACATCTTGTTCGCCTGTGCACAATCAAGATATTCAGGGAATGTATCTGTTAAGTTATAATAAACATTTGTATTGTTATAACCATAAATTGCTGGTCCTAATAATACTAAGAATATTATAATAAATAACCAAGAATGATTAACTACGAAATTAGCAAGCTTATCGAATTTTGCTGGCATAATTTCTTTATGTGTAGTCTTTTCAAGTGCTCTATCAAATGTAAGAATAAGTGATGGAAGCACTGTTACACAACCTATAACACCGATTACAACACCCTTTGCCATAACTATACCAAGGTCAAGACCAAGTGTAAAGCTCATAAAGCAGAGTGCTAAGAAACCAGCTACAGTTGTGATTGATGAACCTACAACAGATGTAATTGTACTTCCTATAGCCTGTGCCATAGCTTTGTTGTGGTCATCACCATTTTCTTCTTTCTTTTCCTTATATGAATGCCAAAGGAATATTGAGTAGTCCATTGTAACACCTAGCTGAAGTACAGCCGCTAACGCTTTAGTAAGGAAGGATACCTCACCCATAAAAATGTTAGAACCTAAGTTATAAACAATTGACATACCAATACTTAACATAAAGAAAACTGGTACAAGGAATGAATCCATAAATACTGCAAGTACGATACTTGTAAGTACACAAGCAATAACTACATAAGCTACTGTTTCTTGCTGTGTTATCTTTTTAGTATCTGTAACGACTGCTGACATACCACTTATAAAACACTGTCCTCTTGCTAACTCTCTAAGTTCGCCAATCGCATTCATTGTCTCATCACTTGATGTTGTGTCATCAAAGAATATGACAAACATTGTACAACCTGACTCCTGATTTTCAAAAATACTTCTATATTTTTCAGGAATTAATTCTGTTGGTACTGTATTTCCAACAAAACTATTATAAGATACGATGTCTGTAACGTGGTCTACGTTTTTAATCTTATCTTCTAATTGCGATTCATCTTTTGCGTCCATGCCTTGCACGACAACCGTTGCATAAGCACCTTTTCCAAACTCATCCAGAAGGATATCTTGACCCTTCATAGTTTCAATGTCACCCGGAAGATAATACAGGATATCATAATTGACTCTTGTATATACATATCCAAGTCCAGCCGGTATAAGTAATAAGAAACTGATGATAAGAATTGGAATTCTTAACTTTACTATTACTTTTCCTATTTTTTCCATATCTTTCCTCCTGTCTAACCAAAAACAGTTTTATGACCAATGGTCATTCTTATTTTCGTAAGTCATTATAACACAAACTGACCATTAGTCAATATATTTCTCATCATTTTTTGACCATTAGTCATTTTTTATCAAATTTAATTGACTTTTTTTTAATAATAAACTAATATTTTATAGGACAACATGAATGTTTATACTATTAATCTTGTGGACATAATTATTACATGATTATATATTAATATCATTTTAACTATATATTTATAAAACCTGTTTGTATTACAAATTAATATATACTTGTAATTAGATTTTATGATAAATTATGTACTATAGAATGGAGAGAAAGTTATGGGAAAGATAGAAACAAATAAACAACAAAAACAAAGTTCCCTGCTTAATACTGCTTTTAAGCTATTTACAACGAAAGGAGTCAATAAGACTTCTATAGCTGAAATATCACAGCAGGCTGGTATTGCTAAGGGAACATTCTACCTTTATTTTAAAGATAAATATGATATAAGAAATAAGCTTATTTCCCATGAGTCAAGCAAGCTTTTTAAAAATGCTGTAAAAGATTTAAGAAGCTATGCTGAAACTGTAGAAGGTGAAATTCCATTTGATGACCAGATAATATTTATGGTCAATCATATTATTAATAAACTTAATAACAACAAGACATTACTTACTTTTATATCAAAGAATTTAAGTTGGGGAATATTTAAAGAAGCCTTAACAACTAATGTAGCAGAAAATGATATTAACTTTAAAGATGTATTTTATCAGATGATTGATAATTGTTCTGATAATATAAAAGACCCTGAAATAATGATTTTTTTAATTATAGAGCTTGTAAGCTCAACTTGCTACAGTGTTATTCTTGATAGCGAGCCTGCCGACTTAGAAACAATAAAGCCATACTTATTCAGTGCAATAAGAGCTATTATTGCACAACATATAGAAAAAGAAAATGAACAAGAAACACCACAAGCTATTATAAACTAAACTATCAAAAACACACTATGTCAGTCTCTCATAGTTTAATTAAAGTTGGAAAGTTCTTGTGTAAATATGAACTTTGCCTTGTTATTTGCTTAAAAAAAATGGGGTCGCACTAAGAAAAATAATTTTTTTAATGCGACCTCCACTTTATCTATACCATTATATAAAACTATATTTTTAATTCAAAACTATTTCACTACTGCATGGCTAAGCAAATACTTAACCCACAATTGTATATACTTAGCTTTCAAATGTACGCCATCACTTGTATACTCTGGATTTAACTTTCCTGTACCTGCTAAATCAAACACTTCATTTTCATCAAGCCAAAATACACTAACATTATCTGCCAACGTCTTAAGCTTTTCATTTCTTGCATTAATATTAACATTACTAACAGAAGTATTAGCATCATCTTTACTTTGAGTAACGTGCATAATGCTTTGAATATATATAACGGCTTGTGGTTGAAGCTGTTTTATTCTATTAATAACTACGCAGTACTGTTGTAAAAATGTATCTGGTGTTCCCGTTCCAACTTCATTAATACCAAGCATTATATATATCTTATCATATTTTGCAACTTGAAGTGCCGCATCTACTGTCATATTCTGACCATTTACATTTGCAATCTGCGACTCCATAACTTTCCATATATTCATTCCAGTATTTACAAAAAAGTTAGAATTAACTAATCCACCATACATCTGCAATGCAACAGTTCTAGAGTCACCAATAAATAATGCACCGTTAAGATATGACTCATCTACTGTTGTAAAAGTGTAAGTATTTTGTGTACTATTTATAACTTGATTATCTGGTGTTGTATCAGAAGTATTATTCTCCTGCTGTTGTGTTTGTTCTGCTACAACTGTTACCTGCTGTTCATTAACATGCACCACACTATCATCTTTAGAAGTCTTTTCTCCAAATATACTTTGTATAGAAAATACAATAAGATAAACGCAAAATGAAACACCAAATATTACAATAAAATTATATTTTTTTAAATTATACTTTAACTGCTCCTTATCTTTTATATTTAACTTTAACTTATCAAGAATAGTATAAAAGAAATCGCTTATATTTTTAAACATATACACCACCTTTTAAAAACGGAAATATAAAAATGGATTGCTTGCTGATGTCATTATTCTATAAACAGATAACCAAAATATAATTATAATGACTATATTGACCACAAATGTCTTTTTATATTTATGATATATTTTTTGAGGAAACTCAAAACTAAATACTATTGCAAGTAAAAAGAATATCCCATATTGTATAAGTGCTGTCTTATAATCATTTGTATTAATAAATGCTACATCAGAACTTCCAAATATAGGAAATAATCTCTTAAAATACAATCCTATATCACTAAGATTTTCTAATGCAAACACAATCCAGCTCATAGGTATTATAAGCATAGCATATATATGCGAAAGTACTTTATATCTATCAAGAATATTTTCAAAGCCAGATTTTTCTATTGTAAGAAGTACAAAAAATATTATTCCCCACAACACAAAGTTCCAACTTGCACCATGCCAAAGACCTGTCAAAGCCCACACTACAAATGTATTAAATATAGTTCTTACTTGTCCTTTTCGATTACCACCAAGTGGAATATAAACATACTCTCTAAACCAAGAACCAAGTGTAATATGCCATCTTCTCCAAAACTCTGTTGCTGAACGTGACATATAAGGATTATCAAAATTCTTTGGCAAAGTAAAACCTAACATAAGCCCAAGCCCAATTGCCATAAGCGAATATCCATAGAAATCAAAATATATCTGAAATGTATATGCAAACATTGCAACCCATGCCATAGGAGTTGACATACCCTCTATTCCATACATTTGCGCCGTCGTCCAACAAGAACCTAACATATTTGCAATAATCATTTTTGCGCCAAGTCCTAATGTAAATACCTTAATTCCATCTTCAAACTTTTCAAGAGAGTAACTTCTTCTCCTTACCTGTCTTGCTATATCTGAATATATTACAATTGGACCAGCAATAAGTTGTGGAAACATCATAAGATAAACACCAAGATTAATAATATTTTTTTCCGCTCTTATCTTATCTTTGTATACATCAATTACATAAGAAACAATCTGAAACGTATAAAAACTTATTCCTAAAGGAAGTGTAAGACTACTTTTGATTCCGGTAAAAAATGTAAAATACTTAAATACAAATAATATTCCAAAATCATATAAAAGCGCAACCATCATAAATATATTTTTTTTAGAATTATCATCAATACCCTCTAGTCGATTTTGTATTTTACACCCCTCAATAAATATCGCAACTATATAATTAACAACAAGCGAACTAATTATAAGCGGTACATACTTTAACTCACCTACCGCATAAAATACAATACTTCCTACAAATAAAATAATATTCTTAAATTTTACAGGAACTAAATAATATATAACCAAAAAAATTGGTAAAAATATAAACAAAAACTCTTTACTGCAAAATAACATAAGTACCTCAAACTTCCAGCTAAACCTTATACATTTGTATCAATATACTAACCTTTATACATACTCTTTAATAACTCTATCTCCTTTTTATATCCAGAAAGCTCATTTGGAGTTTCAAGATATATAGGAATTCCTTGTAACAATGGATGATTAATTATATGCTCAAAAGTATTTACTCCAATAGAACCCTCACCTATTTTTTCATGCCTATCTTTATGACTTCCAAATGGATTTTTTGAGTCATTTGCATGAATAGCACATAACCTGTCAAGTCCAATCACTTTATCAAATTCACTTAATACACCATCTAAATCATCTACAATGTTATATTGTGCATCATAAACATGGCAAGTGTCAAGGCAGACTCCCAAATGCTCTTTTAATTCTACCTTTTCAATAATGCGCTCAAGTTCTTCAAAAGTTCTTCCTATTTCAGAACCTTTTCCTGCCATTGTTTCAAGAAGCACCTTAGTGTGCTGTGACTTATCAAGCACTTCATTTAACATTTCAGCAATATAATCAATTCCAATATCTACGCCTTGCTTTACATGACTTCCTGGGTGAAAATTATACATATTTCCAGATACATATTCCATTCTCTTTAAATCGTCTGCAAATACACGTTTTGCAAAATCCCTTATATCTGGGTCTGCGGAACACGCATTAAGTGTATATGGTGCATGCGCAAGTATTACATCAATACCATTTTCCTTAGAAAATGCTTTAAATGCTTCTATATCTTTTTCATCTATTGGCTTTGCTGAACCACCTCTAGGATTTCTTGTAAAAAATTGAAAAGTATTTCCTCCAATTGATACTATTTCTTTTGCCATATTAAGAAAACCCTTAGATGCTGATAAATGACACCCGATTTTTAACATATTCCCTCTTTTCTATGTAATTCTAAATTCAAATTACATCAAAATAATATTTCTTACTCATATTAACATATATTTCCATTCTTAACATTTTTATATACAATCATTTATAATATAATAAACAGCTATTCACAATATCATATAAAATTTTTTTATAATCCACAATTTACTATTTGTTATACACAACAAAAATTTAAAACTTACTTTATCATATTAAAAATAATAAGTGCAATTGAATAAAATAATCGTTAATCATTTAACAATTCTTGATATATATCCCTTTTTGACACCCCTCTGTCATTTGCTACTGCTTTCATTGCTTCTTTTTTATCCATACCTTGTCCTATATACATATCAACATGGTCTTTAATACTCATACTTTCCCATTCAGCTTGCTTTTCTTTTATAATATCACTTCTCTTTTTTCCTTCTATTACAAGCACATATTCACCTCTTGGCTCATTAATATCGTAGTAGGAAAGTGCTTCTTGTATTGTTGTTAAAAATGTATTCTCATATCTTTTAGTAAGCTCCTTACATATAGTAAGCTGTCTTTCTTTACCTAACACCTGCTCAAGCTCTTTAAGTGTTCTTACAAGTCTATGTGGTGCTTCATAAATAATAATAGTTCTAGTTTCATTTACAAGCTCAGAAAGTACTTCTTTTCTTTCCTGCTTATCGGCTGGCAAAAATGCTTCAAATGCAAATCTTCTCGTTGGTCTTCCCGACATTGTAAGTGCTGTTATACAAGCGGCAGCCCCCGGAAGTGAAGTCACCTTAATTCCAGCTTCATGGCACTGTCTTACAAGTTCTTCCCCTGGGTCAGATATTCCCGGAGTTCCTGCATCTGTAATAACTGCAATATTTTTTCCTGACAATAGCTTTTGTACAAGCACCTTAGCCTTTTCCACCTTATTAAACTCGTGATAACTTGTCATAGGTGTCTTTATTTCAAAGTGATTAAGCAGCTTTATACTATTTCTTGTATCTTCTGCTGCAATTAAGTCAACTTCTTTTAATGTTCTTAATACACGAAATGTAATATCTTCAAGATTACCTATTGGAGTGGCACAAAGATATAACATTCCAATGCCGTCATTCTTATTTTCCATTATAATCCTACTTTCTTTTAATCACAATAATCTTTATATCTTCTAATACAATCAAGTCTAAATAATCAACTGCTTATTGCTTTACACAATACAACAAAAAACTTAATTATACATATCCAGCAATTCCTTAGTGTATGTACCATCATGGTTATACACAACTAACGCAGGTTCTACTGTAAGTTGACTTTTTGCCCCTTTTACAGCTTCAATAAGCACCATATTAGCTTCTTTATCATCATAAGGGTGAATAAGCTTTATTCTTTTGGGTTCAAGCTTGTATTTACACATAACTTGAAATATCTCAACAAGCCTTTTAGGTCTGTGTACCATAAAAAAATGTCCCTTCATCTTAAGACATTTTGAAGCTTGACATATAATATCATCAAGGCTACACAACAACTCATGCCTTGCAATAGCTTTACTGCTGTCTGGATTGACAATTCCATGATTTTCATTCATATAAGGAGGATTAGTTGTAATAACATTAAAAGAAGCCCCACCAAATATTTTTGAAGCTTCTTTTATATCTCCCTGCACAATATTAATTTGTTCATCAAGTTTATTAAGTTGTACATTTCTTTTTGCAAGTGCGGCACTTACTTCTTGTATTTCAAGTCCTGTATAAAAAGCCTTAGAATTTTTGGCCTGCATAAGTATAGGTATAACACCATTTCCCGTACCCATATCTAATACTTTATCATTTTCCTGTGCTTTTGCAAATGTTGACAAAAGCACAGCGTCCATTCCAAAACAAAAACACTCTTTATTTTGTATAAGTTTGTATCCGTTCCTTTGAAGGTCGTCTACTCTCTCATTATCATTAATCATCATTGATGTGAGATTTCCCTTCTTTTTTCTCTAATTTTTCAAGTTCTTCAAGTTCCTTTAAGTTCTTTTTATCAAGTGCTTTATCTACTCTCTTTTTAGGCTTAAATCTTAACTCAGAAGCTGCATATTCTCTTACTTCTTTTTCGTCATTGTCAAGGTTTACAATCACTTTTACTCGCTGTCTTAATACACTTACACTCGATACTTCGCCCTTTAACTTGTCAAACGTTGTAACAATATCACCTACATTAGGCAGCTTGCTATTAAGTTCTTCATATGTATCCTGCTCATTTTTAAGACAACACATAAGTCTTCCACATACACCAGATATCTTAGTTGGATTAAGAGAAAGATTTTGCTCCTTAGCCATCTTAATTGACACAGGTACAAATTCTGGCATATAAGTTGCGCAGCATAATGGTCTTCCACACACACCTATACCACCTCTTATTTTAGCCTCATCTCTTACACCAATCTGTCTTAACTCAATTCTTGTTTTAAATACAGATGCAAGGTCTTTTACAAGCTCCCTAAAGTCAATTCTTCCATCTGCTGTGAAATAAAAAAGCACCTTATTATTATCAAATGTATACTCTGCTTGAATAAGCTTCATATCCAGCTTATGCTTTGCAATCTTTTCAAGACATATCTTATATGCTTCTTTTTCTTTTTCTCTGTTTTTAGCTTCTCTTTCATCGTCTTCAACAGTTGCTGGTCTTATAACTGCCTTAAGTGGTTGTATTACTTTATCATCTTCAACTTCTCTTTCAGAAAGAACAACATGACCATACTCAACACCCCTTGCTGTCTCAACGATAACATGTTCTCCTTCTTCTATATGATATTTTCCTGGCGCAAAGAAATATATCTTGCCTGCCTGTCTAAATCTTACACCAATAACCTTAGTCATTAATTACTTGCTACTAAAAACATACATAAATATATGTTAGATGATTTTCCCTACTAAGTCATCGGTACATACCTATACATCATAGGCTCTCATCTATATAGCTTTTCCTTTCATAATATTTTTTAGTCAAATGGAAATTCCCAATCCACTTTACTAATTGTCAATAACACTATTTCTTATCTAATCATACAAAAATGCTAATACAAGCACACACTTATTGTCATATGCCATAGAAATAGATATCTTATTTTATATTTTTTATTAAATGTTACATAGCCTCTTTAATTGCCATAATAAGAAGTTCTATAACAAGGTCGAAATTAACGTTTGCTTTAAGTCTTATCTTCACCTTATCAATTGAATTAAGAATATCTTCAAGTCCTTCATAAGAACACTTTTCAGCTTGACTTTTAATAAGTGACAATTCATTCTTAAATATAATAAGATTAGCATTATTTGTACTCTTAAACACTAATACATCTCTATACCACATTGCCATAAGGTCAAGGTAATCATCTATTGTAAGTTTATAATTAGCTATATTTTTAACTTCTGACATAATCTCAGAAGTTGTCATTTCATTTGCATATTTTATCACATGAAGTACTTCATCTTTAAGCTGTGCAAATTCCTTTGAGTTTATAATATTTTGCGCTCTGCCAATCTTACCTTGTGAAAATGCTGTAGCAAACTTAACTTCATAATCTGTAACATCATAATTATCCTTAAGATACTTAGCTACAGTTTCATCAGCTACGGGTCTAAAATCAAGCTTTACACATCTTGAAATAATTGTCTGTAAAAATATATCTGCATTAGTTGTAATAAGAATAATAATTCCATATTCTGGTGGTTCTTCTATTGTCTTTAAAATGGCATTTTGTGCCTGCTGTGTAAGCTTTTCTGCCTCATCAATAATGTATATCTTATAAGGACTACTATAAGGCTTTATCTGCATATCTGCAATAAGCTGTTGTCTTATATCATCAACACCAATACTAGATGGCTTTTCATGCTTAATCCATATTATATCTGGCTGATTATAAGAGTCTGCCTGTTTACAAGAATGACATTTATTACAAGGCTCTATCCCCTTTTTTTCGCATTGAAGTGTCTTAGCAAATAGCTGTGCCATCATCTTCTTTCCTGAACCTAGTCCACCATTAAATATATACGCATGTGATACCTTATTCATACTAATTGCATTCTGCAAATGTTCTTTAATTGTATTATGTCCATAAATATCCGCAAATTTACTCATATTAATCCTCATTTCTATACTGTATGTATAATTACGTTGTTATATCTAAAAGCAGACCCCTTATATCATCAACTTTTCCAATAATCGCAAGATGGTCTTTTTCATCTTTTACAAGTTCACTTGCAAGCTCGTCAAGATTTTTGTCCACCAGCTTAATAATTCCATATACCCTATGTCGTCCTCGCCTATCAAGAAAATTCTCCCTTGAAAACTTATGTGACCTATTAACAACTTCATTTAGAAAGCCTTTTACAAGCTCTCTATACTTTCTCATGTCCTTTATATCCATGTGTTTTGATATCTTATCACCTTGAACAGTTATATCCTCCATCATCTCAGAAAGCTTTTCTTGAAGGTCTTGTTCTTCTATATTACTAATTAATGTAAACTTAAAACTACCATCTGATTTTTCAATATTTTTCTTTGCCTGCGTTCTTTGAACTTCTGAAACGTCATTGACCTTAATATCCACGAGAATACCCCCAAAAATTGATATATATAATTATATTAACATATCTGATTTTATAAATAAATAATTACTTAAATACTTTATCAAATTTATATTATTACACCATAATCTCTAATATGTCTTTAGCAATTATTTGTAAACAAGAGTCTATATCTTTGTCATTATTATACCTTTTATTAATATTTGCTTTTTTTAAATTTTCCTCTGAAAAGTCTTTTGTATCTGCAAGAAATCTCCTACACATTTCTTCATACTGAGGTATTTTTTGTAACTTTTCTCTATCTAATGCACGTTTAAGTCTTATACCATCATCTACTTCTATGTATATTGGTAAAATATGCTCACTTCCAAAATACTTACAAAACTGTTCATAGGCTTCAAGTGTCCCAATAACAATATATTTTTTACCACTATTAATATCAATCTGTCCATCATCTGCTGTAAAGTACTTCCAAACACCATATACAGTGTTATAACAACGGATTTCAATAATCTTGTTGTTATTTTCCATCTCAAGCGCTTGTTTGTCTGTTACAAAATTATACTCAATACCTTGCACTTCTCCTTCTCTTTTAGGTCTTGTTGTATAAAGTGTAACTGTATTTAAATTAAGCTTATTATCACTAATAAGCCTTTTGTATATACTATCTTTTCCAGAAGCACTCTTTCCCATAACAAATGCTATTTCAGGCATAATAAATATACTCCTTTTCTTATTAATTCTTCATCTTTACAATTATTTAACTCTATATTTTCAATGTCAAGCCCCATCACCTCAAGTCCTGTATTCAAACCTGATATAATATAATCAATAACTTCTTTCGTTATTATTTCTCCCGGATTAACAAGTGGTATTCCGGGCGGATAAAAACAAACTGTGTTTGCTGATATTTTACCCTGCGCCTGATAAAGATTAATCTTTTCTTTATTATCACAAGTTAAAGCCTTGTAAATATTTAACTTTACATTAGCCTTATACAAGCCACTATAATTATTTATATTAGAATTTTCACCTATACTTTGAATTAGACCAACATTTTTTAAAGCTTTATTATAATAAACTATTTTTGTTAAAATATCTTGTCTTAATTGCACATTTTTACTTGTATCTGTATTACAATTATATTTATTTAATGTATTATATAATTTGTCATTATTTATACTGCTATTTAATATATTTTCTTGTTTTATAGCTAGTAACTGCTCCTCTATTAATTCGTCTATCTGCTCTAACGCCTGCGCAAATCTTTCATAGTATTCAACCTTATCTGCAATACTTGTCATTGCAATTATATACTTAAGAGAAGACATCTCCAGCTCTATGTGATAATATTTTAACAAAATGTCGTGAAGTCCCTTGCCATTCCAAGTTGCAAGCACTATTTTTGAAATATCATCTACATCTAGCAATTTAATATATTTTAATTTTGACAAACGGTTTCTTAAACACTTTAAATTATACACATAATTATCAAATAATTCTTTTCCATTTTCTTGAATTATAGATACACACCTGTCAATCCCTGCCAACAACAAATATGATGGGCTTGTAGATTGATATATATTCCAATAATGCTTAACCTTGTCCCTATCTATAATCTTCCCATTAAGATGTAACAGGGCGGTTTGCGTAAATGACGGAAGTGTCTTGTGAATACTTTGTATAACAGCATCAGCACCACAATCAACTGCACTTTCAGGTAAGTCCTTGTGAAAATGTAAATGCGCCCCATGAGCTTCATCTACAATAAGGACTTTCCCATATCTATGCACAACACAAGCAATACTTTTAATATCTGATACTATTCCCTCATACGTTGGAGAAGTAATTATAACAGTACTTATATTTTCATTTTCCTTTAAATGTTTTTCAATATCATCTGCATACACCTTGCCATAAATGCCAAGACCACTATCTATAATATTACAACTTTTGTCATTACATTCAACTTTTTGTAACTGATTATTATTATCATATTTTAAACCATTATGTTCTATATCACTATATTTTTCATTTAATATATCTTCTTGCAATTGATTTCTATTATAAGGCTCTGGATATATATATACTGGATTAAGCTCATTTAGATAAATAGCATTATACACCGATACATGACAATTTCTTGCTACAAGAACACTATCACCTTTCCTAGTTGCACCACATATTGCCGATAATATCCCTGCACTACTTCCGTTTACAAGAAATAATGTTTCATCTGCTCCAAAGACTTTACTAGCCCTTTCAAATGCTTCTTTTATTATATCTGTTGCATGGTGCATATTATCAAACCCATCAATCTCTGTAATATCAAGACCATAAGGATTTCCCATCTTAAATAAATCTGTATTTCTTTTTGCACCCGGCATGTGCATAGGTACATAATCTTTTCCACAATAATCTTCTAATCTATCTAAAATATCCACATTCCTATGCGTTTTTTCATTAGAAAATGTGGTAAACTTTTCTTCTTTATACATAATACCCTCTTACTTATTTTTAAAATTATACCTCTAAATAAATACAATAATTGCATTTTTAATATATATTCCATAAATTGCGCTACCTGCATAACAGTTATTTTTTATATATTTCCAACAGGCTAAAACGCACAACTATGAGAATTTTTCATGTGAGTTTTACAGTTGCCAAAGTCTTTTGCAATGACATGCTTTAACTTGTTATTCGCATAATAAATAAGAGCCGACAAAAATGACGGCTCTTAAATAATACTTATTAATAATTTACAACATAAAAATAATTACTCAGTAACCTTTAATGTAATCTTTGCAGTTGCAGTACTATCAATTGCATCTGTTACTTTATAAGTAATCTCATATTCTCCTGCTTTATCAAATGTGTAACGACCAATTGTAATTATATCCTTAGAGATATCATTTCCACAAGTGTCTGTAGCTGTAACACCTTTGAGCAAATCTACTTTTTCTCCAACCTTAGTTGTTATATCCTTTGCACCTTCAATCTTTGCACTATAATCAAGCCAAGGATTATCTTTATCTGGGTCAGTTGGGTCCCAATTAGCATATTTGCTATCTAATGGTATTTTAATCATATCTGGTTTTCCTAAAGGTCCAGGATTAGCTTCATTATCATATATATCTACTTTTGTTCCCTCTGGACAATTATCATATAACCAATATACATCCCTAACACAAAGTCTTACACAGCCAAGAGAAGCAAATGAACCAAGCTTATTAAACTCCTCTGTTTCGAGAGTATCACTTGAAGCACTTGTAAATGGAACTGAATGGAATAAATAACCATCATAGATACGAGTTGCATAGTGACCATAAGTTCCATCAACCATAAGTCGCCATTCGTACTTATCTGTAGTGCTATATTCTTCGCCAGTTATAGTTTCTTCACCTTCAACACCACATGATGCTACAAATGCCTTTACAGGAATTGTGTACTTTCCATCATCGTCAATTCCATATACAGTTACACAATTAGCAGCTCTATTAACCATAATATAATATGGATATTCAACATCTGCTGGAGCTTTATAATTAACCTCTTTGCTTTCAGGCTCTTTATCTTCTATCCATACTACATTTTCATTGTCGTTGTTATTTTCTTTTTGTTCGCTTTGTGATGTTTCTTCTGTTTCTTGCTCTTGTTGTTCTTCTTTAGAGGCTTTATTAAATTTTATTCCACCTGCATTTTTTATCTTTATGCCAGCAAATATCCCACCGCCAATAACAACTATTACTATAAGACACACTAATAAAATTTTCCAATTTCTTTGAAACCAGTTTTTTCTTCTTCGTAAATATCTATAATTAATATTTCCTTTACTCATTATTATCCTCTTCTATTATGAATTAATTTATTAACTATATATTTAATCTCATTGCACTATACAGACTAACTTCTACTTTCAATCTGCTTTATATATAATAACACAATACGTTAATATTTCAATACTTATTAAACTTATATCTAAATAATAAATTTATATTATAAACATCATCGTCAAAACATTATATATAATACAAATGCAACTATTAAATATTAAACAATTTTGTTTATAATATCAACTACTTTTCTATTACTTATACCTATTTATTGCAAAAAAAAAGAACCTCTCTATTATACAATAGACAAGTTCATACATCTCAAAGTGCCTAGAACCGGAATCGAACCAGTGACACGAGGATTTTCAGTCCTCTGCTCTACCGACTGAGCTATCTAGGCAGAGTAGCGGGGACAGGATTTGAACCTGTGACCTTCGGGTTATGAGCCCGACGAGCTTCCAGACTGCTCTACCCCGCGATATTTATTAACATAATATATTATACACCTAATGATTACATTTTACAACCATTAAATATAAAATAATTTAAAAAGATGGACGGAGAAGGATTCGAACCTTCGAAGGCATCGCCAGCAGATTTACAGTCTGTCCCCTTTGGCCACTCGGGAATCCGTCCATATTAAAATAAAATATTAACAATACTAACCATAAACTTATGCTAAGTATTGTCAATAAAAGCCGACAGTCGGAGTCGAACCAACAACCTGCTGATTACAAATCAGCTGCTCTGCCATTGAGCCATGTCGGCATAAGTGGGACCAATAGGGCTCGAACCTATGACCCTCTGCTTGTAAGGCAGATGCTCTCC